>Ga0310345_10000357_pt1 | contig 73571 bp, 80 predicted proteins | sample HC15DNA20500_MG_FD_204667 | JGI IMG/M metagenome (GOLD analysis project Ga0310345, IMG submission 204667) | Marine microbial communities from station ALOHA, North Pacific Subtropical Gyre - HC15-DNA-20-500_MG | ecosystem: Environmental > Aquatic > Marine > Oceanic | place: Pacific Ocean: North...
GGATCGCTTCAAGCGCGACCTTGGCCTTAAACTCTGGCGAATGGTTCTTGCGTTTCTTCATTTTGGATCGTCACTTTCATCATGCGATCCACCTTAACCACTGGTCCGAATTTCCGCGACCACCTCTAACCAAGACCCTCGCCATCGCCGGTGCCGTCACCGCCGCGCTCGCCGCCCACACCTCCACCGCCATCGCCGCCGAGCAGGAAAAATGCTACGGCGTCTCGCTCGCCGGGGAAAACGACTGCGCCGCCGGCGCCGGCACCACCTGCGCCGGCTCCTCGACCGTCGACTACCAAGGCAACGCATGGACCCTCGTCGACGCCGGCACCTGCGAGAGCATGGACCTGCCGGGCGACCGCATGGGCAGCCTCGAGCCGCTCGACCGCGACCTGCCGGAATCCTGACGCCCTCCGGTCTGTGCGGGCCATCCCGCACAGACCACCCCCACAGACCAACAGGTGAACCCATGCTGGATACCACAAGCTTCCCCACCCTGCCCGCCGGCCCCGGTGTCGGCTACAAGCCCCAGCATTTCCCCGACCTCACCACCGATGCCGCGCCCGTCACATGGCTCGAAATCCACGCCGAGAACTACATGGGCGATGGCGGCCGCCCGCTGGCCCAGCTTCGCCACCTGGCCCAGCGCTTCCCCATCTCCGTCCACGGCGTCGGCCTCTCCATCGGCGGCGAGGGCCGGCTCGACCCCGACCACCTCGCCCGCCTGCGCAAACTCTGCGACTGGCTGCAACCGGCCAGCTTTTCCGAACATCTCGCATGGTCCACCCATGACAGCCACTTCCTGAATGACCTGCTGCCCCTGCCCTACACCGGCACCACCCTCACCCGCGTCGCAGACCACATCGACGAGGTGCAGGAAGCGCTCGGCCGCCCCATGCTGCTCGAAAACCCCTCCAGCTACCTCGCCTTTGACGAGAGCACCTATACCGAGCCCGATTTCCTCAACGACCTCGCCCGCCGCACCGGCTGCGGCCTGCTGCTCGACGTGAACAACGTCTTCGTCTCCGCCACCAATCTCGCCACGGACCCCCGCGCCTATATCGACGCCTTCCCCCTCGACTGCGTCGGCGAAATCCACTTGGGCGGCCACGACGAGGAGGAAGACGACCACGGCGCCCCCCTCCTCATCGACAGCCATGGCCGCGAAGTGGCCGACCCGGTCTGGGCCCTGCTCGACTACACGCTGGAACGCTCCGGCCCCCGCCCGCTGCTCATCGAATGGGACACCGACGTGCCCGACTGGCCCACGCTCGCCGCCGAGGCCCGCCGCGCCGAGGCCGCGCTGGCCAAGGTGCCCGCATGACCCCCTCGCAATCCGCCTTCCACGCCGCCCTGCTCGACAGCAGCCAACCCGTCCCCGACGGTCTCTCCGATGGCAATGGCCGCCCCGCCGGCCGCCGCTTCGCCGTCTACCGCAACAACGTCGCCGCCAGCCTCACCGACGCGCTGGAGACCAGCTTTCCCGTCATCGCCAAGCTGATAGGGCCGGAGAATTTCCGCAAAACCGCCGGCACCTTCCTGCGCCAGCACCCGCCGCGCAATCCGATGATGATGAGTTACGGCGCCGACTTCCCCGCCTTCCTCGAAACCTTCGCGCCCTTGCAGCACCTCGGCTACCTCCCCGATACCGCCCGCCTCGAACAGGCCCTGCGCACCGCCTACCACGCCGCCGACGCCACCCCGGCCGACCCCGCCATCCTGCAAACCCTCCCCCCCGAGGCGCTCGCGCAAACCCGCTTCACCCTTGCGCCGGCCACGCAGCTCATCCCCTCCCGCTGGCCCATCCACGCCATCTGGGCCTTCAACATGGAAGACGGCCCCAAGCCGCAACCCGGCCCGCAGACCGTGCTGATCACCCGCCCCGACTACGACCCGCAGATGACCCCCGTCTCCCCCGGCACCGCCGGCTTCATCACCGCCATCCAAACCGGCGCGACCCTCGCCGAGGCCACCGACACCGCCACAACAACCGACCCCGAATTCGACCTTTCCCCGGCGCTCTCGCTCCTCCTCGGGACGCAGACCATCACCGCCATCAGACCCGGAACCACCTAGATGACCGCCCTCGTTTCCCTCCACCACGCGCTCTTCACCCGGTTCGAGCGCGCCGACTGGCTCCTGCCGACACTCGCCCGCGTCCTCTTCGCCGCGATCCTGCTGGTCTATTACTGGAATTCCGGCCTCACCAAGCTGGGCGACGGCCTCCCCGGCCTCTTCAACCCCGCGGTCGGCGCCTATGCCCAGATTTTCCCAAAGGCCGCCGAGGCCGTCACCTACGACATCACCAAGCTCTCGCTCTTCCACCATGCAGTCGTACTGGCCGGCACATGGGCCGAATTCATCCTGCCCGTGCTGATCCTCGCGGGCCTGCTCGCGCGCCTCGCCGCCCTCGGCATGATCGGCTTCATCGTGGTGCAATCACTCACCGACCTTTTCGGCCATGGCGGTCTCGCCCACGAGGGCACGCTCGGCGCATGGTTCGACAAGGCCCCCGATGCCATCATCCTCGATCAGCGCGCGCTCTGGGTCTTCCTCCTGCTGGTGATCGTGGTCAAGGGCGCGGGGCCGCTCTCCCTCGACAGGGTCCTGTCACGCACCGTTGCGCCCGAAACAACATCTCGTGGCTGAGACCACCGAACGCCACATCAACCAATGGTCTTACCGCCCCCGATACCGACGCAATACCGACGTGATACCGACGCGATACCGACATGGCTTTTCCAGCAAATGAAGGCCGTCAACCTGATTCGCCCCGAAACCCTGCCGACAGACGGCTAACGACGGGTCAGAAATGCGCCTTCGGCTCGTCCGGCCGGCCCGCCGCGATGGCCATCAGCCCGCCCAGCGCGGTCATCCCGATCGGGAACATGGTGAAGACGTTGAAATCGAACGCATAAAGCATCATCGCCGCCGAAACGAGCAGCAGAACCCCGCCCCACAAGGCCCGCACCCGCGCCATCCCGCCGCCCGCAATGGCCAGCAAGGGCGCCGCGAAACTGACCGTCCGGATCAGCCCGACCCGGTCGACCTGATAGGCCAGCCCGTCAATTTCTCCATACCGATCAATGGCTTCGGTATATCCGAACGCGAAAAACCCGACCAGCAGGGCCAGCAGCCCCCCGATCACCCCAAGCAAAAGCGCCGCATTCCGCATCTATATCCTCCGGTTGCTCCAGAACCAGATAGGCATTCCTGCCGCCTATCCAAGCACAGCCGTCCGAACCTCCGGCCCCCAGCCCAGATGCATCTCCTCCCCCTCCACGATCAGCGGCCGCTTCATCAGCGCCGGATGCGCCGCCAGCAGGGCCAGCGGCTCCCTCGCCCGCTCCGCCTCGTCCAGCCCCCGCCACGTCGTCGACCGCGTGTTGAGCAGGGACGCGCCGAACCGGGCATGGGCCTTTTCCAGCACCTCCCCCGGCACCCCGTCCGCCCGGACATCGCGGAATTCCGCATCAGGCAGGGATTTCAATGCCTTGCGGCAGGTATCGCAGGTCTTCAACCCGTAAACTATCATGTTGCCTCGCCCATTTTTTCACCTGATACCGCGCCACGCCCCGAAGATCACGTGGGTTTTGCTTGCTTTTTACAAAGCCGGTGCAATCATCGTGGATGTGACGCTGACCTATCAGCCTCCGACTTCGCAATTTCGTGGCCGGGTCTGTTTCGTCTGCGCATGACAAGCCCCGGCGCACACCCGGGAAAGTGAAGACACGGAAGGAGATACGGCATGCCAACCGGCACCGTAAAATGGTTCAATACCACCAAGGGGTACGGGTTCATCGCCCCCGACGAAGGCGGTAAGGATGTGTTCGTCCACATCTCGGCCGTCGAACGCTCCGGCCTCACCGGCCTCGCCGACAACCAGAAAGTCGGCTACGAGCTGCAGGACGGGCGCGACGGGCGCCAGATGGCGGGCGACCTCAAGCTGCTCTGACTTAGCCAGCCCACTGTAGTTCCTGAAAAATCAGGCCGGGTCCTCGGCCTGGTTTCCCTCCCAGTTTTCCCCCATCGCGACGATGCAGGATGTGCCCGTCGCGTAGGACACCACCATTGTCCAGTCGCCGCGCTTGTCGGTCCAGACCTGCATCACCTGCTCCGGTCCGCGCGTCCCCCAGCTGTGCAATTCCTCGCCGAACTGGCGCGACAGCTTCTGCGTCATCCGCTCCGTCGGCTCGCAGATCACCTCCGCAATCGGCGAACTGGCCGATGCGGCGCCGGCGAGGCAGACCGCTGTAAAGGCCGGAAGAAATTTCATCATCCCTGCGTCCTCTGCTCACTGCTCTTTCGGGCAGTGTAACAGATTCATGACAGGTCTGTATATACCTTCAATATACAAAAGGCGCGAAGCCCACCGCTCCGCGCCTTTCGCCCACCCAAAGGGGATGTCGTCGTTACCGGCAGCCCTTGGTGCCCTCGGGGCAATCATAGGACCGCGTATAGCTCGCCGCCCGATAGACCGGGTGCCGCTTCATCTCGTACCACGTCACGTTGGTATTCGGCTGCCCGCAGCAGATCGCGCCGTTGATGGTGATCGGCTGAAGCCCGGCGGGGCAGTAATTGGCAGCAGTCGGCACCGGGTAAAGGCGCGGGCCGTCGGCCATCGCCGGCAAAGCGGTCAGCGCGGCCAGCGCGGCGGCCGTGAGAGAGAGGGAAATGCGCATATGGACCTCGTTTAAGGTTACTGAAAAGGCTTTGGAGGAACCTCTGGCTTGAATGGTACCGCTTCGGCGGGGGCTGTCAAAGTTTTTTGAGATGAAACAGTGCGTTTCGGAGCCGTAGGGTGGGTGCCAACCCACCTTTCCCGCATCCAAAGCAACGGCATGGGCGGTGGGTTGGCACCCACCCTACCTACGTTGTGGTGAGATGGTTGGTACACAAAAGAAGCAAGCAGTCTAAAAGACTTTCATTTCAACTATAGCGTTCCTAATGGCAAACGATTTAACAAATATTGGCTTCGAACTCGAAGGCGCGAATTTTGGCGCATTCATCCGTGCGACTATTCGAAATTCAGCTTCTGGCTCAAAAATTACTGGTTTTTTGAAAAGAGTGTTCAGGTACATTTCGGTGTCTAATTTGGTCGGCGGACCTTCGTAGTTTGGTACTTCAATCTTAGAAAATTTACAGCCTTATCATACTGTACTGGGCCACCTAAGATGAGTTGCTCATTGGGATCAGCAGAAAAAACTTGCTGCTGTGGCAACACGTCTTCCAAAGCACCTACTAGTTTCTCCAGATCAAAGACCGCGTATCCAACAAGGCTCGGATTCCCAGGATAACCGGAGGAGCTTCGATTAAGTATGCTTGAATGTCGCTGCTTACTGTAGCCTCCAATACTAGCGCAAAATACCCACTCATTAATTTTGGTAACTCGGCGAAACCCTTCCACTTTCACATCCGTACAACCGATTATTTCGAATGCGTTCGGCACGTTTACGTTTTCGGCAAAGGGCAAGTCTAGATTAAACTCTTCAGTAAAGGCACCTTCATCTGGATCATAGCGAGCGCCCATGTGAATTTTATTTTCTATCGAACTGTATTCTTCTAGCGTACCAAGCTTAATGCTTCCCGCCTCAAAGTGATGGAGGTCCTTGGCTGCAAAAAACTTTGTAACGTAAGCAGTCATTAATACTCCCCCAAAACCCCCTGAAACTCCCGCCATTCCCCCTTGGACATGCCGGAGTTTTCCTGCGTCACCTCTTCCCCCTTCAGCATCCGCCGCACGCACTCCAGCGCCGTGGAAGACAGCGTCGCCCCCCCCATGCGGTAATCCTCGAAGGCGCGGTAGGCAAACGGCACCCAGTCGGCCACCAGCTTGCACATCTCCTCGGCATAGACCCGGATCTCGTACTGCGCATGGGCATCCGCCCGCAGCCTCAGGAAATGCAGCAGGTTGTGCAGGTCCACCTTCCAATACCATTGCGTGTAGATATTGGCCGGCAGGTTCATCCGGGCCAGTTCCCGCGCCAGCCCCTGCTGCCCCTCCTGCCCGATCATCTCCTCGTAATGGTCATAGGCGCGGGCGGAATCCGCCTTGAGGTATTCCAGCACCCGCTGCGCCTCCTCCCCGGTCAGCGCCTCGCCCCGGCCCTGGTTGTTCACCACCGACTGCGCGGCAAGATGTTCGGGCGCGGGGATATAGAACTCCCGGTCGAGGATCGAATAACGGGCCGAGTATTCGTTGACGTTGGCGGTCCGGTGCCGGATCCACTGGCGCGCCACGAAGACCGGCAGCTTCACATGCAGCTTGATCTCGCACATTTCGAACGGCGTGGAATGCCAGTGCCGCATCAGGTAGCGGATCAGCCCCTCGTCATTGGTGACCGACTTGGTGCCGCGCCCATAGCTGACCCGCGCCGCCTGACAAATGGCGGCATCGTCGCCCATGTAGTCGATCACCCGGACGAACCCATGATCGAGCACCGGGTAGGCGGTATAGAGATGCGCCTCCATCCCCTCCGACACCACGCGGCGGGTTTCCTGCCGGCTGCTGCGCTGCGCGTCGATTTCGGCCTGCTGCTCGGGGCTGAGGGGCATCGGGGATCCTTTCCACAAGAGTGAGTCGGGGCCAACTATATCTTGCGGGCGCCGGTTGAGAAACTTCAATATCGGGTATCGGCTGACCTGCAACACCCCGGCTTTTCCCGGAATCCGGGTAAACGAAAACATTGACTTCGCGCTGTAATGCCCTGAATTTCGGTCAAAAGATAAAAAATACACTGATCGAGGCAGTGACAGCATGAAACAGATATTGGCCAGCCTGCTGGTTTGCGCCCTTCTTGCGGCGTGCGGATCCGGCAGCAATCCCTTCGCCAACACCGAAACAGACGAGGTTCCCGACCCCGGCGATGAAACGCCGGACGAGGAAGAGCCCACGACCGAAACACCGGTCACCGTCCCCGCGGGTATCGCCGGCGACGTCACCAACGTCGCCTATGATGCGGCCAGCGGCACGCTGATCGTGGAGGGCGTCAGCCTCGACGAGGTCCCCTACAGCGCGACCTACCGGCGCGCGCCGGGGCTCGATCAGGACGGCTATGTCGCCTTCACCATTCAGGAAGATGCGCTTGACCGGCACTACACGGCCTATGCCCGCGAAAGCACCAACGGCTCCGTCCGCGCGGGCACCGTGTCCAGCCCCGGCCCGCGCAACCGGTCGCTGATGGGCGCCCATTTCGAGCGTGACGGGGATTACGACCCGCCGGAAGTGACCGAGGACACCGGCCTCGTCAGCTATGCCGGGCGCTACGTCGCGGTCACCAATGGCGGCGATCCCAACGGCTCCGACCTGTTGCCCACCGGCGTGACCGACCCCGAACTTCTGGTCTCGCAGGCGCTGGTCGTACACGGCGACGCCTTCATCAACGCCGATTTCGCCGACAACACGGTCGAGGGCAACATCTACAACCGCGAACTGCTCGACACCGACCTGAACGTCATCTCGGAACTGCCCTCGGTGGTTCTGGTGATCACCGATATCGAGGCCAACGGCACCTTTGCGGGCACGGTCGAATACGACACCCGTGACCCTCTTTCGGGCACGACGGCCAACACCCAGATCGGCACCTATGCCGGTGTCTTCGGCGGCACCGATGCCGGTGGCGTGGCCGGTGCGGTCGAGCTTGACCAGTTCGACGGCGTCAACGACAACCTCGGTTTCGAGTCGGAACTGGAAAGCGGCATCTTCGTGCTGGACCAGTGCGGCACGCCGGGCTCGCCTGCCATCTGCAACAACGTCAATCCCGATGCCGGTACGCCGTAAGGCTGCGCGCATCCTGGCCATCAGTCTGGCCGGCCTCGTCCTTGCGGGCGGGGCCGGCCAGCCGCATGCCGACGAGGCCGCGCCCGCGCCGGAGGAGGGCATGGTGCGCCTGTCCCTGACCCAAGCCCAGGCGCTGGCGCAACAGGCGCTGCGAAAAGGCCAGCCCAGGACAGCCTATGAACTGACCGAAGGGCTGCTCGCGGCCAACCCCGAGAACGGCCACGCCCATTTCCTGCGCGCCCATGCCCTCGGCCAGTTGAAGGACTACAAGACCGGCCGCCAATCGGCCGCCCGCGCCTATCGCGTCGCCAATACCGATGTGCAGCGCTTCGAGGCCGCCAAGCTGGCCGCCGAACTCTCCTTTGCCAATGAGAGCTATACCGTCTCGCAGCTCTGGCTGCGCCGGGCGGTGCATTACGCGCCCAACGAGGAGATCCGCAGCCGGTACGTCAAGGCCTTCCGCAATGTCCGGCGCACCAATCCCCTGCGGTTCGAGCTTCAGTTCTCGGTCAACCCGTCCGACAACGTCAACAACGGCTCCAACAGCCCCTACAACCTGATCGAGGGCTCGCCGCTGGTCGGCACGCTCAGCCCCAGCGCGCGGGCGATCAGCGGCGTCGTGGCCAGAACCGACTTGCGCGGCTCCTATCGCATTCAGCAAAGCAAGGGGCATGAAACTCACGTCACCGGGCGCCTCTTGTCGCGCGAGGTCCGCTTCAACGACCCGGTGCCGGGCATCAGCGGCAGCGACATCTCCTCGCTCAGGGCGCAACTGGGTGTCAGACATCTCTGGGCGCCGGGCAAGAGCGGCTACTGGAGCTTCGAGGTCAACGGGGGGCGCACATGGTACGGCGGCTCGCCCTATTACGATTTCGCGGGCGCGGGCGTGCAACGGCTGCAGAAGCTGACCGACAGGCTGAACCTCAGCCTCGGCATCCATGTCGAGGAACAGTTCGACAAGACCGTGCCGACCACCGATGCGACCGTCTATTCCGCCTTTGCCGGGCTGACCTATGCGCTCGGCACCGGCGGGCGGCTGGGCGCGCAGTTGCAATACCGCGATACAGACAGCGAAGGGCGCAACCGGGCCTCGCAGCAATGGACAGCGGTCGCCACCTATACGCTGGGGCGCGAGATCGGGCCGGCGGAGGTCAGCTTCTCGCTGGGTCACAGCGTTCTCGATTACGAGCAATACTGGGTGATCCTGCCGGTGCGCGGGGGCCGCACCGATGAATCATGGTTCGGCGGCGTCACGGCCACTTTCAAGGATTACAGTTACATGGGTTTCGTGCCCGTCGTGTCGGTCAATGCCGAGAAGAGCCGCTCGAACATCAGCCGCTTCGATGTCGACCAGACCGCCGTGTCCTTCGGCGTCCGCTCGGAATTCTGAGCGCGCCGCCTGCCCTTCCCCCTCGACAGGGCGCTTCAGCCGTCTATCCTTTGTCTGAACGCGGAAACAGACAGGAGACGCAGGATGCGTGTACGCTATCTGCACACGATGGTCCGGGTGAAGGACCTTGAGAAATCGATGAAATTCTACGAACTGCTGGGCCTGAAGGAGACCCGGCGCATGGACAGCGAGGGCGGCCGCTTCACGCTGGTCTTCATGGCGCCCGAGGGGCACGAGGATTGCCCGGTCGAGCTGACCTACAACTGGGACGGCGACGACGCGCTGCCCGATGACAGCCGCCATTTCGGCCACCTCGCCTATTCGGTCGGCAATATCTACGAGATGTGCCAGCACCTTCAGGATAACGGCGTGACCATCAACCGCCCGCCCCGCGACGGGCGCATGGCCTTCGTGCGCAGCCCCGACAACGTGTCGGTCGAACTGCTGCAGGAGGGCGACGCGCTGGAGCCGGCCGAGCCATGGGCGAGCATGGAAAACACCGGCCATTGGTGAGGGCCGCCGCCCTCCTGGCCGCCTGCCTGTCGTGGGCGGCCACGGCGCAGGCGCAATCCGCCTGCCGGCTGGCCCTCGTTCTGGCGCTCGACGTGTCCTCCTCGGTGGACGCCGAGGAATATGCCCTGCAGCGCACCGGGCTGGCCGCCGCGCTCGATGCCGAGGAGGTGCGCCACGCCATCCTGACCGGCGCGGGGGGTTACGTGGCGCTGGCCGTCTTTGAATGGAGCGGCTTCAACCAGCACAAGCTGCAGCTCGACTGGCTGGCGCTGACCTCGCCCGCCGCGATCGACCGGGCCGTCGCGGCGCTGGCCGGGATGGAGCGGAGCCACGACAATTTCCCCACCTCGATCGGTCCGGCCATCGGCTATGGCGCGACCTTGCTGCAAAGGGGCCCGCGCTGCAGCCGGCGGGTGATCGACGTGTCGGGCGACGGGGTGAACAATTACCGCTATGGCCCGCGCGAGGCGTACCGGCATTTTCCCCTCGGCGACGTGACGGTGAACGGGCTGGTCATCCTCGGCGACGATCCCGGCGTCCTGTCCTATTACGGGGCCGAGGTGCTGCACGGCGCCGGGGCCTTCATGGTGGTCGCCAAGGGGTTCGACGAGTTTCGTGAGGCGATGACCAAGAAACTATACCGCGAAATCAACGACATCATCCTAGGCCGCGTGCCGCACGCCCTGCCCCGTCAGGTACCCGGATGAGGGGTGCGGGGGCGCTTCTGGCGGTGGCCTGCCTCGTGCTGGCATCGCCGGCCGCGGCGTCCTGCCGGCTGGCCCTGATCCTCGCGCTCGATGTGTCCTCCTCGGTGGATGCCGAGGAATACGATCTTCAGCGGCTGGGCCTCGCCGCCGCGCTCGATAGCGAGGATGTGCGCCACGCCATCCTCTATGGCGGCCCCGGCCACGTGGCGCTGGCGGTCTTCGAATGGAGCGGGTTTCACCAGCAGAAACTGCATCTCGACTGGTCGCTGCTGCGCACCGGGCGCGACATCGACCGCGCGGTTCTGGCCGTGGGGACCATGACGCGCAGCCACGAGGGCTATCCCACCGCCATCGGGCAGGCGCTTGGATTTGCCGCAGAGCTGATGCGCCGGGCGCCGGATTGCGGGCGCCGGGTGGTCGATATCTCGGGCGACGGGATCAACAATTACGGGTTCGGGCCGGCGGCGGCATATCGGAGTTTCCCGTTCGAGGGGGTCACGGTGAACGGGCTGGTGATCCTCGAAGGCTATGACGGGGTGGCCGATTACTATCGCGAGGAGGTGCTGCGAGGGCCGCAGTCCTTTCTGGTCATAGCCAACGGGTTCGAGGATTTCCGCAACGCGATGACGCGGAAATTGTATCGCGAGATCAACGACGTCATGCTGGGCAGCGCCGGTGCGCGGCGGCCGCGCGGATGAGGGGGCGGGGCATCCTCGGCCTGCTTGCGACGGTGCTCTTCACCGCGCCCGCCCACGCCGAGTGCCGGCAGGCGCTGGCGCTGGGGCTCGACGTGTCGGGCTCGGTCGACATGTGGGAATACCGTCTGCAGCTTGACGGTCTGGCAGCGGCGCTGCTCGACCCGGAGGTGCAGGAGGCGTTCCTGCTTTACCCCGAGGCGCCGGTGCGGCTGATGGTCTTCGAGTGGAGCGCGCAGGGCCATCAGCGGGTCGTGATCGGCTGGCAGGACGTGACCGGCCGCGCCGACCTGCTGGCGATGGCGGAGGTGCTGCGGACAACCAAGTCGGTGCCGGTCAACAACCCCTCCACCGCGATCGGCGCGGCGATGGTCTTCGGCGCCGCCGAGCTTCAGCGGCAAGCGGAGTGCTGGCAGATGACGCTCGACATTTCCGGCGACGGGCCGTCGAATATCGGGCGCCATCCGCGTCTGATCGGGCCGGAAGAGACCGGCCCCGTGATCATCAACGGGCTGGTGATCGGGCCGGACGGGCCGTCGAACACGACCAAGAACCGTCACAACGTCAAATCGTTAATGCGATATTACCAGTCCTACGTCATCCGGGGGCCTGGCGCCTTTGTCGTGGCCGCGCTGGATTACGAGGAATTTGCCGAGGCCATGCGCCGCAAGCTGATACGCGAGCTTCAGCCCGCCGCCGTGTCGGAGGACCGGCCCGATGTGGCCGAGACGTCAGTAGATATAGCGGATCTGGTCGGCCCAGTACCGCTCGACCCGGCGCAGTGAACTGTTGATCTGGTCGATCCCGTCATTGCCCAGCACGCCCTTGCCCTGAAGCCCCTCGGCATGGCTGGCAAACAGCTTCGAGATGATCGCACGGATGCCGCGCCCCTTCTCGGTCAGCCGCACGCGGACCGAGCGGCGGTCGATCTCGCATCGCTGGTGGTGCATGTAGCCCATCTCGACCAGTTTCTTGAGATTGTAGCTGACATTGCTGCCCTGATAGTAGCCGCGCGTCTTCAATTCGCCCGCCGTCACCTCGTTATCGCCGATGTTGAACAGCAAGAGCGCCTGAACCGCGTTGATCTCGAGCACGCCGAGCCGTTCGAATTCATCCTTGATGACATCCAGCAGCAGCCGATGCAGACGCTCGACCAGTGCAAGGGAATCGAGATAGCCCGACATGAAGCTTTGCTGCTCGGGCGACAGAAGAGGGGGATGTTGCAAACTCATTCTCGGCTCCGTACGTGACTGCTCGGAACCGGTGATAGCCTGCAAATGCCGAAGAAGTGGTAAACGCGCCGCCGATAGATAAAAATCGAGTCAGTTCGTCGCTGTGCTGACCCGCGCGATCCGGTCGATCAGCGCCGCGTATTGCGGCGGCGGGGCGTTCTGCCCGGTGACCCATTGGTAAAGGTCGTGGTCATTCTCCGAGAGCAGCGCGTCGTAGAGATCGAGCGCCGCCGGGTCGAGCCTGTCCAGCCCGCTTTCGGCGAACCGGCCGAGGATGATGTCCATCTCCTTGATGCCGCGCCGCATCGAGCGCATCCGAAGCCGCTTCAGCCGGTGTTCGGCTGTTTCGCCAACCGGCGCCGCCTCAGGCAATGGCTTCCTCTTTCAGCTTGGCGCGAAGCGTCTTCTCGAGCCGGCCAAGCCGGTCGGCAGACAGCGCCAACTGAGACCGGATATCGCGGATTTCCATCAGCAGTTCCGTGACATCCTGCGACAGTTCGCTGGCCTCTTCCGGGCTTTCCGGGCCCTGCCCCTCGCCGCTCAGCAGCCACAGGAGCGACACGTTCAGCATGCCCGCCATCATCGACAGCTTGTTGGCGCGCGGCTCGCTCAGGTCGTCTTCCCACGCCTTGAGCGTCTTGAGTTTGACGCCAAGCCGCTTTGCCAGGTCGGACTGGCTCATCCCGGCCTGTTCGCGCGCCCCGGCAACGCGGTCGCCAAAGGTTGTTGCGTTCGGGTCGTACCAGCCATCCTCGGTCTGGGCGTTCATGGGAAGTCCTTTCTTTGGTCTTGCGGGAGACGGGCCTTTACAACCGGTCAATGCTCCGGTTTGTCACTGATAAACTCGAACCATGACTATAGAGCGTTCGCGCGCTTATTCCAACCGGAGTACGACATGATTTCCCTTTCCGCGACACTGGCCCGCGTCAAGCCCTCGCCCACCATGGCGATCACCGCGCTTTCGCAGGAGATGAAGGCAGCCGGCCACGACGTGATCGGCCTGAGCGCCGGCGAGCCCGACTTTCCGACGCCGGAAAACATCCGCGCAGCGGGGATACGCGCCATCGAGGACGGCAAGACGCGCTATACCGCGCCCGACGGGATTATCGAGTTGAAAGAGGCAGTCTGCGCCAAGTTCGAGCGCGACAACGGCCTGAGCTATACGCCCAAGCAGGTCAGCATCGGCACCGGCGGCAAGCAGATCCTCTACAACGCGCTGATGGCCACGCTGAACCCCGGCGACGAGGTGGTGATCCCCGCGCCCTACTGGGTCAGCTACCCCGACATGGTGCTGCTGGCGGGCGGCGAGCCGGTGATCGCGCCGGCGGGGATCGAGACCGATTTCAAGCTGACGCCCGAGGCGCTGGAGGCGGCGATTACGCCCAAGACCCGCTGGTTCATCTTCAACTCGCCCTCGAACCCCACCGGGGCGGGGTATTCGTGGGACGAGCTGAAGGCGCTGACCGACGTGCTGATGCGCCACCCGCATGTCTGGGTGCTGACCGATGACATGTACGAGCACCTTGCCTATGACGGGTTCGACTTCTGCACTCCGGCGCAGGTCGAGCCGGCGCTCTACGACCGCACGCTCACCTGCAACGGCGTCTCGAAGGCCTATGCCATGACCGGTTGGCGGATCGGCTATGCGGGCGGGCCGGAAGAGCTGATCGGGGCGATGCGCAAGATCCAGTCGCAATCGACCTCGAACCCCTGCACGATCAGCCAATGGGCCGCCGTCGAGGCGCTGAACGGCACGCAAGACTTCCTTGCCCCCAACAACGAGACCTTCCGCCGCCGCCGCGACCTTGTCCTCGAAGGGCTGCGCGCCATCGACGGGATCGAGTGCCCGACCCCGGAGGGCGCCTTTTACGTCTACCCCTCGATCAAGGGGCTGATCGGCAAGACCACCGCCGGGGGCACAGTGCTAGAGACCGACGAGGATTTCGCCACCGCCCTGCTGGAAGAGGCCGGCGTGGCCGTGGTCTTCGGCGCGGCATTTGGGCTTTCCCCGGCCTTCCGCGTCAGCTACGCTACCTCGGACGAGGCCCTGCAAGAGGCCTGCAAGCGCATCGCGAATTTCTGCGCCGCGCTGACCTGAGAACCGAGGGGCGATGTCGGACGATCTGCCGGAATACTATTTTCGGGTGCGCGAGAACGGCGCTTTCGTGTTTCTCGTGGATACCGAGAACCGCCAGCGGCGCATCGAGATGGACCAGATCGCCGTGGTCAACATCCGCAACGGCCAGATCAAGCCGCATGGTGACCGCGAACTGACCGACCGCGACAAGAGCGTGATCGAGGAATGGATGGCCGAGCGGCTGGAAATCCTCGCCCACCGGGATATCGACGACATTCACCGGGCGGTCGATTACCTCAACACCACCACCCATTGGGCGCAGTCCAAGGCCACCGATGAACAACTCGAAATGGTGAGCGACGCGCTCTTGCTGGCGATGCACGACCTGCGCGCGGTGCTGGTGCGCAAGAAGGCCGAGCGGCTGATGAAGGAACAGGGCGGCTGAGGCGACGTGGGGGCGCTGCCCCCGCCGCGCCTTTGGCGCGACTCCCCCGGAATATTTTTGGCAAGATGAAGCAAGGGCGGCATCCACAAATGCCGGTGGCCTCATCCCACCCGCGCCGCCACGTTCCGCGCCGACCAGCCCCAGAACCGGGCCAGCATGAAGACGGCGGCAAAGGCCAGCCCCACGGCCAGCCCCAGCCAGATGCCCACGCCGCCCCAGCCTAGCGTGAAGCCCATCACGTAGCTCACCGGCACGCCGATGCCCCAATAGCTGATCGCGGCGATGATCATCGGCACGCGGGTGTCGTGCACCCCACGCAGGAGCCCCAGCGCCATGACCTGCCCGGCATCGACAAGCTGGAACAGCGCCGCCGCCGCCAGCAGGCCTGTGCCCACCGCGATGACGCCGGCGCGGTCGGGTTCCGAGGGGCTCATGAACAGGCCGATCAGCGGTTCCGGGAAGATCAGGAAGATCGCCACCGTCACCAGCGCCACGACGCCCGACATGACCAGCACGACCATTGCGCCGGCCCGCAGGCCCGCCCCGTCTCCCCGGCCGAAGGCCTGCCCGGCGCGCACCGTGGCGGCGTTGGACAGGCCCAGATGCACCATGAACATCACCGAGGCCACCTGCATCGCGATGCCGTGGGCCGCGAGCGGCAGCTTGCCCAGCCACCCCATCATGGCGGTCGAAGCGGCGAAAAGCCCGACCTCGGCCAGGTTGGTAATGCCGATCGGCCAGCCGAGGCGGAAGACCCGGCCGAACGCCTCCCAGTCCGGGCGCCAGACGCGCTGGAAGAGCGTGTGTTCGGGCGTGGCAAAGGCCACGTACACCGCGAGCACCACGAAGGAGGCGATGTTGACCGCGAGCGAGGCGATGGCGGCACCCTTCACGCCCAACTCCGGAAAGCCCCAATGCCCGAAGATCAGCGCGTAGTTCACCACGATGTTGAGCCCCACCGCCGCCACCGTGACCCAGAGCACGACCTGCGTGCGTTCCAGCGCCGCGAGGTAGGATTTCAGCACCATCACCAGAAGCGCGGGCAGCGTGGCGAAACCCGCGATGCGCAGGTAATCCTCGGCCAGCGCCGAAATCTCCGGGTCTTGCCCCAGCGCGCGGAACACCGGCCCGGACCAGTAGAGCACCGGGAGGACGGCCAACGCATAGAGCACCGACGCCCAGGCCCCCATCCGGGTGACGCGGCGCACCTGTGCCTCCTGCCCCGCGGCTTGCGCCGAGGCCACCATCGGCATCACCGCCCAGGCAAAGCCCGAGCCCATGATGAAAAAGACGAAGAAGGTCGTGCCGCCCAGCACCTCCGCCGCCAGCGCATCGACCGAATACCAGCCCAGCATCGCGGCATCGGTCAGCGTGATAGCGAATTGCGCCACGTGGCTGCCGATCAGCGGCAGGCCCAGCATCAGGGTGGCCCTTGCATGCTGGCGGTATGTCAGTGCGTCTTTCATCTTCAACCGCCTACTGCCGCCGCGCGGCCGCGGCAAGACGTCACAGCGCGGCGAGCAGAAGCTGGCCCGCGATGGCGGCAATCAGGCAACCAGCGGCGAACTCGATCAGGGGCAATGCACGGGCCGCGCCCTGCCCCGTGGCCAGCCGGGCGAGCGCCCCTTCGCGGAAGGTCACCGCCGCGACGGCGACCGCAATGGTGACGCAGGCGGTGCCCAGCCCCATGGTGAAGGCCCCGGCGATACCGGCCGCGTCGAGGCCGAAGCGCCATGTCAGGATCAGCAGGAACAGCGCGCCGGTGCAGGGCCGGATGGCGACGGCGCCGACCAGCATGGCCGCGTCGCGCCATGACGAGACCTCCGCGGCCTCCTCCGGCGTGGGCCCATGGCGGTGGCCGCAGGTGTCGCAGGCGCCGTCAGGGGCATGGTGGTGATGGTGGTCGTGATGACCCGCATCGCCCTTGCGGGAGTTCCGGAACCGCCGGGCGCCACGCACCGCCAACCACAGCCCGACCAGCGCAATGGCGCCATAGCTCACCGGCGCCATCACCCTATCGGCAAACCCCGTCATCGCCGGCCGCGACAGGTTCAGCAGCAGCACCCCGGCATAGACCAGTGCCACCGCCGTCGCGGCCTGCGCAAGGCTCGAGGCCAGCGCCAGCAGCGACAGGCGCAGCGCCGGCACCCGTGCCCCGACCCCGTAGCCGCCGATCAGAACCTTGCCATGGCCGGGCCCCGCGGCATGGAAGAACCCGTAGGCAAAGCAGGTCCCCAGCAGCGCCGCCAGCGCGCCCGGCTCGCCCGCCCGCAGGGCGCGCAGCCCGCCGGCCATGGCCTCCTGAGCCGTCCGCTGGCCATCCGCCGCCCAGCGGGCCACGACATCCGCCCCGCCGAAGGCCCAGAGCCATAAGGCCGCCCCTGCGACCACGAAGGCCGCGATCAGGAGAGCGGGTCGCATGTCACCTCGAGCGTATCGGCGTAAAAGCGGCCCACCTCGACCGTCTCGAAGAAATCCTCGTCGCCGGTATTGCCGAGGGTTTCGACCCTTTCATCCGCCGCCGCCTCGTCGGCCTCGCTCAGCGTGCCGGTGCAGCCATCGGGCAGGATCATCCCGCCAATCATCGACAGGGCGGCGTAATAGGAGGGGTCATAGGCACGCACCGTCATTTCCGGCGGAACCCCGGCCGAGACCGGGCGCCGGTGGCGGGTGACGATATGGCCATCCTCCATCCGCAGGCTCAGCGCCTCGGGCGGGCCGAGCGACAGCTTGCCGCCGGCTGTCTCGATGAAAAGTGCCCCCTCGAACCCTTCGGGCCAGTCGGCGAGGTCAAAGCCGATCAATTCCGCCCGTTCCGCCTCGGTCAGTTGCATGTCGCCGTCCGGGTCAAGCCCGTAATCCGACAGGATCAGCATCGAGAAGAGGTCGTCATAGGCCCATGTCACCTCGATCCCCGTCAGGTTCCCCTGCCCGTCGGTTTCGAATGTCAGGCCGACCTCGACGAAGACATGCGGATGCGCCCGCGCCGAGGCGGCGGCAAGGCTGCCCAGCAGGGCCGATATGAGGAGCAAGGCGCGCACGGGCATTCTCTTACGATGCCATGCGCAGACGGGCAATCCGCCCGCGTGGCCTTCGGCGCCATGGCGCCCGTGCTGTCAGTGGGTCCAGGTGCCGCGGCGGTTGGTGGCGAAATTCTCGCCATAGCCGCCGGGGCGGACATTGGGCTTGCGGTGATGCGGTTCTTTGACCACCGCGTCGATGCCGTGTTCGCGGGCATATTCCAGCGCCGCTTCCTTGGTCGGGAACCGCATCCTGACCTGGGCCTGCGTGTCGGAAGAAGAGGTCCAGCCCATCAGCGGGTCGACATCGCGGCCGGTCTGGTTGACGAATTCCAGCACCCAGTGCTTGGTCTTGGCGGTGCCGGATTGCATGGTGTTGCGCGCAGGCTTGTAGATACGGGCGGACATCGGCGAACTCCTTGGGTCATCGGGGTTATTCCAAAATCCGGGGCTCTGGGCAAGAGGGCGATTGCGCGCGGCGGCGCCTTGGCCGCGCCGACGGCGCGCGTGGCACGGTCGGACGCCTCCGGCGGGAGTATTTCGGGAAAAGTGAAAGCCGGGATACTGACTACGCCTGTCAGGAAGGTCACGGGCGCGACGGTGGCGGGTTGAACTGGCGGGGAAAGAGGCCAAGTCTAGCGCAACCCCCGAGGATTCGCCCATGCCCTATGCCCATTCCGACAAGTCCGCCCCCCTGATGCACGCCCCGGCGCCGGATGTGAAACACCGCGACAAGCTGGAGGGCGGCCGGAAATTCGTCATGGCGACCGAGTTTCAGCCGGCGGGCGACCAGCCCACCGCCATCGCCGAGCTGGCGCAGGGCGTCGACAGCGGGGAGCGCGACCAGGTGCTGCTGGGCGCGACCGGGACGGGCAAGACCTATACCATGGCCAAGGTGATCGAGGAAACGCAGCGCCCGGCCATCATCCTTGCCCCCAACAAGACGCTGGCGGCCCAGCTCTACGGCGAGTTCAAGGGGTTCTTTCCGGACAACTCCGTCGAGTATTTTGTCAGCTATTACGACTACTACCAGCCCGAAGCTTATGTGCCGCGGTCGGATACGTATATCGAGAAGGAAAGCCAGATCAACGAGCAGATCGACCGCATGCGCCACTCGGCCACGCGGGCGCTGCTGGAGCGCGACGACGTGATCATCGTGGCGTCGGTCTCCTGCATCTACGGCATCGGTTCGGTCGAGACCTACGGGGCGATGACGCAGGACCTGAAGGCGGGCGGGTCCTATGACCAGCGGCAGGTGATCGCCGACCTCGTCGCCCAGCAATACCGCCGCAACGACCAGGCCTTTCAGCGGGGCAGCTTCCGGGTGCGCGGCGACAGCCTCGAGGTCTGGCCGGCCCACCTCGAAGACCGGGCGTGGAAGTTGAGCTTTTTCGGAGAGGAGCTTGAAACGATTACCGAATTCGACCCGTTGACCGGCGCGAAGACGGGCAGTTTCGAGCAGATCCGGGTTTACGCCAATTCGCATTACGTGACGCCCAAGCCGACGATGCAGCAGGCCATCATCGGCATCAAGAAGGAGCTGCGCACGCGGCTCGACCAGCTTGTGGGCGAAGGCAAGCTGCTGGAGGCGCAGCGGCTGGAACAACGGACGAATTTCGACCTCGAGATGCTCGAGGCCACCGGCGTCTGCAACGGGATCGAGAACTATTCGCGCTACCTGACGGGCCGGGCACCGGGCGAGCCGCCGCCGACCCTGTTCGAGTTCATCCCCGACCATGCCATTGTTTTTGCCGACGAATCCCACGTCTCGGTGCCGCAGATCGGGGGGATGTACCGGGGCGACTATCGGCGCAAGTTCACGCTGGCCGAGCACGGCTTCCGCCTGCCCTCCTGCATGGACAACCGCCCGCTCAAGTTCGAGGAATGGGACGCGATGCGGCCGCAATCGGTGTTCGTGTCCGCCACCCCGGCGGCGTGGGAGCTGGAACAGACCGGGGGCGTTTTCACCGAACAGGTGATCCGGCCCACCGGGCTTCTTGATCCGCAGGTGGAAATCCGGCCCGTCGAGATGCAGGTGGACGACCTGCTCGACGAGGTGCGGCGGGTGTCCGAGGCCGGTTACCGGACACTGGTGACGACGCTCACCAAGCGGATGGCCGAGGACCTGACCGAGTACCTGCACGAGCAGGGCATCCGCGTGCGCTACATGCATTCCGACATCGACACGCTTGAAAGGATTGAGATTCTTCGTGACCTGCGGTTGGGGGCCTTCGACGTGCTGATCGGGATCAACCTGCTGCGCGAGGGGCTCGACATTCCCGAATGCGGGCTGGTCGCGATCCTCGATGCGGACAAGGAAGGCTTCCTGCGCTCCGAGACCTCGCTGATCCAGACCATCGGGCGCGCGGCGCGGAATGCCGACGGGCGGGTGATCATGTATGCCGACCGCATCACCGGCTCGATGGAGCGGGCCATGGGCGAGACCGAGCGCCGCCGGGCCAAGCAGATCGCCTATAACGAGGAGCACGGGATCACGCCCGAGACGATCCGCAAGAATGTCGATGACATCATGGCCGGGTTCTACAAGGGCGATGTCGACATGAACCGCGTGACGGCGAAGGTCGACAAGCCGATGGTGGGCGCCAACCTGCAGGCCCATCTCGACGGGCTGCGCACCGAGATGCGCAAGGCCGCCGAGAACCTCGAATTCGAGGAAGCGGCGCGGCTGCGCGACGAGGTCAAGCGCCTCGAAGCGGTCGATCTTGCCGTGCATGACGACCCGCTGGCGCGGCAGCAGGCGGTCGAGAAAGCCTCCGACGCGGCGGTGGGGGCCAGGGGACGGTCGACAGCCGGGCGGCCCGGCCAGCGCGGCGGGAACGTGAAACGGCGCAAGAAGCATTGAACCACGTTCTGGTTAAGCACGGATTAAGCGAGCCGGAGCCGGTGTTGCGTGTCGCGGCGGACAGGCTGCCCCGTGTCCGGCAAAATCGTTCGAAATCCGCGGGTTGGAACGCATTCTTGAAAAGAATGCGGGTCGAAATCTTTTCAAGATTTCGACAGGTGGCAGGAGGTGCCGTTGCTCGAACTTGAGGCGACCAACACCCATCTTTATCCCGGCGCGACCGGCGCCATCCTGAGCGGCGAACCGGGGGACGGGCCGGTAACGCTGCGGTTTGCGGATGGCGGCGCGGCCGCCGGCACGCTCGCAGGCGAGGTGCTGCACCTAGCCGCCCACACCACCGCGGCCGGCACGGACATCGATGCGAAATCCTGGCAGATCGCCTTCAACGACGGGCGGTTCCGCATCACCGCCCGCGCCACGGGCTGAGGGCTGGACAATCCGGCCACCGCGGCTAAGTCTGCGCCCATGCGGTTTCTCCTTTTCCTCCTGTTCCTGCCGGGGCTCGCACTGGCCGATGACTGGCAAGCGCTCGACCAGCCCGGCGCGATCGCGATCATGCGTCATGCGCTCGCCCCCGGCGCCGCCGATCCGGCCGATTTCACGCTGGGCGACTGTTCCACGCAACGCAATCTCGACGCACGCGGCCGGGCGCAGGCGCGGGCGATCGGCGCGGCGTTCCGGGCGCGGGGCATCCGCTTCGACAGGGTCTACACCAGCCAGTGGTGCCGGTGCCGCGAGACGGCGGAACTGCTCGGTCTCGGCCCCGTGGTGGAGGCGCCGGCGCTCAATTCCTTCTTCGCGGATTTCTCGAAGGAGGCGGCCCGAACGGAAGCCTTAAAGTCCTTGATTTCAGAGACTTCCGGGCCAAGGCTCATGGTCACGCACCAGGTGAATATCTCTGCCCTGACCGGACGCAGCACGCGGTCGGGCGAGGTTGTGATCATCCGGATGGTGGACGGCGCGGCGGAGGTGCTGGGCGCGATCATGATCGCGCCCTGAGCGGGTGGCTCAGGGCACAAGCGCGACCTGCGACAAGCGCTCGTAAAAGGGCAGATGGTGCCGCAGATAAGCGCGCAGATGGGGGGCCTCTTCGGCCAGCGCCTCGAACTCGGCCTCCTTGCGAAGCATCTCTTCGGCATCCGCCGCGCGGATGCCCGAAGAGGTTGACGCCTGCTCGTGCCACGAACTGACCTGCTCCCAATCCCGGGGTGTTTTCTTATTCCAATCAAAGGCTTCCTCGCGAAAGTCGAGGCCGATCCGCTCCCACAGCCTTGCCATGGTGCCCCGGGTGTCGGCGCGGACGGTTTCGGCCTCGATCACCACGGCGTCATGCCCGGCCCGGGTGACGGCCTGATAGAGTTTCCACTCGTCCTCGAGCCCGATTTCCTGACAGGACATTTTTGGATCCAGCTTGTGATAACTGAGGATCGAAGCGAGCGGGTGGCGGATCAGGAAGCAATGGGTGACCCGCTCCATGAAGGCCGGGTCCTTGGTGATATCCGGTAGAACGTAATACGCCATGTCCTTGAAAAAAACTGGGTTTTCCTCGGCCATGCCGGTCAGCATATCGCGGATGCCGGCGTAGGTTGTCGGGTGATCCTCCTGCGCGTCGAAGCCGGGAAACGGTTTTTCGAGGACGTTGAGGTAGTAGTAATACATGAACGGCTCGTGCGCGCAGGTCAGATCGCCGCGTTCGCGCATCACCCGCTCCATCGCCGTGGACATCGAGCGGGGGTGCGACCAGAGCGCGATGAGCTTGTTCATGACCTTGGGCCTCCTGTTGACGGGCCCAGATTAGCGGCCGGTCGGCCGGGGAACAATGGCGCAAACCGGCAGTGGCTCCGGCGTCTGTGCCGCCCCGGACCCTGATTGAGCTTTGGCCAGTAAGCCTCAGAAATCGAATATTTCTTCCAGAAACCCGCCGCGCCTTTTCTTCTTGCGGCTGTCATGGCCGCGGCCGTCATCCTCGGCGTTCCAGACCCGCGCCCGGGGCGGTTCCGGTTCCGAGCGGTCGATGATCTTGTCGAGCTCCCCTCGGTCGAGCCAGACGCCGCGGCATTTCGGGCAGTAGTCGATCTCGACGCCGGCGCGTTCGGCGAGTTGGAGGGTCTCTCCGTCGACGGGGCATTGCATGGCGGGTCTCCTCTGATGATGTACTTGAATGGACGTGGGCAGCGCGGGGGTGATCTGCAAGGGGTTGCGGCATTTTGGGCGGGGTCCCGCGAATCGCGGTTAACGGCCAGAAATGACGGGGTTTTCCGATGTCGGTATCGCGTCGGTATAACGTCGGTATTTTGTCGGTGCGCGCGGCGGTGTCCGGGGTTGGTTAACGGGGCGTGCGGAGCCCGCGCAACAGGGGGTTGGAGCGCGTTTTCGGATGGCGCATGGTGAGAGGATGGAGACTGATCACACCCCCGCCCCCTCTGCCGCCCTCGTGCTGGGGGCGAAGGTGCTGGACGACGGCCGGCCCTCGGCCGCGCTGGAGCGGCGGGCGCTGCATGCGGCGGCGCTCTACCGCGAGGGGGTGGTGGCACGCATCGTCGCCAGCGGCGGCCCGCCCGGCGCAGCGGTGACCGAGGCGGAGGCGATCCGCCGCCTGTGCGTGGCGGCGGGGGTGCCGGACGCGGCGATCCTGCTGGAGACCGAAGCCGCGAGCACGGAGGAGAACATTCGGCTTGCCCGGCCCATCCTCGAGGCGGAAGGGATCGGCTCGGTCTGGCTGGTAACGGACGGGTTCCACGCCCGCCGCGCGGCATTTACGGCGCGGCGGCAGGGGGTGGACGCGGAAGTATCCTGCCCGGAGTTGACGGACGTGCCGCTCTGGCGGCGGGTGCGGATGCAGGTTCGGGAGACGGCGGCACTGGCGGTCTATGCGGTGCGGCTGTGGCGGGGGTCGTAGCACCGGTGTATCCGGACGCGAGACCGCCCGCGAGCAACACCCCGTCAACCGTTCGGCCGCAGAGCCGGGACCTCGCCGTGACCCGGATGCCTACCGCGCCACCGTCACATCCACATACCGCCCGATGCCGCCCGAGCCGTAAATGCGCACGAACACTGTCGCCCCGCCCTGCAGCAGGTTCTGCCGTGCGACCGGGTCCATCGAGCCGTTCATGATCATCCGCTCCATCGCCGCGCGGTTGTCGACATTGCCGAAGAACGGGTCCCATTCGTCGCCCGCGTGGCGGATGCCGAAGCGGTGGTAATTGGCCCGGTCCTGCCGCAGCACCTGCCACGGCTGGGTCAGGCGGGCGCCGTTGGAGTTGTAGAGATCGTCAGTGCCGATGAAGGCGGCATAGGCCCCCATCAGCTGTTGCGCCGCGGCGGGTGTGGCGAAGGCCAGCAGCCCGGCGGCAAGGAATGACTTGAAGTATCGCATCGTGGCCTCGGAAATACACACATGCCTCGTGGCATGCGTCCCGAGCATACGCCCGGCGGGCCCGTTGCGGCGAGTCTTTTCGTGGCGGGCCGCGCCTAGCGCACCACGTGCACCGCGCAGGTGGCGTGACGCACCACCTGATGCGCGGTGCTGCCCAGCAGCAGGTCGGCCATGCCGGGGCGGTGGCTGGCGATGACGATGCAGTCGACCGCATTGCCTTCGGCCCAGTCGGTGATGGTGCGCCCGGCATGGCCGTCGATGACGATCCCCTGCGCGTTGGGGATGCGGGAGGCCATCTCGGCCAGTTCCGCCTCGATCGCGGTGCGGCTTTCGGAAAGGTATTCCTGCGGCATGTAGGAGATCGCGTAGGTCGGCACCTGCTCCATCACGTGCAGCAGGGTGACGCGGCCGGTCTCGCCGGTCAGAAGCTCGGCCACGCTCATGGCGCCGGCGGCGTCGCGGTCGTCTTCGAAGGATACGGGAACGAGGACATGTTTGTACATCTTGGCTCTCCAATGCACGTTATGGCGCGCTGTGACTGTGCAACCGCCGCCTGCCCCGCATTGTTCCGCATCAGCCGGCGCGGCGCTGTCCCAGCCGCGACATCGCCCGCCCGTCGGTGACGATCAGGCCGATGGCGATGAGCGTGAACCCCGCGATGGCGCCGGGCGACAGGCGCTCGCCCAGCACCCCTGCTCCCAGTGCCACCGCGACGGGCGGGATCATCAGGGTGACGAGCATCAGGTTCGCCGCCCCGGCCCTTGCGAGGATGCCGAAATAGAGCAGGTAGGCCAGCGCCGTGGAGAGCGTGGAGAGCGCCAGCAGCGCGGCCCATGTCTGAACCGGAAGGGCCAGCGTGGGCGGGCCGTCGGTGAGCAGGACCACGGGGAGCATCAGGACCGTACTGCCGGTCAGCATGCCGAGCGCGTTCATCTCCGGCCGCGTGGAAGAGAGCATGGCGCGGCCCCAGACGCTGGCAATGGCATAGCTGAGCGCGGCGCCGAGCACGGCGAGCTGGGCGAGGTTGGCGGGATCGAGCCCCGACAGCGCCCCCGGCCCCATGATCACCGCCACCCCCGCCAGCCCGAAAAGCGCGCCGGTGATCTTGCGCGGGGTCAGCGGCTCGTCGGCCAGCACCAGCCCCGCCACCACCGCGCCGAACACCGCCGTGGTGCCGTTGAGGATCGAGGCGAGGCCGCTGTCGATGCGGGTTTGCCCCCAGAAGATCAGCGAGAAGGGAATGGCGTTGTTGAGCGCGCCCATCACGAGGTAGGCGCCCCAGATACGCGGGCTGCGGGGGATGGCGATGCCGCGCAGGCGGATGACAAGGACGAGCACCGGCAGCGCCCAGATCACGCGGTGCAGCGCGACGGTGAGCGGCGGCACGTGGGTCAGCGCGATCTCGGCGAAGAAGAACGAGCCGCCCCAGACGGTGGCGAGCGCGGCCATCATCAGGCCGGCGGCGGGGGTGATGGCCGGAGAGGTCATGGCAACGGGATGGCACGGGCCGGCGCGGGCGGCGACCCGGAACATGCGCTATTGCGACATCGCCTCTTCGATCTGCTGGGCGATCTGGGTGGCCCATTCGCCGATGATCGGCAGGAATTCCACCTGGCTCAGGAACCATGCGATGACTGACAGGAGCAGCGTGGCGCCCAGCACGGAGCCAAGGCCGAAGACCAGACCGCGGGCGAAGTTGAAGGCCAGCACCCTTGGCAGGGAATTGTGCATGCGGATGAAGTTATGGGAATTGAGCCGGGCCACCTCGCGCGTGAGCGAGCGCAGCTCGGCGCGCACATCCTCCGGCGCCGCCGCCTCGGGCTCCGCCTTTCGTTTGCGGCGGAAACGGGTCACCCGAAGGTGGCCGTCACGTCATACATCACCGGCTCGAAGCTCCTGCACAATTCGTGGATCGTGCGATTGCGGCGGCGCATCTCGTCGGAGCGGAGCATGGCCTGAAAATCCTGCCGCGAGCGCCATTGCGAATAGTTGGCGATGCGGGTCTGGGCATCGTTCACATGCAGGCCGGCGGCGATGAAGCCCGGCTGTTTCGAGATGAACTCGTCATAGGCGGCGGTCAGCTCGTCCATCAGGTCCTGACAGGTGCCGGGGGTCATCTCGAAAGTGGTGATGACGGTCTGGACGTCCTGTGTCTTGGCGATCTTGGGCATCGGCACTTCCTCCTTGCGGGGACAGCCTAACAGGTCGCACGGCACGGGCAACGCGCAAGACGCCATCGATGTGGGATTAACCTCTCGTTTACCAGTTTCGGCAAGGCTGGGGACGGAGGCTGAACGACATGGTGCGGATTCTGGTCCTGCTGCTGGCGTCAGCGGTCGGATCCGTGGCCGCTGCCGGGCCGTGGCCCATGGAAAAGGGCGCGGGGCATCTCTGTTTTTCGATCGAGGGCGAGGGGGGCGACGGTTCGGGCGCTTATGCCACGCTTTATACCGAGGTGGGCGTGGGCAAGGGCCGCGTCGTGGGGTTCGATGTCGGGCAGGCAGAGGATGATTTCGACAAGGCGGTGCTGTTCGCGCGGTTCCCCTTCGGGGCGCGCGGCGGCGACACGGTGCAGGCGTGGGAGATGGGCGTGGGTATGGTGGATGGCGCATTGGCGCTGCGGCCGGGGGTCTCCATCGGCCGGGGCTTTACCATCGGCGACAGCCCCGGCTGGGTCGCGCTCGACAGCCGGGCGGTGGTGTCCGAGGCCGGCACGGGGGTGCTCGAGGCCGACCTGACGGTGGGCGCCGGCCTGCGGGGCGGGCACAAGTGGATGGTGCAGCTTCAGATGGCGGCGCCGGAGGACAGCGCCCCTTACATGAAGATCGCGCCCAGCTTTGCCTTCAAGCAGGGGAAAGGCCGCCACCTCCTTCTGGGGGCGACGGCCGGGCTGGTGAATACCGACACGGTGAAGATCACCTTCGGCATCTGGCAGAAATTCTGACGCGCGTCAGGCCGGCGTGTCGATGCGCAGGCGGATGGTCACCGTGCCCTCGACCGGCGTTTCCCAGCGCAGGTTCACCCTGTCCTTGTTCGGCCCCTGCTGCACCTGATGATAGGGCATGCCCCAGTAGATCGGCCCGCCCTGCTCCCGGATCGCGCCCTTGGGCGTGACCGATTCCACCGTCCGCGCCCAAGCCTCGAAGGGCAGCTTGGGGAAGGGCTCGATCACCCATGTCGCGCTGTGGCTGGCCTCGACATGTTCCATCACCAGCGGGTTCTCGACCACGGTGTTGACGTTGTTGAAGGCGTTGCCGGTGAAGGTGATGTTCCGGAACCGGCTAAAATCCATCGGCGCGAAGCTGGTGTCGATCCCCTCGACCCGGTCGATATTGCCGTCGAACAGGCGGAAGGTGTTGCCGGTCACGGTGAGCCCGTTGATGAAATGGCCGGTGCCATAGGGCTTGACCCGGATGAAGTTGAACGAGGGCGCCGTGCTTTGCGACAGGAAGTTGTTGTTGGTGATGCTCATCGCCGAGAAGGAGAACTCGCTGGAAAAACCGGGGTTCTTGTCATGCTCGTTGGTCCATTCGATCGAGCAGTCGCAGATATAGTTGCCGCTGATCGTGGCGCGCGAATTGGTATGCGCCATCACGATCCCGGCGCTGCGCGGGCCCACATCGGCGGCATCGCCCTGAAAGATGTGATTGCCGAGGATCACCGAGCTGGTGCCGCCCACCACCGCGAAATGCTTGAAATAGGTACAGCGGTTGTGGCGGATCTTGACGTCGTTGGCGTTGATGTTGACGCCGATCGAGGTGCGGTTCGGCACCAGAAGCTGCGTCTCGTCCGACAGGAACTGGCAGCGGTCGATCATCATGCCTTGGCAACCGTCGCCATGGCTGGAGACGCCCCTCTCGCGCGGCGCGGTGAACCAGCAATCGCGCAGGTGAAAGCCGATCCCCTTGGTGGGCAGCAGAAGCCCGTTGCAATCCCCCCGGCAGAGGAAATCGACGTTGGAGATGGCGAATTTCGAGATCTTCGTGAAGCCCGAGAAATCGAGCATGTACTTGAAGCGGCGGAAGGTGAAATTCTGCGTGCCGACCGCGTCGTACAACTCGCGGCTGAGCTCGATCGTGCCGGCGCCCACGTTCTTCGACTTCACATAGACCTCGCGGCCCACCCCGTTGCCCTCGACCAGCGAGCCCACCGGGATATTGGCGACATTGGCCACGTTGTTGAGCTCGTACCCCCTGCTGGTGGTGTAGCTGGCCTGCGAGGTGAAGGTCTCGGTGTCCCAGTTGGGCCCGGCCACGACCGAGAACTGACCGTTGCTGATCAGCCGCCGCTGGGCGAAGCTGCTGACGTTCGGCGTGGCGGCCTTGAGGTCGACAGGCTCGCGCAGGTCGATCTTGAGGCCTTTCATGTCCAGTTCCACATGATGCGGCGTGCTGATCAGCGACTGGAACGCCTTGCGAAGGGCCACCTCTTCGTCTCCGAAGGCGTCGATATAGCCCGGCAGGTCGAAATTCTGCATCAATGTCAGCACCTTGTCGGCGGGCATGGTGACGGTCCCGTCGAACCGCGCGCGCGCCTGAAGGGTCACGCTGTCGCCAAGGAAATAGCTGCCCTCGGGCACCAGCACGTCGCGCCCGCCGGCGGCGGCATCGGCGGCCTCGAAGACGGCGTGATCGTCGGTGACCCCGTCGCCCACGGCGCCATAATCGCGCACGTCCACCACCCCGATCAGGTCGCGCAGGAAGACGCGGGTGACATCCTCAATCTCGATATCGTCGATCCGGACGACGCCACCGTTCGGGCCGGTCAGGTCAAGCCCGAAATGGCCATAGAGCGCCCCGGTGCCCCACGCCATGTCGACCCCGCCGCGCTGGCCGGTGCCGACGATGGCGCTGACCTCGACCACGTCGCCATAGCTGGTCAGCGTGACCTCCGGCCCGGTCTCGACGACGCCCGAAACATGGCCGCCCGCGCCGCCAGCCCAGCCGGCGATGCGCACATCGGGCAGCGCGCCGCTGATGGCCTTTACCCGCGCCCGGATGCGCAGGTAGCAGCCCGGCAGGATCGGCGTCTCGCCGGTATAGCGCAGCTTCATCGTGGCTTGCGTCTTCAGAAGCTCCAGCGCGCCGCCGAAATCGGCATCCGACGGCACGAAGGCCGCGTCGGCCGAGTTGTCATAGGTGTCGGAGCCCGGCGTGCCGTTGCCGCTCGACCAGACATCGAGCCCGTTCGCGAAACCCGGCGGCATGAAGGTGATGCCATCGGTGATTGCCTTGTTCATCGCTTTCCCTTTCCGCATCCGCCGCGCGACAGGCACGGACGGGATGTCAATTGGATTACTGACCGAACGGTCGCACCGCCGGCGGAAAGGGGAGGTAGTCAGGGGGCGTTAACCGGGTGTCACAGCAACGTACGCTGGCCGGGGCCGGTCAGGCGCGGTCAGGCCGTGCCTTCGGTCGCCTTGCGCACCCGCACCGCGTTGATCAGCCAGCCGCTGCCGCCCGGCACCATCTGGTATTCGAGGATATAGAGCGCCCCCTCGGCATCCCGAACCATCACGTTCTGCCACAGGTCCTTGCCGCGGCGCTCGATGGACAGGAAATTCACCTCCGAGGGGCGCCAGACCATCGGATAGCCCTGCTGGACCATCTGACCAAAGCGTTCGGGCGTGCCGAAGGTTTGCCGGATCGTGGGGCTGGCATAGGTGAAGGCGGTTTCGAAGTCATCGACCTGAAAGGCGGCCATCTGGTTCGAAATGACCTTCTCGATATCCTCGTTGGCCTTGGCGGGCAGCGCCAGCGCAAGGGTTATCAGGATCGCGCTTATCATGTGTCGCATATCATACCTCCATAAGCGGTATACGCGCTGAACGCCGCGCCCGGATCACTCTGGCACCGTCTCGGCGCCGCATAATGATCTGGAACAGGCGCCGTCCCCGTGCCAGTCTCCGCGCCGAATGACACCGCAGCCGGAGGTTTCGCCTATGCCCGTCACTACCACCTATGCCCTCGTGATGCTGATCGCGGGCTTCGGCATCCCGATCCTCGCAGCGCTGAACGCGGCCCTCGGGGTGCGGCTGGGCTCGCCCGTCGCGGCGGCGGCGCTGCTCTTCGTGGTGGCGCTTGTCGTCACGCTGGCGGTTTTGGCCTTCACCCGTCCCTCGGCGCTCCTGAACGCGGGCCATGCGCCGAAACATCTCTACCTCGCCGGGGTGCTGGTCGCCTTCTACATCCTCTCCATCACCTTCGTCGCGCCGAAATTCGGCATCGGCAACGCGGTGTTCTTCGTGCTGCTGGGCCAGCTTGTCAGCGCCGCGGCGATCGACCATTTCGGGCTGTTCGGTGCCAATGTCTCGCCCCTGTCGCTGAGCCGCGCGGCGGGCATCGGGCTGATGGCGGCCGGCGTCTTCGTGACGCAACAGGTCTGACGGAACCGTTGGCGCCGCCCCGCCAAGCCGTGATAGGATACCGCGCAAAGGAGACTTGCCAATGGCCCACCATCCCCCCCGCCGCGCCGTCCTCGGCTGGCTCGCCCTTGCCGGCCTGACCGGAACGGCAACGCTCGCACAGGATGTCGAGGAACCCGACCCGACCGACCTCGTGCCGCGCCGCTTTTCGCCCGAGGAATTCGCGACCCTCGACCGGAACGAAATCTACATGGCGAACCTCGCCCTGCGCCGGGGCCGGACGATCCGGATCGACGGCTGCTCGGCCAAGGCCAGCGCCGAGGTCATCCGCACGGCCAATGCTGACCGCGCTGCCGGGCTGCAGAAGCTGCGCCGGCACTGCGGCGGGTAGCTCAGCCCGCCAGCCCCTGCGCCAGCGCCCAGGCGGCGTCGTCCACCTCGACCGGATCGGCCCCCTGCCGCCCGGCGCCGGGAATGCGCCCGCCCTCGTCCAGTGCCACCATGTCGGCGATCCGGGCGAAGCGATCATGGAAGTCACCGGAAAGCCCCGGATCGATCAGCAGGTAATAATCGCCGATATCGTGCGGTTCCCCCTCCGGCGCCTTGAGCGGGCCGATATCGGGCGCGGCGCGGCTGCCGGTCATGCCCGCCGCCAGCAACTCCGCCATCAGGCCGAACCCCCATCCCTTGTAGCCGCCCATGCTGACCAGCGAGCCGCCCAGCGCCGCCTCGGGGTCGGTCGTGGGGTTGCCCTCCGCATCCACGGCCCAGCCCTCCGGAATCGTCTCCCCCGCCGCCTTGGCCATGGTGATCCTGCCCAGCGCCACCGTGGTGGTCGACTGGTCGAACAGCATGGCGATACCGCCCTCCCCGTCGGGGGCGGCAAAGGAGATGGGGTTGGTGCCGATCACCCGCGTCCGGCCGCCCGGCGGGGCGACGATGGGCGACGCGTTGGTCATCCCCAGCGCGATCAGCCCCTCACGGGCGATCTGCTCGGTAAAAAAACCCAGCGAGGTGCAGGTATGGGCGTGGCAGATGGCAAGGCTCGCCACGCCGCACTCCCGCGCCGCCGCCACGGCCTCGGGCAATCCGCGCGAAAACGCGGGCTGTGCAAAACCCAGCCGCGCGTCGACCACAACCGCGCCGGGGCGCGGTCGGCTGACCTCCGGCTCCACGTCGCCCATCACCCGGCCCGAGCGCAGCTGTTTGCAATAGCTTTCGAGGTAGTAGAGCCCGCAAATCCGGTTGCCGTAGCTCTCCGCCACCCGCACCGCACGCGCCACCTCGCCCGCGATCCAGCCCTCGGCGCCATGCGCCACCAGCGCCGCGCGCGTCACCTCTTCGATCCCGTTCAGCGATACCCTTGCCACCGACGCCCCTTCCAGCCCGCGTAACAGATTGCCACTACCCCGGCTTCTTCTTGGTCCAAATACTCATTCCGACAGCGCCACCAGCGCCCCGCCCGAGGCTCTATCCCGCGACAACCGCCCCCTGGTCGAGCTTCACCACCCGGTCCATCCGCGCCGCCAGTTCAAGGTTATGCGTGGCAATCAGCGCCGCCAGCCCGGTGCCGCGCACAAGGTCCATCAGCGTTTCGAACACCGTGTCGGAAGTCACGGGGTCGAGGTTGCCCGTGGGCTCGTCGGCCAGCAGAAGCCGCGGCGAATTGGCCAGCGCCCGGCAGAAGGCCACGCGCTGCTGCTCGCCGCCCGACATGGCCGAGGGGCGGTGCCCGGCGCGTTCGGCGATGCCGACGCGGGTCAGAAGCTCATCCGCCCGCGCGACGGCCTTGGCCCGCGGCACGTTATCGGCCAGCTGCGGCAGCACGATATTCTCCCGCGCGGTGAATTCCGGCAGCAGGTGGTGAAACTGGTAGACGAACCCCACCTCGCGCCGCCGCGCGATGGTGCGGCGGCGGTCCGAGAGGCCCGTCATCGCCTCGCCGCCGATCTCGACCGTTCCGCTGTCGGGCGTGTCCAGAAGCCCCGCGATATGCAGCAGCGTCGACTTGCCCGCGCCGGAGGGGGCGACCAGCGCCACCATCTCGCCCGCGGCAATCTCCAGCCCGGCCTCGCGCAGCACGCGCACCTCGCCCTTCTGCCCGGCGTTGTAGACCTTCTCGATCGCCTTCAGGCGCAGCATCGGATCACTCATAGCGCAGCGCCTCCACCGGGTTGAGGCGCGCGGCACGGCGCGCGGGGAAGATGGTGACGATGAAGCTCAGCCCCAGCGACAGCCCCACCGCCGACATCACGTCCCAGAATTGGAGCTTGGCGGGCAGGAAATAGATGCCGCGGCTGTCGGGCGTCCAGATCGGCTGGTCCGAGAAGGAATCGAGCAGCGCGAAGATCGGGTCGATATAGATGGCGAAGAGGCAGCCCAGCAAAACCCCGAAGGCCGTGCCGATCACGCCCGTAAACGCCCCGCAGATGAAGAACACCCGCAGGACCGATCCCTCGGTCAGGCCCATGGTACGCAGAATCCCGATATCGCGCCCCTTGTTCTTGACCAGCATGATCAGCCCGGAGGTGATGTTCATCGCCGCGATCAGCACCAGCACCGACAGGATCACGAACATCACGTTATCCTCGACATCGAGCGCGCGCAGGAAGCTGCCCGAGGAATCCTTCCACGTCCAGAGATAGGCGCGCTCGCCCGCCGCCTGCCGCAGGGGCGCGGCCATCGCCTCGAGCGCCTCGGGCTCTTCCAGCATGACCTCAAGCTCGTCCGCCCGCCCCTCGCGGTTGAAGAAGCTCTGCGCCTCCTCGAAGGGGAGGTAGGCGCGGATCTTGTCGATGTCATATCGCCCGGCCTCGAAAACATAGACCACCTCGTAGGCGTTGACGCGCGGCGAACTTCCCAGCGCCGTCTTCACCCCGTTGGGAGAGATCAGCTTGATCCGGTCGCCCACCGAAACGCCAAGATCGCGGGCCAGGACCCCGCCCAGCGCGATGCCGTTCGGAAAGGCCTCGATATCGCCGTGCGAGGTCTCAGGGTTGGCGATACGCGGGATGGTCTTGAGATCGTCGAGCGCGATGCCAAACACCTCGACGCCCGCGGAGCGGTCGCGGGCATTGCCCATCACCTGCCCCTTGACGAGCGGGGCGACGCGGGTCACGCCCGGCACCTGACGCACGCGCTCGGCCATGGCCTCGTAATCCTCGATCGTGCGGTCGATCCGGCCGGTCTGCTGATCGACATCGCCGCCGCTATAGATCGTCACATGGGCATTGGCGCCAAGGATGGTGTCGACGAATTCCGCCCGGAAACCCGAACGCACGGCCAGCGTGGCGATCAGCGCGAAGACCGCCAGCGTGATGCCGATCAGGCTGATCCACGTCATGGTCGAGACACCGCCCTCGGCCCGCCGGGCGCGCAGGTAGCGCCATGCGATCATCCATTCGAAGCGGGAAAACGGGGCTGGGTTGGCTGCCACTTTGACCTCGGGTTCATTTTGCGCGGACCTTGGGCGCTGGGGCCCGCGCCGTCAAGCGAAACGCGCCTCAGCAGGAGCCGACGCGCAGCCCCTCGGCCAAGGCGCCGACGCGCGGGTCATAGACCGCGCGGTCGCTCTCGGCATATTCGATCAGCCAGTGGCCCAGCACCACGTCGCCGTCGCAGGATTTCCCCTGCTCGACCCGCAGGTAGAACACCGTCTCGCCATCGCTGCCCGACAGCACGAACCAGTCGTCCTGCCCGTCCTCGTAGGTGATCTCGGCCCCCTCGTTGACGTGAAAGGCGCGGGTCTGCTCGCGATAGGCGGCAACGCTGTCGGTGGTGTTGTAGCTGCCGTAGATGCTGATCTCGCCGCTATCCTCGGGGCTTGAGAAGCTGCGCCCGTCGCCGTTCTGCGGCGCGGGGCCGGCGACGAAGTCGACCGGCAGCGTGCCATGCACGTCGAACCGGTCATTGTGATAGGTCAGGCTGTCGGCCAGCGCCGCCGCGCCCCAAAGGAGCGCGCCCGCCAGTGTCAGCCCTGTTGCCCGCCTGTTCATCGCCCGCCTCACATCCACGTATGGAAGGCGTTCTTGGCCATCGGCTCGACCTGGCTCAGGTGGGGGTGATGCGGCCCGTAGATTTCCGCCAGCTTCGCCACGGCCTGCTCGGGCGGCAACTCCTCGCTCTCGCCCGTGCGGCGGGAGGTCAGTTCCACCACCCCGTTCTTGAGGCCACGCGGGCCGACCGTAATCCGCCACGGCAGGCCGATCAGGTCCATCGTCGCGAATTTGCCGCCCGCCCGTTCGTCGCGGTCGTCGTAGAGCGGCTCCAGCCCCAGCGCGCCGACCGCCTTGTAAAGCGCCTCGCAGGCCGCGTCGGCCTTCTCGTCGCCCTGCTTGAGGTTGACGATACCCACGTGGAACGGTGTCACCCCCTCGGGCCAGATGATGCCCTTGTCGTCATGGCTGGCCTCGATGATGGCGCCCACCAGCCGGCTGACGCCGATGCCGTGGCTGCCCATGTGAACCGGCACGGGCTTGCCATCGGGGCCTTGCACGGTGGCGCCCATCGGCTCGGAATACTTGGTGCCGAAATAGAAGATCTGGCCCACTTCGATGCCCCGCCCCTCGCGCCGGCGCTCTTCCGGCACGCGCTCGTGGAAGACCTTTTCCTCGTGCGTGTCATCGGTGCGGGCGTAGCGGCTGGTGAATTCCTCGAGCACCGACTGGCACTGATCGACATTGTCATAGTCGATTTCGCGCTCGCCGAATTTCAGCTCGGTGATCTCGCTGTCATAGAACACGCCCGACTCGCCGGTTTCGGCCAGCACGAGGAATTCATGCGTGTCGTCGCCGCCGATCGGCCCGCTTTCGGCGCGCATCGGGATCGCCTGAAGGCCCATGCGTTCATAGGTGCGCAGGTAGCTCACCAGATGGCGGTTATAGGCGTGCATCGCGTCCTCTTTCGTGAGGTCGAAATTATAGCCGTCCTTCATCAGGAACTCGCGGCCCCGCATCACGCCGAAGCGCGGCCGCACCTCGTCACGGAATTTCCACTGGATCTGGTAGAGCGTCATCGGCAGGTCCTTGTAGCTGCCGACATGGGCGCGGAAGATATCCGTCACCAGCTCTTCCGCCGTGGGGGTATAGAGCATGTCGCGGCCGTGCCGGTCCTGCATCCGAAGCATTTCCTTGCCGTAATCGTCATACCGCCCGCTTTCCCGCCACAGGTCGGCCGATTGCAGCACCGGCATCAGGATCGGGTTGTGCCCGGCCCTGATCTGCTCCTCGTGGACGATGTTCTCGATCCGGCGCAGCACCTTGAAGCCCAGCGGCAGCCACGAATAGATCCCGGCGGTGGCCTGCTTGATCATCCCCGCCCGCAGCATCAGCCGGTGGCTGACGATCTGTGCCTCGGAAGGGTTCTCCTTGAGAACGGGCAGGAAGTAACGGGACAGGCGCATCGGGCAGACCTCGTGATGGGTGTGTTTGGCCCCGTTTATGGCTTTGCCGAAGGTGAGACAAGCCATGCGGGCGATCTCGGCCCGGTTTTCGCGCCCCTTTGCCCCCATGGGCCGGAATCGGCCCCGCCCGCCCGGTTTCGCGCAACCCGCCCTTGAAAGCGCGCCGCGCATCGGCAATGAGTGGTCCGACGCTTAACCGGGGCAGCCATGGCACTTCCCGTCTCGACACAGGCTAAATACTGGGGCATCGCCGCGGCGGTGTTCCTCGTCGTGATGTGGTTCCTCGGGAACGTGATCATGCCCTTCGTGCTGGGCGGGGCGATCGCCTATCTGCTCGACCCGATCGCCGACCGATTCGAGAAGATGGGCTGTTCGCGGGCCGTGTCGGTCATGCTGATCACGCTGGTGGCGGTGATGATCTTCGTGATCCTCGCGCTGCTGGTGATCCCGACGCTGGTGAACCAGACCATCACCCTGTTCGAGACGGTGCCGCGCGTCTTTGCCGAGCTGCAGATGTTCCTGACCGAGCAGTTCCCGGCGCTGGTCGACGAGGGCTCGACCCTGCGCCAGTCGCTGACAGCCCTTGGCGAGACGATCCGCGACCGGGGCGGGCAGATCGTGGAATCGATCCTCACCTCCGCCGCCTCGCTGATCAACGTGGCGGTGCTGCTGGTGATCGTGCCGGTGGTGGCCGTCTACCTGCTTTACGACTGGGACCGCATGGTCGCCGAGATCGACACGCTGCTGCCGCGCGACCATGCGCCGGTGATCCGGCGGCTGGCGCGGGAAATCGACCAGGCGCTGGCCAGCTTCATCCGCGGCATGGGCACGGTCTGCCTGATCCTCGGCACGTATTACGCCGTGGCGCTGATGCTGGTGGGGCTGCAATTCGGCCTTGTCGTGGGGGCCGTGGCCGGCCTCATCACCTTCATCCCCTACGTGGGCGCGCTGGTGGGCGGCGTGCTGGCCATCGGACTGGCGCTGTTCCAGTTCTGGGGCGACTGGCTTTCGATCGGGCTGGTCGTCGGCATCTTCGTGCTGGGCCAGGTGGTCGAGGGCAACATCCTCACGCCCAAGCTGGTGGGCAATTCCGTGGGCCTGCACCCGGTCTGGCTGATCTTCGCGCTGTCGGTCTTCGGCGCGCTGTTCGGCTTCGTCGGCATGCTGGTGGCGGTGCCGGTGGCCGCCGCGCTGGGGGTGCTGGCGCGGTTCGGCCTGCAACACTACAAGGACAGCCCGCTCTACCGCGGTCAGGCCGAGGAAGATATCCGTTAATGGCCCGCCAGCTCAGCTTCGACCTGCCGGTGCGCACCGCGCTCGGGCGCGACGACTTCTTCGTGTCGCAGGCCAACGCCACCGCCGTGGCGATGATCGAGGGCTGGCGCACATGGCCCGCCCGCAAGCTGGTGCTGACCGGCCCGCGCGGGGCGGGCAAGACCCACCTCGCCCATGTCTGGGCGGCGCAGAGCGGCGCGCGGATCATCCCCGCGCGCGGGGTGGCGGCGGCCGATATCCCGGCGCTGGCCGCCGCCCCCGTGGCGGTCGAGGATTGCGACGCCATCGCCGGCGACCGCGCGGCCGAGGATGCGCTGTTTCACCTCCACAACCTCGCGCTGGCCGAGGGGCAATCGCTGCTCTTCACCGCCGCCGCCGCGCCCAACCACTGGCGCCTTGCCCTGCCCGATCTCGCCAGCCGGATGCAGGGCACGCCCACGGTCCAGATCGCCCCGCCCGATGACGAATTGCTGATGGCGGTGATGATGAAGCTGTTCTCCGACCGTCAGCTTTCGCCCGCGCCGGCCACCCTGCCCTATCTCACCAAGCGCATCGACCGTTCCTTCGATGCCGCCAGAGACATCGTCGAGCGGCTGGATGCGGCAGCGCTCGAACAGCGCCGACCGATCAACACCAAGCTGGCCGGCGAGTTGCTGGACAATAACGACACGTAAGGGCAGACTCCGTCACCTTCCCGTCACGAAAATCGCGCAAGACACAGGGCAGAATGAACAAAGCCGATTTCCTCAAATCCCCCATGCCCGACCCTGTCGAGCTGCCCGATCTCGACCTTGACGGGCCGGGGCGGTTCTTCAACCGCGAGCTGAGCTGGCTGGGCTTCAACTGGCGCGTGCTGGAAGAGGCGCAGAACCCGCGCGTGCCGCTGCTGGAGCGGCTGCGCTTCCTGTCGATCTCGGCCAACAACCTCGACGAATTCTACAATGTCCGCGTCGCCGGCCTGCGCGAACTGGCGCGCGAGGGGCGCTCGAACCCCGGCGCCGACGGGCTGACCCCGGCGGAACAGCTTGTCCTGATCGACGAGAACGCCCGCCGGCTGCTGGCCAGCCAGCAGGCCACCCTCGGCAGCCTGCGCGCCGAGATGGAGGCGCAGAACATCCTGATCCTGTCGCGCAACGGTCTCTCGGAAAGCGACCGCGGCTACCTGTCCGATGCCTTTCTCAACAAGGTCTTCCCGGTGCTCTCGCCGCTGGCCATCGACCCGGCGCATCCCTTCCCCTTCATCCCCAATCTCGGCTTCTGCCTTGCCCTGCAACTCGAGCGGAAATCCGACCGGCGCGTGCTGCAGGCATTGCTGCCCATCCCGCAGCAGATCGACCGCTTCACCTTCCTGCCCGCGCCCGAGGGCACCCATCGCGCCCTGCCGCTGGAAGAGCTGCTGCTCCTGCATCTCGACAGCCTCTTTCCCGGCTACCGCTGCCGCGACCATTGCGCCTTCCGCGTGCTGCGCGACAGCGATCTCGAGGTCGAGGAAGAGGCCGAGGACCTCGTGCGCGAATTCGAGGTGGCGCTGAAACGGCGCCGCCGGGGTGAGGTGGTGCGGATGAACATCTCGGCCAACGCCCCCGACGCCCTGCGCGCCACCATCATGCGCGAGCTGCACGTGGGCGCCGACGAGGTGGTCGAGGTCGACGGGATGATCGGGCTGGCCGACCTCAAGGAGCTGGTCATCGACAGCCGGCGTGACCTGCTCTGGCCCGCCTTCACCCCACGCGTGCCCGAACGCGTGCAGGATCATGACGGCGACATGTTCGCCGCCATCCGCCAGAAGGACATGCTGCTGCACCACCCCTACGAGACCTTCGACATGGTGGTTCGCTTCCTCGCGCAGGCCGCGCGCGACCCGGACGTGGTGGCGATCAAGCAGACGCTCTACCGGACGTCCAAGAACTCTCCCATCGTCGAGGCGCTGTGCGAGGCGGCGGAGGACGGCAAGTCGGTCACCGCGCTGGTGGAGCTCAAGGCCCGCTTCGACGAGGCCGCCAATATCCGCCAGTCCCGCCGGCTGGAACGCGCAGGTGCCCATGTGGTCTATGGCTTCATCGACTGGAAGACCCACGCCAAGATTTCCACGGTGGTCCGGCGCGAGGGTGACAACCTTGTCACCTACACCCATTACGGCACCGGCAACTATCACCCGATCACCGCCAAGATCTATACCGACCTCAGCTTCTTCACCTGCGATGCCAAGCTGGGCCGGGATGCCACCAAGGTGTTCAACTACCTCTCCGGCTATGCCCTGCCCGAGACGCTGGAGAACCTGTCGATCTCGCCGCACGAGATGAAGAACGAGCTGATCCGGCTGATCGACGCCGAGATCGCCCATGCCGAGGCGGGCCGGCCGGCGGAAATCTGGGCCAAGATGAACTCGCTGATCGAACCCGACGTGATCGACGCGCTCTACCGCGCCAGCGCGGCGGGGGTGAAGATCAGCCTCGTGGTGCGCGGCATCTGCGGCATCCGCCCCGGCGTGAAGGGGCTGTCGGAGAATATCCGCGTGAAATCCATCGTCGGGCGATTCCTCGAACATTCCCGCATCGTCTGTTACGGCAACGGCGCCGGCCTGCCCTCGAAGACCGCCCGCGTCTTCATCAGTTCGGCCGACTGGATGGGCCGCAACCTCAATCGCCGGGTGGAAACACTCGTCGAGATCGAGAACGCCACCGTGAAGGCCCAGATCGTCAGCCAGATCATGGCCGCCAACATGGCCGACATCGCCCAGAGCTGGACGATGGCGCCCGACGGCGCCTTTACCCGGGCGGAATGGCCCGAGGGCGAGTTTGCCTTCAACTGCCACCGCTTCTTCATGGAAAACCCGTCGCTGTCGGGCCGCGGCTCGGCCGGGGCGGCGGATGTTCCGAAACTGACGCATACGGGCGATTGACCACCCCCGCCCCCTGTCGCATATGATGACCATGACCAACCGAGGGCCAGATGGACGGCACGAACGACCCCGCTGAAACCGATTGGGGCCCCTTCGGGCGGCCGCTTTTCGACGAGGCATCGGCCCAGGGCCTGAGCCGTGTCGGCGTGGTCGATATCGGCTCGAACTCCGTCCGGCTGGTGATTTTCGACGGCGCGGCGCGCAGCCCGGCCTATTTCTTCAACGAAAAGATCATGTGCGCGCTCGGCGCCGGCATGTCGGAAACCGGGCGGCTGAACCCCGAGGGGCGCGCCCGCGCGCTGGCCGCGATGCGCCGGTTCAAGCATCTGGGCGACGGGATCGGCACCGACGGGCTGACCGCCGTGGCCACCGCCGCCGTGCGCGAGGCCGAGGACGGCGCCGAGTTCTGCGAAGAGATCGAACGCCAGACCGGCATCCACATCCACGTCATCGACGGCAAGGAAGAGGCCCGCCTCTCGGCACAGGGCGTGCTGCTGGGCTGGCCGGGCTCCTACGGGCTCGTCTGCGATATCGGCGGCTCGTCGATGGAGCTGGCCGAGATCAATGGGGGCCGTGTCGGGCGGCGGCTGAGCTCGTCGCTGGGCCCGCTCAAGCTGCGCGACATGAAGGGCGGCAAGAAGGCCCGCAAGGCGCTGATCCGTGACCGCATCGCGTCGATGCGGGACGACCTCGGCGAGCAGAAGAACCGCCTGTTCCTCGTCGGCGGCTCGTGGCGGGCCATCGCCAAGATCGACATGGAGCGCCGCGGCTACCCGCTGCACGTGCTGCACGAATACCGGATGACGGCCAAGGCGGTGCGCGAGACCGCCAAGTATATCGAGAAATCCGACCCCGAGGACTTGCGAAACCGCGCCGGGGTCTCGTCCAGCCGGATGGCGCTGGTGCCCATCGCCTCGGAGGTGCTGCGCGAGGTGGTCCGCACCTTCAAGCCGCGCGACATCGCCATTTCCAGCTATGGCATCCGCGAGGGGCTGCTCTACGAACAGATGCCCCAGCGCCTGCGCGACCGCGATCCGCTGATCGAGGCCTGCGCCTTTGCCGAAAGCCGCGATGCCCGTGTGCCGGGCTATGGCACCGTGGTCTACAAGTTCATCGAGCCGCTGTTCAAATCCGTCCGGCCCGAGCGGCGGCGGATCATCAAGGCGGCCTGCCTGCTGCATGACGTGAGCTGGCGCGCGCACCCCGATTACCGCGCCGAGGATTGTTTCGACAACGCCACCCGCGCCAATCTCGGCGGGCTCAAGCATTCCGAACGGGTCTTCCTCGGGCTCGCCCTGCTGCACCGCTATTCCAACAAGCGCGAGGGCACGCGGTTTCAGGATCTGAACACGCTCGTGTCGGAAGACGACCAGCTTCAGGCCGAGGTGCTGGGCAAGGCAATGCGCTTCGCCGCGATGCTCTGGCTCAAGCGGGATGCCAAGCTGGGGGAATTGCGGTGGTATCCCAAGAAGAAGCAGCTCGACCTGCGCCTCTCACCCGAGGCCGCGCCGCTCTTCGGCGAGGTGGCCGAGGCGCGTTTCCGGTCACTGGCCGAGACGCTGCGGGCCGAAGCGACGATCAAGCTGGGTCAATAGGCCGGCCGGCTCACATGGCGCCGGGCGGTTTCTATACAGCCGCCGCCTTCAAATCTCGATCTCTTCCCCCGGCTCGATATCCAGTTCCGGCTCCTCCGGGCTTTCCGGCTCCAGAGGCTCCTTCCGCCGGATGATGATATCGCCGTTGGGCAGCATCTCGGGCATCTCGTAATTGCTCAGATCGTCCACCTTCGCCATCAACTCGGCAAAGGCCGGCCCCATCTCCTGTGCGAACTCCCGCAGCGCCGGCTCGATCTCGCCCGCCATGCCTTCGAGGTCGCGCAGCGCCGGTTCCATGTCCCGAAGGATACCCTCCAGAAACATCCGCGCCCCCTCTTCCATCAGCGAGCGCTCGTTTCCGGGCTCTTCCGGCGTCGTTTCCGCATCCTGCGCCAGCGCGGGCGCGGTCAGGCTAAGGGTCGCGGCGGTGATCAGGGCCAAACGTCTCATGAGAAACATATAGGGTCTGCCGGTGACGGTTTGAAGACATGCCTCACCCCACCCCCTCGGTCTCGATCTTCATCTCGGCCCCGCAATGCTTGCAGTAGATCGCGTCGCTGTCATGCCGCATCAGCCCGCATTGCTCGCATTTCTGCCGCACCTTCGCGGGCGAGAAGATGGCGCTGGCCAGCCGCAGGAACAGCCCCACCCCCACCGCCATGATCACCACCGCCAGAAGCCTTCCATACGTGGTGGTCATGGCGATATCGCCGAACCCTGTCGTGGTCAGCGTGGCCACCGTGAAATAAAGCGCGTCCACGTAGGTCTCCAGCGCCGGCTCCCGCGGGCGCATCACGTAGACCAGCGCGGTCATGGCGAAGATGAAGACCAGCAGGTTCACCGCCGAGACCACCGTATCCTCGTGTCGGCGAAAGAACCGCCAGTCGCGCCGCAGGTCGCGCAGCAGGTGATAGGAATGCACCAGCCTGAGCGCCCGCAGAAGCCGCAGCATCATCAGCCCCTGCCCGATGAATGGCGCCGCCAGCAGCGACAGGATCACCACGATATCCACCATCACGTAGAACTGCCGCAAATGCCGCCAGCGGTTCTCCGCGATATAGGCACGCCCCAGCAGGTCCAGCAGGATCAGAACCCCGATCACCCCGTCGGCGATCAGCAGCCACAGCGACAGGTCCAGCATGGCGGTGGCAAGGAAGAACACGATCGACACCGCGTCGAACGCCAGCAGCGCGTAGCGAAACCGCGTCGCCCGCGCGCTGCGGCCCTCGTATAACAGGCGAAGCCGGTCCTTAAGCGTCATGCCGCCCCCCCTCACAGCTCGATATCCATGGTCACCGGGAAATGATCCGACGCGGCAAGCAGCGCATCGCGCAGTTCCGGCACCCGCCAGCAGGCCGGATCCTCGAACGGATGCCAGATGCGCCAGCGTGGCGTCTTCTTCCGCAACCCGGGCGAGACCATGATATAGTCCAGAAGCGCCTGCAGATAGCGCTGTTCCGACTGGATATAGAACCGCGCCGTGGTGTTCATCGCCCCGATCCGCCGTGTCAGCGCCCTTCGCGCATGGGGGTCGTAAAGCAGATGCCCGGTATCGGCCCCCTCGCCCATAATGATCTCGACCGAGGACCGCCCGAAAAGGTGCTCATACTCGTCAAGGCCGGGCCCGTCATTCAAATCGCCCATCAGGATCAGCTCCTCGCCCGCCTCCAGATGCTGCACGATCCGTTGGCGCAGCCACACGGCCTGCGCCTGCTGCTTGCGGCGGTTGGAGATGGCCATGCGCATCACCTCGTCGCGGCTGGTCGCCCCGTGCGGCGCCTTCGACTTCAGATGCGCCCCGATCATGCGAAACCGGGCGCCCGAGGGCGTCTCGGCCGCGATCTCGAAGGGCGGCTTTGAAAACACCACGAGATCCTCCGTCGCGTCGATATCGAGGTCGATCCGGAACACCCCGTCAAAGCGCGGCGCGTTCCGCGCCCCCTTGTGCCCTGTGGGCTCCCCTTTCGGGTCATGCCGGCAGGACAGCCTGTCGGGATCGAACAGCAGCGCGATCTCCTGCTGGGTGTCGTTGTGAAACCCGATCAGCGCCCGGCGCGCCCGCAGGCCCACGGCCCCCGCGAAGCTCTCCAGCGCCCTCACCGTCGCCCGCCGGCTGTTGTGGTCCGGCGCCTCGATCACCATCACCGCGTCGGCATCGAGCGCGCGGAACACCACGCCCAGCGCCGCAAGCTGATCGCGCCGCGTCACGTCATGCCGCCCCGACCATTCGCCATCGTCGAACGGGGTGCCGTCATCGTCGAAAAGCGCGTTGAACCATTCCACGTTATAGGTGGCAAAGCGCATCTCAGACCCTTTCGGAAATCTCTTCCCACGCACGGTTGATGTCGATGATCCGCTTCTCGGCGAGCTTCACCGCCTCCGCCGGCACCCCCCGCGCCTGCATCCGGTCGGGGTGGCTCTCGCGCACCTGCCGCCGCCATGCGGCGCGGATCTCCTCCATCGGCATATCCGGCGTCACGCCGAGGATCGAATAGGGGTCGGGCTTGGCATCGGGCACGAAACGGCACTTCAGGGCATTGAATTCATGGGATTTCAACCCGAAAAGCTCCGCCACCCGTTCAAGGAACTGGTCCTCGTTCGGGTGATACACCCCGTCCGCCACCGCGATGTGAAACAACCCCTCCATCAGGTCGCTCAGCGTGTCTGTATCCTCGCCGAACATGCGCCTTATGCGCTCGGCATATTCCTCGAACCCCGCCACGTCCTGCCGGGCGAGGTTGAAGACCCGCGCCGCCCCCGCCTCGTCATCCTGCGCGATCTGGAACACCTCGCGGAACGCCGTCACCTCGTCGCGCGTCACCAGCCCGTCGGCCTTGGCCATCTTGGCGCCCAGCGCGATCACGGCGATGGCGAAGGCCACGCTGCGCTCCGGCGGCGTGCGCAGGCGGTCGAACACCTCGCTCAGCGACTCGCCGTTGGTCAGCGCCGACAGGGCCTCGGATATGCGGTTCCAGAGGGACATGGGCGAAACCCTATCGGCTTCCGCATTGATTGTCAGCGTCAACCGCGGCCCGGCCCGAGGATTTTCTGCATCAGCACAAGATCCATCCAGCGGCCGAATTTCCGGCCCGCCTCGGGCATCCGGCCCACCGTCTCGAAACCGATGGCCGTGTGAAAGGCGATCCCCGCCTCGTTCTCGCCGCTGATCCCCGCCACCAGCACGTGACAGCCCTTCTCCCGGAGCGCCTCCTCCAGCCGCGTCATCAGCGCGCGGCCAAGCCCCTGCCCCCGCGCCTCGGGCGCCAACTGCACGGTATGCTCCAGCGTATGCCGGTACCCCGGCCCGCCGCGGAAGGGAAAGGCCGTGGCGAATCCCAGCACCGCGCCACCCGCCTCGGCCACGAAGAACGCCCACGGCCGCGCCGCGATATCGGCGACCAGCCCCGCCTCGGTCTTTTCCTCGGTGGTGAAGGTGACGGCGGTCTCGCGGATATAGGGGTTCCAGATCGCCGCGACGGCGCCCGCATCCTCCGGCACCGCGGCCCGAATGCTCATTCCAGAACCCGAAGCCCGTGCGGCGTGTCGATCTCGTAGCGCATCGCGGCCTTGCCCGGCTCGAACACCACGCGCTCATCCTCCAGCCGGACGGCCAGCGCCGCCCGCAACGCCACGGCCTCCGGATGCGCGACCACCAGCCGCCGCAGCGCACAGCCCGAGGGCGCCAGCCGCGCCGCCGGATGGGCCGAGCCCTCCCACTGGATCACCGCCGGAAAACTGTTGTCATAGGGCAGCACCCCGGTCTCCGGCACCGCCATCCGCCAGCGCAGATCGCCCCGCTCCAGCGCGACCGGCACACCGGCCCCGGGGACATCGGCCACGACCCCCTCCAGATCACCCGTCCGGCAGATCCAGATCCGCGGGCGCGGCCGCCCCTCGAACCGGTCAAGGTCGAACCACCTTGGATAGGGCAGCGCCCCCGCCGAAGGATCGACCGCGATCACCTCGAGATAGAGCCCCTCCTCCATCCCCAGCAGGACGTTATGCGTGCCGAATTTCACATGCTGCCCGCCCGCCTGAAGGCGCACGCCCAGCGCGTGCTCCACCGCCTCGCGGCCCTCGTCCAGCGTCTCGGCCGCCACGGCCAGATGATCCAGTTCCAGCATATTGCCCCGCGCTCGTTCCCATTTCGCGGCCACCATAGGCACCGCAGGCACCGCTTGGCAATCGCTCAGACCACCACCCGCCACAGCGCCCAAAGCGCCACCAGAACCGTGGGATAGAACGTCGCCGCGAAGCCGAAGGCGCGCAGCGCCGGCGCCACGTGATACCCCGCCCAGAAGGCCAGCCTCGCCACCGCGAAGGCCACCCCAAGCCCGAGGATCACGCCGGGCCCCTGGTTGCCCAGCAGCACCGCCGCCGCCGGCCACACCGCCATCGCCAGCACCAACTGCTCGACCGTGTTCACCAGCACCCGCCGGTCGATCTCCGCCGCCCCGCTCAGCGGCCCGCCATCCATGATCGCATCATCGAAGAACCGCCTTTGCGCAAGCCGCCCGATCATGGCGATCATCACCAGCCCCGGCGCGAGGAAGGCCGACATGATCGTCGGCATCAGCGCAAAGACCGGCAGCTCCACGAACAGCGCCGCCCCCGCCAGCACGGCCACGGCCCAGACCACCCCGGCCGCCATGCCAATCGCAAACTTCCGCCGTTTCTCCATGCCCCGCCCTTCTTCTGGCCAAAAATATCCCGGGGGAGACGTTGAAATTCCAAGAGAATTTCAACGTTGGGGGCAGAGCCCCCTGCCAACATCTACCCCCGCGCCGCCCGGATCAGCTTGAGAATATCCTGCGCCGCGGTCGGGATATTCGTCCCCGGCCCGAAGATCGCTTTCACCCCGGCCTCCTTCAGGAAATCGTAATCCTGCTGCGGAATGACCCCGCCGCAGATCACGATGATGTCCCCGGCATCCTTCTCTTTCAGCGCCTCGATCAGCTGCGGCGCCAGCGTCCGGTGCCCCGCCGCCTGAGACGAGATGCCGACCACATGCACATCGTTGTCGATGGCGTCCTGCGCCGCCTCGTCCGGGGTCTGGAAGAGCGGACCCACGTCGACGTCGAAGCCGATATCGGCGAAGGCCGTGGCGATCACCTTGGCGCCGCGGTCATGCCCGTCCTGCCCCATCTTCACCACCAGCATCCGCGGGCGGCGCCCTTCCTCCTCGGCGAATTCCTCCACCGATTTCTGGATCGCGGCGAACCCGTCATCGCCCTCGTAGGCCGCGCCATAGACGCCGGCCAGCGTCTTCACCTCGGCCCTGTGCCGGCCGAATACCTTTTCCATGCTCATGCTGATCTCTCCAACCGTTGCCCGGGCGCGGGCGGCCTCGACCGCCCCTTCCAGCAGGTTGCCGCCCTCTTTCGCGCGGCGTTCCAGTTCTTCCAGCGCCTTGGTACAGGCCGCCTCGTCGCGGCTGGCGCGGATCCGTTCAAGCGCCGCGATCTGCGAGCGGCGCACCTCGTTATTGTCGATCGACAGGATGTCGATCGGGTCTTCCTTGTCCTTGCGGTACTTGTTGACGCCCACGATCACCTCGTCGCCCCGGTCGATCATCGCCTGCCGCGTGGCGGCAGTCTCCTCGATGCGCAGCTTGGGCATACCGCTGGCCACCGCCTTGGTCATGCCGCCCATCTCCTCGACCTCTTCCATCAGCGCCCACGCCTTCTCGGCCAGGTCATGGGTCAGCTTCTCGACATAATAGGACCCTGCCAGCGGATCGACCACGTTGGTCACCCCCGTCTCTTCCTGCAGGATCAACTGGGTGTTCCTTGCGATCCGCGCGCTGAAATCGGTGGGCAGCGCAATCGCCTCGTCCAGCGCGTTGGTATGCAGCGACTGCGTGCCGCCCAGCACCGCGCTCATCGCCTCGTAGGCGGTGCGCACCACGTTGTTATAGGGGTCCTGCTCCTGCAGGCTGACGCCGCTGGTCTGGCAATGCGTCCTGAGCATCGACGAGCGCGGGTTCTTCGGTTCGAACTCGCTCATCACCCGGTGCCACAGCAGCCGCGCCGCGCGCAGCTTGGCGGCCTCCATGAAGAAATTCATGCCGATGGCGAAGAAGAAGCTCAACCGGCCTGCGAACTTGTCCACGTCCATGCCCCGATGGATCGCCGCCCGCACGTATTCCCGCCCGTCGGCCAGCGTGAAGGCCAGCTCCTGCACGAGGTTCGCGCCCGCCTCCTGCATGTGATAGCCGGAAATCGAGATCGAGTTGAAGCGCGGCATCTCCCACGCGGTATACTCGATGATGTCGGCCACGATCCGCATCGACGGCTCCGGAGGATAGACATAGGTGTTGCGCACCATGAATTCCTTGAGAATATCGTTCTGGATCGTCCCCGACAGGACCGACTTGTCGTGCCCCTGCTCCTCGCCCGCGACGATGAAACTGGCGAGAATGGGGATCACGGCACCGTTCATCGTCATCGACACGCTGACCTGATCCAGCGGGATACCGTCGAACAGCACCTTCATGTCCTCGACCGAATCGATGGCCACGCCCGCCTTGCCCACGTCGCCCGTTACGCGCGGGTGGTCGCTGTCATAACCGCGGTGGGTGGCCAGATCGAAGGCCACCGACACGCCCTGCTGCCCGGCGGCGAGGTTGCGGCGGTAGAAGGCGTTCGATTCCTCTGCCGTCGAGAACCCGGCATATTGCCGGATGGTCCACGGCCGGCCCGCATACATCGTGGCCTTCACCCCCCGGGTGAACGGCGCATCCCCGGGGATCGAGCCGAGGTGTTCCAGCCCCTCCACATCCTCCTCAGTGTAGACCGGGCTCACGTCGATGCCTTCCAGCGTCTTCCACGTGAGGTCGTCCAGCTTGCGGTTCTTCAGTTCCTTCTCGGCGATCTCGCGCCACGCGTCTTTCTTCGATGCCATTGCCTTGTCCTCTTCTCGTCCGGCCGGCGGCAGGGGGGTCCCCCGCGCTTACCGTGCCCTGATTTCCATTCCCTGCCGCGCCGCGCGGGCCCCCTCCGCCGGGCCGCGCCTGCGACTTTTTCCACGCTCGCGGATTTCTGACTTCGCATCCCGCGCCCGACAGCCTATATCTGGGGCGACCGGAGGTTCCATGCCACGCACGTTAACCCTTGTTTTCCTGAGTTTTTTGGCCGCCTCCGCCGTGGCCGGCCCGGCGCATGCGCAGGATGATCCCCCGCGCGAGGACATCATCCTGCCCGGCGAAAACGTCGATCTGGAAGACTTCATGTGGACGAAACGCCCCCTCGTCGTCTTCGCCGACAGCCCGGCCGACCCGCGATATGTCCAGCAGATGGAATATATCAACGAACGGCTCGACGACCTCGCCCGCCGCGACGTGGTGGTCCTGACCGATACCGAGCGGGGCGCCGGCACCTCCCTTCGGCAGGAACTGCGCCCGCGCGGCTTCATGCTGGTGCTGATCGGCAAGGACGGCACCATATACCTGCGCAAACCGCTGCCATGGTCGGTGCGCGAAATCTCCCGAATCATCGACAAGCTGCCCATGCGCCAGCAGGAGGTGCGCGAACGCGGCGGCGAAAGCTGACGCGCGCGCATCACCCTTCCCCCCTCGCGGCAAAGAGCAGGTCGCGGCGCGTGTCCATCACCATGACCGTGCCGCTCTCGCTGTCATAGGCCAGCACCGCCTCGGGGCTCAGCAGCGCCCGGCGAAACGCCCCCTCGGCCCCGTCATCCATGCAGGACCGCGCCTCGAGCCCGGCGCGGCGCATCGCCATGCCGGTGGTCCGCGCCTCGTTGGCCAGCTCGACCAGCGCGGCATCGGGCGGCATGCCCTCGGCATCCAGCGCCGCCCGCCCCTGCCGCGGCAGGGCCCACAGCATTTCGGGCACCGAGCCCGTCACCGGCATCGCCGCGCCCACATCCGGGCCCGTCAGCCGGAACACGCCCGCCACGCAATCGCCCCGCGCCTCGAAATACGCGGTCTCGCCCAGCGCGAACCATTGCTCCAGCCTCGCCCGCATCGCCGCCTCATCCTCCCGCACGCAGCCCGCAAGGGCGGCCAGCGCCACCCCGGCAAGCATCGCGGTCGAAAAGGCTGCGGCGCGCATCGGGCTTACTCGAACTCCATGATCACGTCATCCACCGCAAGGCTGTCACCCGGCCCGGCATTGATCTTCGAGACCACGGCCTTGCGCTCGGCCCGCAGGATGTTCTCCATCTTCATCGCCTCCACCGTGCAAAGCGCCTGCCCCTCCTGCACTTCCTGCCCTTCCTCTACGCCGATGCTGACGATCAGGCCCGGCATCGGGCACAGCAGCATCTTCGATGTATCAGGCGGCTGTTTCTCGGGCATTAACGCGGCCAGTTCGGCCTGACGCGGCGTGCGCACATGCACCTTCAGGTCGGCCCCCCGCGTGCGCACCCGGAACCCGCCCGAGATCTTGCCAACCTTCAGCACCAGAAGCTCGCCGTCCACATTCAGCTCGGCCAGCTGATCCCCCGGCGTCCAGCCGCTGGTCAGCCGGTGGCTGGTGCCGTCCTCGAACCGCACCGTCGCGCCTTCGCGGTCGGCATCGACGGTCACCGGAAAGCTCTGGCCCTGAAGCGTCACGACCCAGTCGCTGCCCACATGGCGCTCGTGATTGTCCATCCGGCCCGACACGCGCGTGCGGCGGATCTCGGCGATCCGGTGCATCGCGGCACAGCCCGCCGCCACCCGGCGCAGCGCGGGCTCCTTCAGTTCCACACCCTCGAACCCCTCGGGGTATTCCTCGGCGATGAAGGCCGTGGTCATGTCGCCCGAGACGAATTTCGGGTGATCCATCACCGCGCTCAGGAAGGGCAGGTTATGCCCGATCCCCTCGATCTCGAAACTGTCCAGCGCCACGCGCATCGCCTCGATGGCGGTCGCCCGGTCCTTGCCCCATGTGCACAGCTTGGCGATCATCGGGTCGTAATACATGGAAATCTCGCCGCCCTCATAGACGCCGGTATCGTTGCGCACCGCCGTCTCGCCGCTCGCGGCCTCGTCCTGCCACTTGCCGCTCTCCAGCAGCGGCCCGGCCGACATCTCCATCGGCGGGCGATACCGCGTGAGCCGCCCGATCGAGGGCAGGAAGCTGCGATACGGGTCCTCCGCATACACCCGGCTTTCCATCGCCCAGCCGGTCAGCGTCACGTCGTCCTGCCCTATCGACAGTTTCTCACCCGCCGCCACCTTGATCATCTGCTCCACCAGATCGACGCCGGTGATCAGCTCCGTCACCGGATGCTCCACCTGAAGCCGGGTGTTCATCTCGAGGAAATAGAAATTCTTCTCGCCATCGACGATGAACTCCACCGTGCCGGCGCTGGCATAACCCACCGCATGGGCCAGCGCCACGGCCTGCTCGCCCATCGCCTTGCGGGTCTCCTCGTCAAGGAAGGGGCTCGGCGCCTCCTCGATCACCTTCTGGTTCCGCCGCTGGATCGAACATTCCCGCTCGCCAAGGTAAACCCCGTTGCCATGCTGGTCGCACAGCACCTGAATCTCGATATGCCGCGGCTGCGTGACGAATTTCTCGATGAACATCCGGTCATCGCCGAAACTGCTCGCCGCCTCGTTCTTCGAGGCCTGAAACCCCTCGCGCACCTCCTCGGCATTCCACGCGATCCGCATGCCCTTGCCGCCGCCGCCGGCGCTGGCCTTGAGCATCACCGGAAAGCCGATCTCCTCCGAGATCTTCAGCGCCTCCTCGGCATCCTCGATCAGCCCCATATGCCCCGGCACGGTGTTCACGTCGGCGTCCTTGGCGATTTTCTTGGAGGTGATCTTGTCCCCCATCGCCTCGATCGCGCCCTTGGGCGGCCCGATAAAGGCCACGCCTTCCTTCTCCAGCGCATCGGCGAATTTCGGGTTCTCCGACAGGAAGCCATAGCCCGGATGCACCGCCTCGGCCCCGGTCTGGCGAATGGCCTCCATCACCTTGTCGATGACGATATAGCTCTCACTCGCGGGCGGCGGGCCGATATGCACCGCCTCGTCGGCCATCTGCACATGCAGCGCGTTGCGGTCGGCATCCGAATAGATCGCGACCGTCGCAATGCCCATCTTGCGCGCGGTCTTGATGACGCGGCAGGCAATCTCACCCCGGTTGGCGATCAGGATTTTCTTGAACATGTCTCAGGTCCTCTTCTCGGGTCTTGTCCGCGCGCCGCAAGGGGCCGCGAACACGCGCGATGCCGAAACCCGGCCATGCGCGCAAAGCTTTAAGATGAAACGAAAAAAGGGCGGCCTGCACGATGTGCAAGGCCGCCCGTCAGGGGAAGGGTAACGGATAAGACGAAACGTCCTGGCCCCTTGGGGAAGGGCCACCACTACAAGACCAACGCTGCACGTCCGGACGGCATTCGCCAAGCGGCGCGTCACACGGATAGGGAGATCGGCTGCAATCCGCACAAATCCGGGATGCGGTGGCAAGTTCATGCCCAAATCCCCGCCCAATCTCGCGGCACCGGTCATCATCCGCCCTCCCCGTCGAACGCCTCGGGAAAGGCCGCGCGCGCCGCGTTCACGTCAAGCACCAGCAGCGCCTCGTAATCCTCGGGGTCGAACGGGTCCTCGGCCGGCTTCACCTCCCGCCCGAAGAGCCAGCTCAGCCGCCCGGCATCCAGGTTGCCCCGCTCGAACGGCTCCTCCCCGAACTGCTCCCACAACGCCCGCACGAAGGCGGTGTCGGCCATGCGGTCGGCCGGCCGCCGGTCGCGATAGCGCTCGCGCCGCACGATCGGCGTCGCCCCCTTGGGGTTGGCGCGTCTTATGGTGAACTGGAAATCCGATCCGGGCAGGCGCCCGGGAAAGCCGCGATGCTTCAGCATGGGGCGCCCTCCATCCGATCGGGGCGCGGTGCGGCTGTCGGGACGGGCCCGAAGGCCCGTCCCGTGCTCTCCCTCTCGGGATTACTTGTACTTGCCGGTGTAGACGGGCTCGACCGAAATCGGCGCCGGATCGACCACGACGAATTCTTCTTCCTGCTGCTGTTGCTGGGCACAGGCGGCAAAGGTTGCCACGATGCCGAGCGCAAGAATGCTCTTGATAGTCTTAGACATAAATGTCTCCTGTATGTGTACACATTTGGACGCCACGCAAAACGCCCCACCTGCCTCACGTGGGTCATTGCGGTCGCTGGAGTGCGACCGGAGTCCAGAATACTGGAATCGCCGCCCATTTGATACTTATCCCCAGCGATCCCGGTTTCGTGTGACTCCAAAGCCTCAAACTTGGTCCCACTTGAGATTCGCGCCGCAAGATATTGTGTACGCATCAGAAAACCTCCCAGATACAGAGGCCGTTTTCGACCCTGTAAGCCTCGAACACCTGCACCACGTCAGGGTCCGGCACGCCGAATTCCGACGGCTTGTCGCCCACCGAGACGATGATCGTCGCGCCCGCCGCCTCGGCATCGGGCACGTTCGGCAGGGCATGGGCGTTGCACAGGTACTCCAGGTCGGCCGACACCGCGGCCAGCCCCGCGCCCTTGTCGAGCCCCGGCGCCACGAAGCGAAAGCGCAGCACCGGCGCGCCGCCGCGCTCTTCCCGAAGCACCTCCTGCAGGCCGGCCTCCAGCCCCGAAGGCAGGACGAGGCGCTCCTCCTGCGCCCCGCCCTGCCGGGCTCCGGCCGCGATCGCAACCGCGGCCATGCATGCCATCGCCCATCCTCTCATGACGCCCACCTGATCCACCTTTCCCGGTTCCCGGCATCCGCCAGCACCCCGGCAATCCGCGCCTCGGCCTGCGCCCGCGCCACCGGCCCGTCCACCTGCCCGCCCGCGGTCACCGCAAGCCCGCCGCCCTCGGGCGCCACGCGCACCGCCGGCGCAAACCCTTTCAACCGCCGCAGCGCGCGCCACACATCCTGCCGCACCTGCCTTGCCAGCCGCAGCCGATCGACCACGGGCAGCACCGTGCTGGCGGCCACGTCGAACCGCACGGGCCACCGCCGCGCTACGGTCAGCACGCCCGCCTCCTCCACGATATGCCACCCTTCACGCGCCATCGGTCCCGAACCCCATGCTTCTTCTGGCCACAAATATCCCGGGGGTGTGGGGGCTGGCCCCCACTCCTGGCCTCACCACAGCCACTACAGCGGAATATTGTCGTGCTTCTTCCAAGGCAGGCTGCGCTTCTTCTTGCGCAGGCTGGCAAACGCCCGGCTGACCCGCATCCGCGTGTTGTGCGGCTGGATCACCTCGTCGATAAAGCCCCGCTCCGCCGCAACGAACGGATTGGCAAACCGATCCTCGTAGCTCTTGGTATGCGCCGCGATCTTCTCGGCATCGCCCAGATCGGCGCGGTGGATGATCTCCGTCGCACCCTTGGCGCCCATCACCGCGATTTCCGCCGTGGGCCATGCATAATTGAAATCGCCCCGCAGGTGCTTGGACGACATCACGTCATAGGCCCCGCCATAGGCTTTGCGGGTGATCACCGTCACCTTGGGCACCGTCGCCTCGCCAAAGGCATAGAGCAGCTTGGCGCCGTGCTTGATCACCCCGCCATATTCCTGGCTGGTGCCGGGCAGGAAGCCGGGCACGTCGACCAGCGTCAGGATCGGGATCTCGAAACAGTCGCAGAACCGCACGAACCGCGCGGCCTTGCGGCTCGAGTCGATATCCAGACACCCGGCCAGCACCATCGGCTGGTTCGCAACCACGCCCACGGTCCGCCCCTCAAGCCGGATGAAGCCGGTGATGATGTTCTTGGCGAACTCCTCCTGAATTTCATAGAAATCGCCCTCGTCCGCCAGCTTCTCGATCAGCTCCTTCATGTCGTAGGGCATGTTCGGGTTGTCGGGGATCAGCGTGTCGAGGCTGGGCTCCTGCCGGCCCGGCTCGTCGAAGAACGGGCGCACGGGCGATTTCTCGGTGTTGTTGAGCGGCAGGAAATCCACCAGCCGCCGCACCTCCGCCAGCGCCTCGACATCGTTCTCGAAGGCCGCGTCGGCGACCGAACTCTTCTTGGTATGGGTGCTCGCCCCGCCCAGCTCTTCCGCCGTCACCTGTTCGTTGGTCACGGTCTTGACCACGTCCGGGCCGGTCACGAACATGTAGGAGCTGTCCTTCACCATGAAGATGAAATCGGTCATCGCCGGCGAATAGACGGCGCCGCCGGCACAGGGCCCCATGATCACGCTGATCTGCGGAATGACGCCCGAGGCCTCGATATTGCGCTGGAACACCTCGGCATAGCCCGCAAGGCTGGCGACGCCTTCCTGAATGCGCGCCCCGCCCGAGTCGTTCAGGCCGATGATCGGCGCGCCGTTCTGCAGCGCCATGTCCATCACCTTGCAGATCTTCTCGGCATGGGTTTCCGACAGCGAGCCGCCGAAGACGGTGAAATCCTGGCTGAAGACATAGACCTGCCGGCCGTTGATCGTGCCCCAGCCGGTGATCACCCCGTCGCCGTAGAGCTTGTTCTCCTCCATCCCGAAATCGATGCAACGGTGGGTCTTGAACATGTCGAACTCTTCGAAGCTGCCTTCGTCGAGCAGAATTTCGATCCGCTCGCGGGCGGTCAGCTTGCCCTTGGCGTGCTGGGCGTCGATGCGTTTCTGGCCACCGCCAAGGCGCGCCTCGGCGCGGCGGTCCTCGAGTTCCTGCAGGATATCCTTCATGAGAGTCCTCTTCCCGGTTTTCGCCGGAAAATAGAGAAGACGGTGCGTAACAGAAAGCACAATTCGGCAAATTTGCAAATCTTTAGCAGAGCATGCCAAGCTAACTGCAAAATTGGCAAACCCTTTTGTTCAGGATACGCCCGCCCTGTCCGTGCATCACCGCACAATCAAGTGGCAGGCCGCTATGCACCTGTCGATATGGACACCACCGCACGACGCGTTAGATTGCGCCCATGACCGACATCCCCCCCGGGACCCCGGCCGCGCAGGCGGCGGCGGACCCGACCGCCCCTCCCCCGCGCCGGTTCCTCGACCGCAGCACGCCGCCACACGTCCTGACGCTGATCGCGCTCTCGTCGCTGGCGGCGCTGGCGATGAACATCTTCCTGCCGTCGCTGCCCGCCATGGCCGAGTATTTCGGCACCGACTACCGGGTCATGCAGCTTTCCGTGGCGCTCTATCTCGGTGTCAACGCGGTGCTGCAGCTTTTCGTCGGCGCCATTTCCGACCGGATCGGCCGGCGCCCGGTCCTGCTGGCGGGGGTGGCGATCTTCCTGCTGGCCACGGCGGGCTGCATCTACGCCACCAGCACGGCGATGTTCCTCGTCTTCCGCATGTTTCAGGCGGCGATCGTTGCGGCGCTTGTCCTCTCGCGCGCCGTGGTGCGCGACATGGTCCCCGAGGCGCAGGCCGCCTCGATGATCGGTTACGTCACCATGGGCATGGCCGTGGCCCCCATGGTGGGCCCCGCGATCGGCGGCGGGCTGGCCTCGGTCTTCGGCTGGCAGGCCGGGTTCTGGGCGCTCTTCGTGATCGGCTGCGTCACCCTGTGGCTGACATGGTCCGACCTCGGCGAAACCGCCCCCTCGCGCGCCGGCACCACCTTCCGGGACGAGTTGCGCGACTATCCCGAACTGCTCCGCTCTCCCCGCTTCTGGGGCTACACCGCCACGCTCGGCCTGTCATCGGGGTCGTTCTTCGCCTTTATCGGCGGGGCGCCCTACGTGGGCGATCAGGTCTTCGGGCTCGACCAAGCGACGTTCGGGCTGTTCTTCGGCGCGCCTGCCGTGGGCTATTTCTGCGGCAACTTCCTCGCCGGGCGGTTCTCGGTGCGCGTCGGCATCAACCGCATGGTGCTCTGGGGCGCGCTGATCAACGCGGGCGGCGTCTCGCTCAGCCTGGCGCTCTTCTCGCTCGGCCTCGGCACGCCCTACACCTTCTTCGGCCTGATGACATTCGTGGGCCTCGGCAACGGCATGGCCATTCCCAATGCCACCTCCGGCGCCCTGTCGGTGCGCCCCCACCTTGCCGGCACGGCCAGCGGCCTGTCAGGCTCGCTGATGATCGGGCTGGGCGCCGGGCTCTCGGCGCTGGCGGGCATGTTGCTGACGCCCGGCTCCGGCGCGGCCCCGCTTCTTTGCATCATGGTGGTCACGGCGCTCGGCGCGATCGTCTCGATCTGCCTTGTGATCCGGCGCGAAAAGCGGCTGGCGCTTCTGGGGTGAGAAACGGAAAAGGGCCGCCCGGAAGGGCGGCCCAATGCGTTTCAGCCAGAACTTTCGATTAGTCGTTGTATTCCGGCATGTCTTCCAACTCGCTGCGGCTCATGTCGGTGTAGACCCGCAGTTCGTCGCCGTTCTCGGCGCGCTTGATCTCGACCTCGTCAAAGGCCACGGCAACGCTGCGCTCACCGATCCCGAGGAAACCGCCGACATCGATCACGACATCCTCGACCTGCGCCGGGTTGTCGCCGACAACGGCCACCGAGACCTCGCCCACGCGTTCCTGCTGGGCATAGACCCGGGCGCCGGTCAGTTCTTCGGCGGTGAAGCTGCCGGACTCGGCATTCGCATAGCCGTCAACCTCGGTCCGCTCCTGACGGTTCTGGTCCGACGCGACCTGCTCGCCTTCGCTCTGGCCGGTCTGCTCGTTCGAGGCCTGCCCGGCGATGGCGTTATCGGTCTGCTGATCGCTCTCCGACTCCGTCATGCGCGCGATGTCATCGTTTTGATCGGCTTGCTCGTTCGCGGCCTGCTCGGTCATCTCGTCGGATTGCTGATCGCTGTCCGACTGTGCCATGCGCTCGGAATCGTCGGTCTGACCGGTCTGCTCGTTCGCGGCCTGATCGGTCATCTCCTCGTCGGATTGCTGATCACTCTCCGACTGTGCCATGCGCTCGGAATCGTCGGTCTGACCGGTCTGCTCGTTCGCGGCCTGATCGGTCATCTCCTCGTCGGATTGCTGACCGCTCTGCGACTGCGCATCGCGCTGACCGCTCTCGTCACCGGAACGGTTGATGGTCACCTTCGGCTCACCCGTACGGGTAAGTTCCACCGTCGGTTCGCCGGATTGCGTCACGTTGACGTTCGGCTCGGCCCGCTGGAATTCCACCGAGGGTTCGGCGCGCGAGATCTGCACCCGCGATTCCTCGTCTTCCGACTGCGGCCGGTTGACCGTGACGGTCGGCTCGGCACGCGAAAGCTGCACGTCTGCCTCTTCCTTGGTCAGCGTACCTGCTTCGCCCTGTGCGTATTGCTCGCCGGTCCGGCTGTCCTCGATCTGGACGCCCTGCGAATTCTCGACATCCTCGGCCACCCGAAGGTCAAGCCGCACGGACGGCGCCGATTGCGACACGGTCACTTCCGGCTCTGCCTGCTTCACCTCGACCTGCGGGTCGGCATTCGCCACGTCGACACCCGGCTCGGGCATGGTGATGATGATCTCGGGCGCCGGCTGATCGATGCGGATCGTCGGCTGGGTCATCTCGACCGAAACCTCGGTCGGCTTTTCCTTCACCACGATCTCGGCGGCTTGCTCCTGCACGTTCACGTCGGCCCGGCCCGGGGTCACCGCGACCTCGGCCTCGCCGCCATCCACGTCGACCGAAGGCGCTTCGCGGTCGAGAAAGACGGTACCTTCCACCGTCACCTCGTCGCTCAGCTGCACGGTCGTCTGATCGGTCTCGACGGCGCTCATCTCGGCCGTCTCCGAATCGCGGGCCACGGCGGTCTCACCGTCGCGCGCACCTGCGGCAAGCTGCATGTCGTTGTCTTCCGCGGTCGTGCGCAGTTCGGTCAGAGCGTCGTTGCACTCCGCCGCTTCACCGCTCTCCACGATCCGCGCATAGGCCTCGCGGTCTTCCGGGGCCGCCTCGAACAGCCGGTCGGGCGCCTCGGCGCTGACCTGCTCGAGCTGGGTACATTCCTGAGGCTGGTCCTGGGCGACCGCGAACGGCGCACCGAGCGTGACTGTCAGCGCGGTCGTCACGGCAAGCTTGGCTTTGCGGGATAACATTTGTTCCTCCTTTTAAATGTCTTCGATGGGCTCCCAACCAAACCCCTCACCCAAATGTTCCTGATCGATTTCCAGCGAACCCGCCATTCGAGGCCCGCGGCCGCACCGGCCGCTTGCGCCGCGCGGTTTGCAAATCTACCCTGAGCGAAACGCGAAACTGCAAAGGCCGCGCCATGCCCGCCCAGAAACTCTACGCCGGCGCCAAGCTGCGCGAAACACGTCAGAAACTGGCCCTCACGCAGAAGGATTTCGCCGCCAAGCTGGGCGTTTCCCTGCCCTATCTGAACCAGATGGAGAACAACAACCGCCCGGTCTCCACCACCGTGGTGCTGGCGCTGGCGCAGGAATTCGGCTTCGACGTGACCGAGCTTTCGACCGGCGATGCCGAGCGCATGGTCTCGGACATGCGCGAGGCGCTGGCCGACCCGATCTTCACCGACCCGCCGCCGCTCACCGACCTGCGGCTCACCGCCTCCAACGCCCCCGCGCTGGCCAAGGCCTTCCTCCACCTGCACAGCGCCTATCGCCAGACCCATGAACGCCTCGCCTCCCTCGACGAAGCACTGGGGCGCGAAGACAGCCGGATGCAGCCCTCCCCCTGGGACGAGGTGCGCGATTTCTTCCACTATTGCGACAATTACATCGACGCGGTCGACCGCGCCGCCGAGCGCTTCGCCGGCACCGACCGCGCCCGCCCCGTGCGCGAGGTGGCCGAGGCCAAGCTCGCCGCCCTCGGCATCACCATCACCCATACCGACACCGGCAAGCTCCGCCATTACGACCGCGACAGCCGCACGCTCTCCCTCTCCTCCCGCGCCGAGCCGGAAACCCGCACCTTCCAGATGCTGCTGCAGATCGCGCTCCTGACCCAAGACAAGCTGCTGGAGGCCACGCTCGACCTCGCCCGCTTCCAATCCGACGCTGCCCGCGCCATCGCCAAGATCGGCCTCGCCAACTATTTCGCCGGCGCCGCGCTCATGCCCTACACCGCCATCCTTCAGGCGGCGCAACAGCACCGGCACGACCTCGAAATCCTCGCCAACAGCTTCGGCGCCTCGATCGAGCAGGTCTGCCACCGCCTCTCGACCCTGCAACGCCCCGGCGCCAAGGGCGTGCCCTTCTTCTTCGTCCGCGTCGATCAGGCCGGCACCATCACCAAGCGCCACTCCGCCACCCGCCTGCAATTCGCCCGCTTCGGCGGCGCCTGCCCGCTCTGGAACGTCCACCGCGCGTTTGAAACGCCGGGCCGCTTCCTGCGCCAGCTCGCCGAAACGCCCGACGGGGTGCGCTACATCTCGCTCGCCCGCGACGTCTCGAAACCCGGCGGCAGCTTCGGCGCGCCCGTGCGCCGCTTCGCCATCGCGCTGGGGTGCGAGATCCGCCACGCCGACGCGCTGGTCTATGCCGACGACCTCGACCTCACCAACGCCAAGGCGTTCGAGCCCATCGGCATCTCCTGCCGCATCTGCGAACGCACCCAATGCCACCAGCGCTCGGTGCCGCCTTTGGAACGCCGCTTGCAGGTGGAACCCGACGAGCGCGGCGTGCTGCCCTACACGGTGGATTGAGCGCGCCCGACCACGGATTTCCACGTCACCGCCACAGTCCTGCCGCGCCCATGCGCGAGGCTACAGCCCCATGACCTTGCGAGACCGCATTCTGTATGTACGGTGCCTGCTGAAGGACCTGTCGCCAGTATCACCGGCCCGCCTGCTGATGGTGGCGGTCTTCATCGGGGGGTGGAGCCTCCTGCGGTTGGCCGGCTGCCCGGCACCACAGGCCTTCGTCTGGGCTGCCGTGCTGGCACAGGCCGCACAGGTCTGGCACGTTCTGCCCCTCACCGCCCGGCGCCCCCTTGCCATCGGCCGGGCAAGCTCGGCCGCGAAATGGGGTGTCGCGGCGATCCTTGCGCTTATGGCCGTGCAACTCTGGTGGGCCGATCCCCTATTCAGCCAGCGCCTGATCAGCCTTTACTGCGCCGCCTATGCCGGGATCATGCTCATCACGGCCCGGTCCGCCTCGGGCGCTCTTGCCCGGACCATCGCGGGGCCGGACGCGGCGGAGGTTCCGTCCTGTGTCCACCGCCGCCTGTTTCATCTCTACGCCGGGCTGGCGATTATCGTTCTGGCCGTCAACGAAAGCCTGCTGGCGCTCGGCACGGAACTGGGCACGCGGGTGGCACTCCTCTCCCTGCTGCCGATCGTCCTGCACTACATCTTTCAGATCGCGCTTCCCATGGCCGTCCAGCAAAGCGGCGACCGCGAAACCTGACGCAATGCGCCCTCCGCCATACGCAAAACGCGCCGCCCTCGGGGCGACGCGTTCAATTTTCCTGTCGGGTCTGCACGCCTACTCCGACAGCATCCGGTAAATCTCGTCCTTCAGGGCGGCCCGCTTCTTGCGCATCTCCACCTCTGCCAGCTCCTCCACCGGCGCCACGTTCGTTTCAGCCCGGTGCACGGCCCGGTTGACCTCGTGATACTCTTCCGCAAGCCGCGCGAAATGCGTGTCCTGTGTCTTCAGGGCGGTGATCTTCGCCGCGTGATCGGGGAATTCCTCGTGCAGCTCGTGGGGTGTATGGGCCATCGGCGCGCCTCCTTGTGTTGCGTTCAATCAACCCTAGCGCGCGTGCCCCCCGCCGGCCTTGACACCGATCAAGCCCGCGAAAAAATCAGATCATGATATGCCGCATGAGCTCGTCGCGCATGGTGTCGCGCTCCTTCATCATCTCCACATCCGCCTCCTGAGACTGCGGCTCCTCGTCCATTTCAGCCCGGTGCGCGGCGCGCTGCAATTCGTGATAGCGCAGCGCCTTGGCCCGGAAATCCGGGTTCTCGGCTTCCAGCTTCTTGATCTGGTCGGCGTGGTCCGGAAACTCGTCGTAGAATTCCTTGGGAAGTTGCGACATGGGTAATCCTCCTTTGGCACGTTGCCTGTGCCTGACAGGAAAACGCCTCATGCCGGCCCGCGGTTCCGGATCTCAGCGCTGCTCGCTCTGCCAGTCGGGGTGCATCCACGGCTCCGCGTTCTCCGGCGCCAGCGGCGCGCGCCCGAGGATATGATCCGACATCTTCTCGCCCAGCATGATCGACGGCGCATTGAGATTGCCGTTGGTGATCCGCGGAAACAGGCTCGAGTCGGCCACGCGCAGCCTTTCCACCCCGATCACCCGGCCTTCGGGGTCGACCACCGCACCGGGGTCATCCGCCCGCCCCATCCGGCAGGTGCCACAGGGGTGATAGGCGCTCTCGGCATGCTCGCGGATGAACCCGTCAAGCTCGTCATCGCTCTGCACGTCCCGGCCCGGCTGGATTTCGTGCTTGCGATAGGGCGCAAACGCCTCCTGCGCGAACAGCTCCCGCGTCAGCCGGATGCATTTGCGGAAATCGGCCCAGTCGCTCTCCTCGCTCATGTAGTTGAACCGGATCACCGGATCGTCCGCCGGGTCGGCACTGCGCAAGCTGACACTCCCGCGCGAGGCACTCCGCATCGGCCCCACATGCGCCTGAAATCCGTGCCCCTCCGCCGCCGCCTGCCCGTCATAGCGCACGGCGATCGGCAGGAAATGGAACTGGATATCGGGGTACTCCACCCCGGCGCGCGAGCGGATGAAGCCACAGCTCTCGAACTGGTTCGAGGCCCCCGGCCCCGCCTTGCCCAGCAGCCATTGCAAGCCCACCCATGCCTTGCCGTAAAGGCTCCAGTACTTGTAAAGGCTCACCGGCTGGCTGGCGGCCATCTGGATATAAAGCTCCAGATGATCCTGCAGGTTCGCCCCCACGCCGGGCCGGTCGGCCACCAATTCGATGCCATGCTCCTTGAGATGCGCCGCAGGCCCCACCCCCGACAGCATCAAGAGCTTGGGCGAGTTGATCGACGAGGCCGCAAGGATCACCTCCTGCCGCCCCCTTATCACCTGGCTCCGCCCGCCGACGATGGCCTCGACCCCCACGGCGCGGCCCTCCTCGATCACCACGCGCTGCACCAGCCCCCGGACCAGATCGCAATTTTCCCGCTTCAGCGCCGGCTTGAGATAGGCATTCGCCCCCGACCAGCGCCGCCCGCGCCAGACGGTCATGTCGAACGGCCCGAACCCCTCCTGCTTCTCGCCATTGTAATCGGAGGTCAGCTCATAACCCGCCTGCCCGCCCGCCTCGATGAAGGCGCGGGTCAGCGGGTTGGCCATCTGCCCCCGGCTCACATGCAGCGGGCCGTCATGCCCCCGCCAGCCGGGATCGCCGCCATGCCCGCCATCGTGCCAATTCTCCATCCGCTTGTAATAGGGCAGCACATCGGCATAGCCCCAGCCCTCGGCCCCCTGCTCGCGCCAATGGTCGAAGTCACAGGCATGGCCGCGCACATAGACCATCCCGTTGATCGACGAAGACCCGCCGATCACCTTGCCCCGCGGACAGGCCAGCCGCCGCCCGCCCAGATGCGGCTCCGGCTCCGACTGGTAGCCCCAGTCATAGCGCTTCATGTTCATCGGATAGCTCAGCGCGCCCGGCATCTGGATGAACGGCCCGATATCGGTGCCGCCATGCTCGACCACCAGCACCGACTTGCCCGCCTCGCTCAGACGATAGGCCATGGCGCAGCCCGCGCTGCCCGCCCCAACGATCACGTAATCCGCTTCCATCTCACCTCACTCTTCCCCGGTGATTCCACGAAGGGTCAAGGATCGGCCCGGGCCGGGCCCGGGTCGACCGGCCAAAGGCCGGCTCGTCCTTGAGGCTTCGGGGAATCGCCCCACATACTCGAACAGGTCTGCTGAGGACGCATCGCGCCCTCAGCGACCTCTCAGCGAAATCCATTACCCCGCCACGCACACCACACCACGGTTCACGCGCCTCCGCCCCGGCAGGACGGGGTGGGCGGGCGGGCGGCCTGCCGGGGCGGAGGCCCTCGCCACACATCAAAACGGCGCCTCCGTCGCGCCCATCCGCACGTAAACCGACTTCACCTGGCTGTAATGCTGAATCGCTTCCTTGGAATTCTCCCGCCCCACACCAGACGCCTTCACACCCCCGAACGGCACCTCCGCCGGCGCGTCGTTATAGGAATTGATGAAACAGCTCCCCGCCTCCAGCCGCCCGATCACCCGGTGCGCCCGCGTCAGGTCGGCGGTATACACCCCCGCCGACAGCCCGAACTCCGTATCGTTCGCCCGCGCCACCGCCTCGTCTTCGCCCTCGAAATCCAGCACGCTCATCACCGGCCCGAAAATCTCTTCCCGCGCGATGGTCATCTCGTCGGTGACATCGGCAAACACCGTCGGCTGCAGAAAGCTCCCCGGCCCCGGCGCGCGCTCGCCGCCACAGACCAGCCGTGCGCCCTCCTCGATCCCCTTTCCCACATAGCCCAGCGCGATCTGCAACTGCGCCTCGCTCACCATCGGCCCGTAATTCGTGGCCTCGTCCATCGGGTCGCCCATCACCACGCCGGCCAACCGCTCTTCCAGCCGCGTCAGAAACGCCTCTTTCACACCCTTCTGAACAAACACCCGTGTCCCGTTCGAACAGATCTGCCCGCTCGAATAGAAATTCCCCAGTATCGCGCCCGAGACCGCGTCCTCGACACTGGCATCGTCGAAGACCAGCATCGGGCTCTTGCCCCCCAGCTCCATCGTCACATGCTTCATGCCTGCCGCGGCCGCGGCATACACCTTCCGCCCCGTCGGCACAGACCCCGTCAGCGACACCTTGTCGACCCGCGGATCGCCCACAAGCGCCCCGCCCACGGCCCCGCGCCCCTGGATCACGTTATACAAACCGGCCGGCGCCCCCGCCTCGACCAGAATCTCCGCCACCTTCAATGCACAAAGCGGCGTCACCTCCGACGGCTTGAAGATCATCGCATTCCCGCAGGCCAGCGCCGGCGCGCCCTTCCAGCAGGCGATCTGCGTGGGATAGTTCCACGCCCCGATCCCCACGCACAGGCCCAAGGGCTCGCGCACCGTATAGGCCCAATCGCCCCCCGACAGCGGAATATGCTCGCCGGTCAACGACCCCGCCAGCCCGCCGAAATACTCCAGCGCATCGGCCCCGCTCGTGGCATCCGCCACCAGCGTCTCCTGCAACGGCTTGCCGGTATCCCACGTCTCCAGCACCGACAGCTCGCGATTACGCGCGCGCATGATATCCGCCGCCCGGCGCAGCACCCGGCCCCGTTCCGTGCCCGACAGCTTCGCCCACTCCGCCTGCGCCGCCCGGCCCGAGGTCACGGCCTCCTCGATCACCGCCGCCGTCGCCTCGTGAACCCTTGCGATCACCTCGCCCGTGGCGGGATAAACCACCTCGATCACCGCGCCCTCGGTATCCTCGACATAACGGCCGTTCACGAAATGGCTGGCCTGCGGTTGAACTGTCACGGCAATATCTTCCTTGTCCGATGCCGCCCCGGGCTGGCCGGGGCGGCAGTGTTGCGTTGGATCAGTGCGCCCGTTCCACCTTGTGGAAATCGAGGTCGCGCCCCTCCGGCATGCTGTCGATCGCCATCACCTCGCGCCGCTTGGTGGCGATGATGTAGATCACGCAGGACAGGTACAGCCCGATGACGATGGCCCCGATCCACTGGATCTGCAGCCACTGGCTCTTGAACAGCAGCGTCAGCGCGAACAGCGCGGCCACGTTCCCGGCGATGTATTTGAGCTTGCCGAACCGCTCGACCGTCAGCGACAGGTTGTCGGTGTAAAGCCGGATCAGCGAGTCGAGCGAGTTGATCACGAAGGTCACGCCCACCACGATCATCGCGATGTTGATCACGCCTTGGGTCGGGATGTCGTTGAGGTGATAGTAATACAGCACCGAGAACCACACCGCGAGCGGGATCGACGGGATCACCAAAAGCGCCGCCAGCAATTGCCACGTCCTCAGCCCGCCCACGAAGCGCGAGGTGAACTGCCCGATCATGATCGACCACGCGAACCACCAGAACAGATAGAAGGCGTGATAGTCGGTCAGCGGCAGCACGAAGCGGTGCAGGTTGCCGAAATAGGCGCCGATATCCGAGATCGTCGTGCCGAACTCGCCCAGCCCCATGCCGGCATAGGCCCACATGCCGAGGATCAGCACCATGAACGCCACGGTCGAGCCCACCGACAGGATACGCACGTATTTCAGGTCGGTCGAGGAATAGGCCGCCGCGAGGATCACCGCGAAGACGATCACGTAGAAGGTGAAAACCACCGTCTCGCCATCGCCGATCGCGGGGATATAGCCCGGCAGATAGATCAGGAAAAGCGACGCGGTAAAGGCACAGGTGCCCACGATCACCACGTTGTTGACCAGCTTGACCACCGGAATGTCGAAGAACTTCACCCGCGGCTCGATCACGCAGAAATAGAACGACGTCAGGAAATAGAACGCCCAGATCAGGAAGCCCCAGAAGCCGAACTCGATCGCCAGCGGGTTGGCGAAGGCATAGGCGGGCTCCTCGGCATAGCCGCCGAACTCGGTTAGCGGGAACATGATCAGCCCCACGTCCAGCCCCGAGGTGAACAGGATCGCGATGAAGGTGAACAGGTGCACCGGGGTGACCCCCACGCATCTGAGGTTCCACCACTTCACCACGCAAAACACCACCAGCGCAAAGGCCAGCAGAATGCCGAAAGATATGATCAGGTCCATCTTCGTCTCCCCTTCCCGCGCTCTGCGCGCGTGTCGTTAAAAGATGGAAGCGACCTATAACATTATTTCTTGATTCATTAAATAAATTTTTGAATGGGCATTTAAATTCTGAAACGGTGGTTTCACTTGAACTCGCCGCCACAATGAAGAAAATGCCCGCATGAGCCGCACCCGCATCCGCGATATCCGCCATGACGAGCTGATCGACGCCGCGATCTCGGCCAGCCATGACGCCGGCTTCGCCGTCGTCACCATGGCCGATATCGCCCGCCGGGCCGGCGCCTCGGCGGCCTCGATCAACTACTATTTCGGCAGCAAGGAAAAGCTGATGGAGGCGGCGATGCGCCGGGTGATGTCCACCCTCCGGCGCTGCGTGATCGACCGTTTGCAACAGGCCACCACGCCCGAGGAACGCCTCTACGCCGTGGTCTGCGCCAATTTCGACGACCGGCTGTTCACCGCCCGCATCTGCTCTTTCTGGGTACAGTTCTGGGCCAACGCGCCCTATGCACAGAACCTGTCGCGCCTGCACCGGATCAACCGGCTGAGGGTCCAGTCGCATGTCCGCACAGAGCTGCGCACGCTGGTCTCGCCCGATCTGCGCGAACCGCTGCGGGAATCGATCCAGGCCTATATGGATGGCATCTGGGTCGAAGTGGCCCAGAACCCCCGCCCCACCGATCCGGCCCGCGCCCGCGACACCGCCCGTCAGGTGGTCGCCACCCTGCTCGACGGCGCCCGCCGCTGAGCCGGCCGCGATGGCGCAGCGGCCCGGGGTCTGGCTGTCGGCGGGAAGCGGATACATGGGATAACCCCGGCAATGGGCCCGAAGCGACGCTCGGGCCGGGCTTCAGGTATTCTGCCGCACGACCAGCACGTCGCATTCCGCGTGCATGACCACGTGCCCGGCGGTCGAGCCGATCACGTAATCGCGGATGCGCGGGTTGTGCGAGTTCATCACGATCAGGTCGCACTTGAACTCCGCCGCCGCGCGCGGGATGGCCCTGTGCGGCTGGCCCGTGCGCACCACCGAGCGGATCTTCACGCCCGACGTCTCCTGCCCCTCCACGAACCCCTCGAGGTCGGGCAGGCTGTCCTCGGGCAGCACTTTCAGGTTGTCGCTGATCTCGGGCACCACGGTCAGCGCGATGATCTCGGCGCCCCCGGCGCGGGCCATCGAAACGGCCTTCGCCATCAACTCGTCGGATTGCGGCGCGTGCTTCAGCTTGATCGGCACCAGTATTCGGGAATGCATGACTGTCCATTTCCTTTTTCGGGTTGGGCGGGGCCGGTTCAATCGGCCCCGCCGGTCACTCTCACTCGGCCGGCGCGATGCCCTCGGGGCCCGGCTTCGGGCGTCCGCCCTCGGGCTCGGGTGTGGCCGCGTCGCGCAGCGGGCGCTGCGCCAGCGGCTCTTCCTTCAGCGCGCGCACCAGCCCCCACATCATGATGAACATGATGATCGAGAACGGCAGCCCCGCCGCCAGCGACGCCGTCTGCAACGCCCCCAGACCGCCCGAGGCCAGCAGCACCGCCGCAACGGCGCCCTCGCCAAAGCCCCAGAACACACGGTAGGTCACCGGCGGCTCCTCCTTGCCCATCGAGATGAGCGTCGTCACCACCAGCGTGCCGCTGTCCGACGAGGTCACGAAATAGGTGATGATCAGGATCAGCGCGACAAAGCTCAGGAAACTCCCGAAGATGCCCAGCCCGAAATTGTCCATGATCAGAAAGAGCGGCTTCGCGATATCGTCATTCACCGCGGCGATGATCCCGCCATCCTGCACGAATTCCTGATGCAGTGCGGTGCCCCCGAAGATCGCCATCCAGAAGAAGGTGATCAGCGTCGGCACGATCAATACACCCACCGCGAATTCCCGGATCGTCCGGCCACGGCTGACGCGGGCGATGAACATCCCCACGAAGGGCGCCCACGCGATCCACCAGCCCCAGTAGAACACGGTCCACGCGCCCTGCCAGCCGCTTTCGGGATCGGGGTTCACCCACAGGCCCATCGGGATCACGTTGGCGATATATTCGCCCACATTGGTGATGAAGAAGCCCAGCAGGAACACGGTCGGCCCGACGATGATGAAGACCACGATCAGGAAGATCGACAGCCACATATTCGTCTCCGACAGGATCTTGATGCCGCGCCCCACGCCCGACACCGCCGACAGCGTCGCGATGGCGGAAATCGCCATGATCAGCACATACTTGATCCACGGGTCCATCGGCACGCCGAACAGGTGGTTCAGCCCGGCCTGGATCTGCCCGGCCCCCAGCCCCAGCGTCGTCGCCACGCCAAAGACCGTGCCGAAAATCGCCAGCAGGTCCGCCGTGTGCCCCCACGGCCCATAGATCCGATCACCCAGGATCGGATAAAGCGACGCCCGGATCGTCAGCGGCAGCCCCTTGCGATAGGCGAAATAGGCCAGCGCCATGCCCACGATCACGTAAACCGCCCAGCCATGCAGCCCCCAATGCAGGAAGGTCACCTGCATCGCGGTCACCGCCCCCTCCATCGAGTTGGCCGTGCCTTCCTCGAGGAAGGGCGCGTTCTGCACATGGTACATCGGCTCGGCCACCGACCAGAACAGAAGGCCGATCCCCATACCGGCCCCGAACAGCATCGAGAACCACGCGAAGGTGGTGAATTCCGGCCGGTCCTCGTCCTTGCCCAGCCGGATCGACCCGAAGCGCGAGAAGATCAGGCCGATGACGAAGGCGATGAAAATCGCGATCGACAGGATGTAGTACCAGTTCAGGTTGGCGTTGATCCACGATTGCACACCGGCAAAGAACTTGCCCATCGCCTCCGGCGCGAACACCCCGATCAGCACGAAGCCAAGGATCAGAAGCTTCGACAGCGTCGCCATCGGCGGGTTCACGTCCCGAAAGATGCCCGACGTGCCTATCTTCAGGCGGGATTCGTCGACTTGATCTTGCATTGCGTTTCCTCACTGTTGCGGTGCCGGCGGCGCGTGGCTTTGGCCTTCTTCGCCATCGGCAATCCCTCGTCCTTGGCACCGGGCGGCTCACCCGCCCGGTGCCCTAGTCTTAGTCGCCTCTCGGATAGCGCTGGTTTTCCTCCACCACGTTCAGGTCCATGTGGTTGCGCATGTACCGCTCGCTGGCCTTCATCAGCGGCTGGTAATCCCACGGGTAATACCCGCCCTGCCTGAGCGCCTCGTAGACCACCCAGCGCCGCGCCTGGCTTTGCCGCACCTGCGCATCGAACAGCTTCAAGTCCCAGCGCGCCTCGGCCTTCTCGGCAAAGTATTTCAGCGTCTCGGCATGGGCCGGATCGTCCGCGAGGTTGGTCAATTCGTGCGGATCGGCCTCCAGATCGAACAACTGATCCGGGTCGAGCGAGCAGCGGTTGAACTTCCACTTCCCCTGCCGCAGGCTGACCAGCGGCGCATAGGACGCCTCGGCGGCATATTCCATCGCCACCGGGTTCTCGCGCGTCACCCCCCGCCCCTGCGGCTCGAGGCTCTGCCCCTCGACCCACGGCGCGATCTCGTCCATCGACACGCCCGCCAGCTCGCACAGCGTCGGGCAGACGTCGATCGTGCTCACCGGCTCGGTCACCAGCCCCGGCTCCATCGACGGGGCCGAGATCATCAGCGGCACCCGCGCCGAGCCTTCGAAGAAGGACATCTTGAACCACAGCCCCCGCTCGCCCAGCATGTCGCCATGGTCGCTGACGAACAGGATGATCGTGTCGTCGACCTGGTTCGTGCCTTCCAGCGCCTCCATCACCTCGCCGATCTTGTCGTCGAGATAGGAGATATTGGCGAAATACGCCCGGCGCGACCGGCGGATATCCTCTTCGGAAATGGTGAAGGACCGCCAGTCATTGGCGTCGAAGATCCGCTTGGAATGGTTGTCGTGCTCTTCGTAAGCCATCGCCGGCACCTCGGGCAGCAGGTGCTCGCAATCCTCGTAAAGGTCCCAGTACTTCTTCCGCGCCACATAAGGATCATGCGGATGCGTGAAGCTGACGGTCAGGCACCACGGCCGGTCGTCATGCCGCCGGCCAAGGTCATAGACCTTGCGCGTGGCGTTATAGGCGACCTCGTCGTCATACTCCATCTGGTTGGAAATCTCTCCCACGCCCGAGCCGGTGACCGACCCGAGGTTGTGATACCACCAGTCGATCCGCTCCCCCGGCTTGCGGTAATCCGGCGTCCAGCCGAAATCGGCGGGATAGATATCCGTGGTCAGCCGCTCCTCGAACCCGTGAAGCTGGTCGGGGCCCACGAAATGCATCTTCCCCGACAGGCAGGTCTGGTACCCCGCCCGGCGCAAATGGTGGGCATAGGTCGGAATGTCGGCGGCGAACTCGGCCGCGTTGTCATAAACCCGGCTGTGAAACGGCAGCAGCCCCGACATGAAGCTCGCCCGTCCGGGGGCGCAAAGCGGACTGGCCGTATAGGCATTGCGGAACCGCGTCGAGCGCGCGGCCAGTTTCTTGATGTTCGGCGCGTGCAGCCACTCCGCCGGGCCATCGGGAAAGAGCGTGCCGTTCAGTTGGTCGACCATGAAGATCAGGATATTTGGCTTGCTCATTTGGTGGTGGGTCCCTCTTCGATAAAAGTGTCAAGATAGTGCAGCATCACGTCGATCGCCGCCTCGGCGGACAGCGGATCGGCGCGCAGCGCCTGCCGGATATACAGCCCGTCGATCATCGCCGCGAGGCCCCGCGTCAAGATCCGCCCCTCCTCTCCGACAGCCTGCCGCACGGCGTAATGCAGGTTCGACCGCAGCCGCCGCTGGTAGATGTTCAGAAGCCGGTTCGCCTCGTCCGATTTCTGCGCCTGAACGTAGAAATTGAGCCAGGCCGAAACCGTCTCCTGCCGGAACTGCCGGGGCGAGAAGCTGGCCCGCACGATGGCCTCGATCCGCTGCCGCGGGGTCTTTGCCATCACCAGCGCGCCGCGCACCTCGGCGCCGTAAAGCGACAGGATATGGCGCATCGCGGCGGTGAATATCTGCTCCTTCGAGCCGAAATAGTGATGCGCCAGCGCGCTCGACATCCCCGCCCGCTTGGCAATCTGGCTGACCGTCACGTCCAGCGTCCCGCGCTCGCCGATCTCGTGGATCGTCGCCTCGACCAGCGCCGAGCGGCGTATCGGTTCCATTCCGACCTTCGGCATGGGGCGGGCCTCGCATTTCGCTGTTGCGTCACCCGGCGTAAACGTGTTTAATTGACTCGTCAATCAATAAAAAACGGGGGGACGAACCGGCTCTTCCACGCCTCCGCGCGGCCGAAGTTTTCCATTGCCGCGGCGGGAGCCGTCATACTAACGTCACGCCATGCGGGGAGAAAATGGTCGCAACCATCCGCCAGACGTGGCAAGAAGCGCACCGTCAGTCCGGTTCAGGGACAGTATCGGCCACGGCCCGAAGGGGCACACGGCCGACAAATAACAAGTGACCAAAACATAGGGAGACACCGACATGGCACTTATCAAGGGCGGCCTTCTCGACCGCCGCGGATTTCTGAAAACCACCGTCGCGGCTGCCGCGGCCTCGACCCTGCCGCTCGGCGGCGCGATGGCCCAGACACCCAAGCGCGGCGGCCACCTGCGCGTGGCCAAGGGCCACGGCAACACCACCGACACGCTCAACCCCGGCCAGTGGGACAACGGCTACATGCTGGCCCTCAGCTTCGCGCTGCACGGTCGCCTGACCGAAGTGGCGCCGGACGGCTCGCTGATCCCCGAACTGGCGGAAAGCTGGGAAGCCTCCGACGACGCCTCCGAATGGCGCTTCAAGCTGCGCCAGGGCGTGACCTTCCATGACGGCAAGCCGGTGACGGTCGAAGACGTGGTCAACTCGATCAACTTCCACCGCGGCGAGGAATCGACCTCCGCCGCCGGCCCGATCGTGGCGCCGATCACCGACATCAAGGCCGAGGGCGACGACACGGTCGTCTTCACCCTCGACGGCGGCAATGCCGACTTCCCCTTCATCCTGTCGGATTACCACCTCGTGATCGCGCCGGCCGACGGCGACAGCATCGACTGGCAGTCGGGCAACGGCTGCGGCAGCTACAAGCTGACCGCCTTCAACGCCGGGGTCTCCTCCTCCTTCGAGCGCAACGAGAACCACTGGCGCGATGACGTGGCCTTCGTCGACAGCTGCGAGATGCTCGCCGTGGTCGACCCCAACGCCCGCACCACCTCGCTGGTCTCGGGCGACGTGCACGCCATCGACAAGGTCGACCTCAAGGCCGCGGGCCTGCTGGGCCGCAAGCCCGGCGTCAACATCCAGTCGCTCGCCGGCACCCAGCACTATACCTTCGCCATGGATACCCGCGCCGACCCGTTCACCGACAACAATGTCCGCCAGGCCCTGAAATACGGCATCAACCGTCAGGAACTGGTCGACAAGATCCTGTTCGGCTACGGCTCGGTCGGCAACGACCACCCGATCGGTCAGGGCCAGCGCTTCTTCAACTCCGAGATGGAGCAGAAGCAATACGATCCCGACAAGGCCAAGTGGCACCTCAAGGAAGCCGGGATGGAAAACGTCTCGGTCAACCTCTCCGCCTCCGACGCCGCCTTCCCCGGCGCGGTCGACGCGGCGACGCTCTTCCAGAACTCCGCCTCCGAGGCCGGCATCGACCTCAAGGTCGTGCGCGAACCCAAGGACGGCTACTGGTCCGACGTCTGGATGAAGAAACCCTTCTCCGCCGTCTACTGGGGCGGCCGCCCGGTCGAGGACCAGATGTTCGCCACCGCCTACCAGTGCGGCGCGGCATGGAACGACAGCTTCTGGTGCAACGACCGCTTCGAGGAACTGCTGACCACGGCGCGCGCCGAGCTCGACGAGGACAAGCGCCGCGAGATGTATTACGAGATGCAGGACATCGTCGCCAACCAGGGCGGCGTCATCATCCCGATGTTCGCCAACTACGTCTTCGCCACCGGCGACAACATTGGCCATGCCGAGGAAATGGCCTCGAACTGGGACATGGACGGCGAGCGCTGGATGGAGCGCTGGTGGCTCAACTCGTAAGCCCCCGCGCGGCCCGCGCCGCATGACAGACCACGCCCCGGCGGAGCGATCCGCCGGGGCTTTTTCATGGCCGCAAGACACCCGCCGCTGCCATCACTCCCCTCGCCCCTCACCCCCGCGGTCCCCGATCCGCAATCCCCGCTTCTTCTGGCTTCAAATATCCCCGCCGGAGGCATGAAATCTCTTCGCGCCCCCGCACCGCGCAAAACCGCCTCCCCAGTCCTTCCCCCCCCCCGGTCGCCCCGTTTTCTTCAAAGAGGCCTCAGCGAAACATTGAGGATTCTTCTGGTTGTCTTAGCCTGCTATGGTTGGCCATGAGACAGAGCTTCACAACCCAGCCCGCCCTTTTCGCTCCGCATGAGCTGTTC
>Ga0310345_10000358_pt1 | contig 73523 bp, 39 predicted proteins | sample HC15DNA20500_MG_FD_204667 | JGI IMG/M metagenome (GOLD analysis project Ga0310345, IMG submission 204667) | Marine microbial communities from station ALOHA, North Pacific Subtropical Gyre - HC15-DNA-20-500_MG | ecosystem: Environmental > Aquatic > Marine > Oceanic | place: Pacific Ocean: North...
CAGCCTCTTTGGGGAGAAGTGTTTGTGTACCGGGATGTCTTCCGGTCTGAAGATAAGATGTCAATATATTGATCTAATGAGGTACTTCTCCGGGAGTTTTTGTTTATAAAAACATTTTATCCTTTCATACCTCTCAATCTTAATCAAGACTGACTGATGGAAAGACATCACCCTTTGGGGTTATCTAGAATTATATATATAAAATTAGAATTAGGAATGTTATGAAAGAAATAAAATTGACTTTTAGTGAATGGGTTAAAAAACAATTAACTCAAAAACAGGTGGAAGAGAGATTAAAAAAACTTAATAAAAAAAAAGGATCTGACTTTGATGCAGATATGGATGCACAGGATCCTAAATGGGGAAAATATAAAATTTAGTTATTATGGAAAAAGAATTAGAAGAATTATTACATATAGGTTGGTGGTTTAGTTTATCACCAAAAGGAAAACAATGGACATCTAGAATTTATAGAAAAAATAATAAAACTAAAAAATGGGTAACTATAGAATCTAAAACCCATAGAGATGTAGAAAAAGCTATGACTTGGGTATCAAATAAACTAGCACCTAAATTAATACCAGAATAAATGACAGCATTCAATCTGGTATTAATATTTTTTGCTTTATTATTTTTTTATGCTAAAAGTACAGAAGATAAAAATAATTAAGCTTTTTTTCTTTTACTACCTTTTAGTCTTGATTTTTCTCTAATACCTCTATTCTTAGAACGGGACAATACTGTTGTTCTACTAGAGTTAATACCCTTAGAGTGATGTATATCTTTATTATCTCCTTTTCTTACCTTACCAACTTTAAGAGCAGCCCTACGGGCCTTATTTCTTTTAGCTCTATTTTTCTTTGAGGTAGTAGAAGATTGAAACTTTTTGTATTCTTTTTTATAGTTTCTTTTAGCCGCCATGACAGATGCAAACTCCAAAATTTAATACCATCAATTCATACTCATTACCAAAATCTAACATTAATTTTAGAACTGTAATTCTACCAAGTCTAACTTCAATATCAATCTTAGTACTTTTTTTGTTTCCTTTTGCCCAACTGTTTATAAAATTCATAATTTTTTTTTTAAAGTTTATAGGATAGACCTAAATTAAAAATACCTTCTCTTTCACCATTCTCATCTTCTTTTATACCTACCATATAGTTTGGTTCAATATTAAGACCTTTCCATATATTATAAGAATAACCAATACCAATTGTTAAATTATCTGTTATATCTTTCATTGAAGACTCTGCTTTAATATATACATTTTCATTTATAGAATATGTACCCCAAAGATTTAATGAATCTTCTGCAACTTTAACTACACCAACTACATATTTATCATTTAAAGTATATCCTACTCCTATCTTATCAGTTAAACTAGTAGTTTCCCAATCTGCACCGTCTTCTGGCGCTACATATGTTGTTATTACTACAAATTGTGCAGAAGCTACTAAAGTTGATAAAGCTATTACTGCTGTTAAAAATAATTTTTTCATTTTTTTTGTTTTTTAATTATTAAATTTATTTTATTGTATCTGTATTACTATTATTGTTCTTTACTTTTTCTAGTGATCTACCACCAAAATAAGCACCTATTACTGTTATTAATACTATTTGTAATAGATTTGTCCATTTTTCTTCAACTACAAAATCTATTGTCCCAGCATCAATAAAAATCATTAACACTGTGCTTACTACTAAAAATATTAAAGTCATTGGTCTAACATTTTTACTCAACCATGAATCTGAAGCCATATCAGATTTCCATCTATCAGTTACTGTCTTCTCCATTTCTACTTCATAATTGGAGATTAATTCTTTTACTTTTAACTCTGCAGCTAGCTTCTCTTCTTTAGATGTATGTAATTCATCTATAACATCTCCTACTCCCTTTACTAACTCTGTAGCCCCGCTACTAAATATGTTTGTTAATATACTCATAATTTTATATTTTTATTTTATATTTGTGCATGCATATAAAAAGTTAACTGTTCTATTTCAGTATCAGTTAACTCTCCTTTATATACTATAATTTCGTGTATTCCTCCTAACATACCAAGTTGTCCACCATTTTTAGCACCTATTTCATCTAACTCATGAAAATCATAACCATCAGGGAATGTAAACCCATCAGTTTGTTTTTCTCCATTAATCCATAGAGCAGCATCATTAGTAGTAGGATTCATATTAATGATAAATACATATGGAGTACCTTGCGCAAGAACTGCTGGATTATTAATAGTAACTCCTTTAGTACTTGAAGTTGCTAGTGTTGGATTATATAATTTCAAATGAACTGCTGTTTCTGAATCAAATTTAATTAAATTATTATTAGAATCTTTATCACCAATTATTACTTCAGTATTGTTCCAATCTTCCATATATGTTGTTACTGCAATACACCATCCCAGATCTGTTTCTGTATCTAAATTTATTGTATCTGCAGTCTGCATAAAATCAGCTCCATCAAATGTAACCCATCCATTATTTAAACCATTCCAAGATGGATAAGTATCATCACCAAGTCCTAGTGCCCCAAATTCAAGCGCTGGATTAGGCCATCTGTGATCTTTCCATTTAGAAATATATGGGCCACCAAAAGCAATTAAAACATCATCTTCACTAGCATGTAACCATAATGTCATACCCTCAATAGCTCCTGGACCAAATTCACAACCTGAATCTGTACACTCTGCAATAGTAGAATAATCTCCACTTCCATCTCCAGGATCAAGACATATATAAGTTGATGATCCAGTAGAACTACATTGACAAGGATTAGCATTTATTGCTATGTATGTTGATTCATCCATACATACAAGAAGTTCAGCACTAACTTGTGCAAAATCCATACCTAAAGTTACTGATGTACAACCATCTGCAATTACCCAATTAATCAAATCATTCCAAGATTGATTAGGGGGGCCACTAAAGTTTGGAGAGTATGCTGCTCCATCTCTATAAATAATGACTGCATTGAAAAAATAATAAGGTTCTCCATTAGGGTCTAAACAGGGAGTTTTACTAGTGCCCTGACCAGTGAATGCAAACTTCCAACTCCTTATAGGGGTTGACGGTTGATTTGCTATATACCAATCCCGGAAAGCACCAAAGCTAGTTTGGCCGCTATCAGTCATACTAGAACAAGTATTTGTTCCTGAATTTATAACACAATCATAACTAACAGCTATACCACTTCCTTCACATTGGCCTATGATATTATCAATCTTATTCCCTACTCTTTTACAATTATTTATATTTGTTCTTTTCATCTAATATATTTCTTTCTATTCTTAATATATATTGTTCCTGTTGATACTTCAAATAATTCTCTACCTAATAAATCATACATTTTACCATCATTAATTTTATCAACTATTAATTCTTTAATTCCTACTGGTTGCGCTGACATTAGTTCCCATTGATATGAATTTGGATTATATACTAATGAATCACAATCCATACAAATATAAGTTGCTCCCATAAAACATATGTAAGCATCATAACATACTTTAACTGTATCAGTTGATAATATATTTACAAATGATGCTGTATCACCTGATCCTGAATAGCATAATGTTGAATTACATGCTTGCCAACTCCATGTTATAGAATCTACCATATTAGATAATGATGAATTCCCAATTACAGTTAATGTTTGTTGTGGTAATGTTGTGTATGATACTGAATCACACCAGTTTACTTGTGCTTGTGTTTGTAAACCAAAGATTACTAATAATATAAATAATAATTTCTTCATCCTTCCCACGTTTGACTAAAAAATTCATAATTCTTTTTAACTGATTCATCATTACCTTCATGATCTATACATGTATCTTCATCTTCATATATTGCATCAGGAGGACAAGCGGGAACACACGCATCACATTCAATGCATTCATCTGGATTGATATAAAGCTGTAAACCTTCTATACTATCTAATGTAGCTACCTCAGCACCTGCACCATCAATATCTATTGGTCCATGTATGCAATCTACTGGACAAGCATCTACACATGCTGTGTCACATGTACTTATACATTTTGTTCCTATAATAAAACTCATTTTTTCTTTTTTCTTTTTTTAGCCATCTTTTTAAAAGTCTTAGCAAGAGTTTTAGCTTTTCCAGTGCAACCTTTTTTAGTTATAGGCGTACACTTCCCTTTAGTACCTCTCTTCTTAATGGATTTATTTACTTTTTGTATCCAATTTTTCTTCTTAGTTGCCATCTATTAAGAGATCATTTATTAATTCTTGTACATCTTCTCGTTTAACTCCTATTTTAAATCTTAAACAAGCTTGATATCTTTCAACTTCTTCTTCCCTAAAAATTATTATTGTAGGTACATTCTGTATCTTATATTTCTTTTGGACTTTTGCTAGCATTTGTTTATCTGTTACGAGTATTCTTGTTACTCCACAGTTTTCTAAACTATCTAACCAGGGAACACTATTATCTTTATTCCAATAAGCATTAAACTCTACAACACAAATTTCTTGTTTACAGAATTTTGTTTGCCCAAGAGCATTCCCAGACATTAATAGTAGTAGAAATAATACTAGTAAATAACTAGCAAATAATTTCCAAACAGGATTTCTAAGTTCTTTAATTAAATGCTCCATATTCTAATGTTGTATCAACGTCACTAGCAAAAACTTTTATATCATTTTGACCAGTATTCTCTTCAGGACACTCTGCTGTCCAAGGAAAAAATGCAGCTTGACCAGGAGTTAAAGTTATTTGATGATCTGTAGCATTAATACTAGAAAGTTTAAACTTTAGAGTATTTGTAGTATCTTTATTCTTTAGATATATATATGTTCCCAGTGGATAATCACAAGCACCAAATATTGATACTGCAGTTGATTCTAATACTGCATCAATTTCTGTTACTAAAATCCCTCCTTCAGTAACTGTAAGATCTTTTTTAATTGTTGTAATTAAATCTACTACAGATGTTACTTTTTCTGAGCCTAATACAAGAGTTGTTTTTAAAGTTGCCATATTATATTTTCATTTTTTTAATTAAGCTGGTTTACCAAATACACCATATTCAAATATATTTCCAGAAGTTCCTGCAGTTACATTTATATCATCACCAGATTGTCCAGCAGACCATGGAAAAAGCGCCCAATCTCCTGCTGCTAATGTCATAATATCTTGACCTCCAATCTCTATTGTTATATTTCCTGTTGCTTCTGTGTCAGTACCTGGATTATATACATATATAATAGCACCTTCTTCAAAATGAGTTTCTTCAGCAATTTCTTCTGCAGATCCAGTTCCAGTAACTCTATATGCCATTCTTCTAAGTATGCCTCCCATAGTTATAGGAGCTACATCTATATATGTTACAAGAGATAACGCATCTGTTGTTAAATCAGTTGATTCTAATGTTATACTTACATTTACTGCTGTTTCTGCTACTGCCATAGTTTTATATTTTTATCTTAATTGATCTATTTTATCTTCCATACGTTTTAAATCTTCTTTAATTTCCTTAACATCTTCCAAAGTATTCATAATAGTTTGACGTATTAATTCATCTTTCATATCAAATTCTATCCTAGTTATACTTGGTTTTGGTAACTCTTTAGCATCAGCTATATCACCCTGAAGTATAAACCACATACTAATAACTGTAGCCATAGCAGCACCAATAGCAATAAGTGTTTTAAAACTTATTTTAATTCCTGTAGGTTCATTAAAGAATTTTACCATTATCCAAAAATATTTTTTATTGCATCATTACAATGATCAACAAATGATTTACCGTCATTATCTACTGCTTTAGTATCTATATTAATGTCCACATCTCCTTTAAGGCCAATTAAAGCTGCTACCTTTCCTTTAACCCCTACACTTAGTACACCATCCTTCATAGTAGCATGACAGCTTCCTGTAGCTCCTATTTGATCTCCTACACTTACATTACTTGATACATCAACTTTAGTTCTACCATACTTAACACCACCACTTGCTCCTGCTGTTACTCCGTCACCTGCTATAGCTCCACCACCAACACTTACTCCATCTTTTAAAGATGCATGCCCACCTGCTTTAGTTTCTTCATAAACACCTACATGTTCATTAGCATTATCAGTAACTCCATCATAACCACCTTGTTCAGTTGCACCAACATTAGCTTGAGCACTTTGACCTACTTCATCTTTATTAAGTTCTCCTTTTACTTGTCCTGACGCATCAACATCAAGTCCTGGAACTATTTCTTTTTTTGATTCTGTTTTATCTTCTGACATATTACCAAAATAAAATTTTAACAATCCATGCTGTTACCGCTGCATATAATCCCCATAATGCTTTTGTTACCGTACCCTTCCATCTTTGTAGTTCTTTAAACTCACTTATTATTTTATTATATCCTGGCATAGATTCATCATGAGATTTCCTAAATGCTGTATTCTTATTCACTCTAGATACTACTCCATCATCCGGATCTAATAACTTTAAAGTTAAGTTATCAATCTTTTGATTAATTTCTTTTACCTCTTGACTAAGACTCTCAATATCTTTCTTCATAAGTGCTATTTCTTGTTTAGTAGTAGACATCTCTTAATATGTTCCTGCAACAATAGCATCTGCTGCATCAACAGTAAACATTCCTGAATCATATCTATTTATTACACTTTCTTCAGTAGGTGCATCCCAAGTTACAGTTACACCTACAGGAACAGCTACAGTATTAGGACCAACTGTTACTGAACATGATCCTGTATTATTATACACAGAAAAAGATCTAAATTTTTGAAGATATTTAACAGCCTCTATAGCTCCTGATTCACCAAAAGCTCTTACAACATTATTTAATTTATTTTTTTTAACTAACATAAGTGTTTATTTTTTTTAATTACTTTTGTGAACTCTCTAATATACATATATAATATACTAAATATTTATCATAAAATAAAGTAAAAATTACATGAAAAATTATTTTTACAAATTTACTGCATTTCCCTTTTAAATAAGATTATCTTTTACTATCTTGTTTTTATTCCTATAACTCTATAATATAAAACTAACTAATATGAAAATAAACAACAAAATTCTAAGTGACATCACTGTTCACATGAAATATGCAAGATATATACCAGAACTAAACAGAAGAGAGACGTGGGAAGAACTAGTGAATAGAAATATATCAATGCATTTAAAAAAATATCCTAAACTACAGGATGAAATTAAAAATGCATATGAATTTGTTTATGATAAAAAGATTCTTCCATCAATGAGATCTATGCAATTTGGTGGTAAACCAATTGAAATATCCCCAAATAGAATTTATAATTGTGCCTACATGCCAATTGATTCAGTTGATTCATTCTCAGAGTGCATGTTTCTACTATTAGGGGGAACCGGAGTAGGTTACTCTGTACAAAAACATCATGTTGTACAATTACCGTCAATTAATAAACCTTACACAAAAAGAACAAAAAGATTTTTAATTAGTGACTCAATAGAAGGATGGGCTGACTCAGTAAAGGTTCTTATTAAATCATACCTTAATGGTAGATCATCTCAAATTGAATTTGATTTCTCAGACATTAGACCTAAAGGTGCTAGACTAGTAACATCAGGAGGTAAAGCCCCTGGACCTCAACCACTTAAGGAGTGTCTAGTTAAAATTGAAGGTCTTTTAAATGCTAAAGAAAATGGTGATACATTATCTACATTAGAAGCTCATGATATTGTGTGCCACATTGCTGATGCTGTATTAGCGGGTGGCATAAGAAGAGCTGCATTAATTAGTTTATTTTCAGCATATGATGAAGAAATGATTTCATGTAAAACTGGAAACTGGTGGGAAACAAATCCTCAGAGAGGAAGATCTAACAATTCTGCCGTATTAATGAGACATAAGATAACTAAAAGATTCTTTATGGATTTATGGAAACGTATAGAGTTATCTGGATCTGGTGAACCGGGTATTTACTTTAATAATGACAAAGATTGGGGTACTAATCCTTGTTGTGAAATTGCTTTACGTCCTTATCAGTTCTGTAACTTATGTGAAGTAAACGTTTCAAATGTAGAATCACAAGAAGACTTAAATGAAAGAGTTAAGAGAGCAACATTCATTGGAACACTCCAGGCCGGGTATACTAACTTTCATTATTTAAGAGACGTATGGCAAGAGACTACTGAAAAAGATGCACTGATTGGTATATCAATGACTGGAATTGCAAGCGGTAAAGTATTAAAGCTTAATATGTCTGAGTCAGCAGAAATAGTAAAGAAAGAGAATACACGTGTAGCTAAACTAATAGGCATTAAAAGATCTGCAAGAACTACTGCTGTTAAACCTGCTGGGACAACATCATTAACATTAGGAACAAGTTCAGGTATCCATGCTTGGCATTCTAATTATTATGTACGTAGATTACGTGTAGGTAAAAATGAGTCAATATATACTTATCTTTCAGTTAATCATCCTGAGTTAGTTGAAGATGAATACTTTAGACCACATGATACAGCAGTTATTAGTATTCCACAAAAAGCTCCAGAAGGAGCTATCTTAAGAACAGAGTCTCCATTTGAACTATTAGAAAGAGTAAAAAGAGTTGCTACAGAATGGGTTAGACCAGGGCATAGGAAAGGATCTAATACTCACAATGTTTCAGCTACAATTTCCTTAAAGGAAAATGATTGGGATGAAGCAGGAGAATGGATGTGGAAAAATAAAGACTACTATAATGGGTTAGCTGTTTTACCTTATGATGGTGGTAACTATACTCAAGCACCCTTTGAAAGTATACCAAAAAGAAAATATATAGAAATGTTAAAACACTTAGTAGATATTGATCTATCTAAGATAATAGAAAAAGATGATAATACAGATCTTAAAGGTGAACTAGCTTGTGCTGGCGGATCCTGTGAAGTTAGATAAATAAATTTAGTTTAATTTAAAATTATTAAATGGAGAAATGTAAGAAAGAACGTTACAAACCCTTACCTGATTATCTTGCTATAGGTCCTTCTAGTATACATGGAGCGGGTATATTTGCTACAGAAGATATACCAAAAGAAATAATTATAGGTATAACTCATATATATGACCCAGAATTTCAACATAACTTTATAAGAACTCCTTTAGGAGGATTTGTTAATCATTCTGAGTCAGCTAATTGTGAATTGATTGAAGAAGATAATGATTACCATTATAAGAAATTAAAAACACTTAGAAAGATAGAACATGGAGAAGAACTTACATTAAAGTATTCTCTTTATGATATATGTGATTACTTATAATAATTACTTTATATAGAAACTTTTTCTTCGTTTAAATGATTCCCACTTATTATAGGTATACCAAATTGGGACAACGTCTCCCCATTCTTTGTTTAATTTCATCATACCTTTCTTAGGTTTTCTTTGATAGTAGAATCTCTTATCATTTAACATTTCTTCTTCTGTATTCCATAATGAGTATAAAGGATGTCTAAAAGTTAATGAGACAGCACCACCAATTTCTCCTAAAGTTCTTGTAGCCGCAATAGGGGATTTCATCATCTGCATTACTTGCTCATATGATTCACTTGCAAGAGGCCAAAATAATACTTGTTCTTTATATAATCTATCTGTTTGATATAATGCTACATTCTGTAGTCTTCTTCCAAAGGTATCTGCTTTACACTCTCTACCTTTTCCTTCACAATCCCACATATGCATCATTAAAGATTTTAAATAGAAAGTCATATAGAATAACATAACTTCTGCAGCAGTTCTCATAATATTCCTCATATCATTCTTTCCTCTTTCACCTCTAAACTCTTTATAGTTCTGACCCATATTCATAAGAGTCTCCATTGATCTTACAGTTTTTATAGAATATAAAAGGAATTTACCCGTGGTTATATATCTTCCTTCTAACCAACCTAAATTCTCATCAAAGTATTCTGATCTAAATCTTGCTTTTATTGCTGGAGCAACCCACTTGTGAAACTGTGCAGCTAATTGACCAAGAGCATATTGTTGAATAGCCATTCTATCTTCCTTAGCATAGTTACCATGAACTTGTTTATTTACTTCTCTTATATAATTTCTTAACTCATGTCTTGCAGCAGAATTCCAATCCATCTTTTTATCTCTTCCATATATTTGGATTTGATCATATCCCTCTTTCATTTTAAATTCTCCTGTCTGATTATTATAGGTAAGAGCTTTATATAATGAATCACTTTCTCCTGTTTCAGAATTCCAAGCTTTAGAGCTTAATACAATAGCAAGTCCAACTTTACTTTGTACATTCCATTCTCCAGCATCTTGAAGAATATATCCAAAATTCATAAATTTTTGCCAATAAGAGTCTCTACCTGTTGTTCTTGCTGTCTCACGCATATCTGACTTTAAATCCAACATTCTAAGATATTGTATAAAAGCTATAGTTTTATTAGGTGCTGCAGATTTATTATTACCCTTCCCTACTTCAGCTATACTTTGGAACATACCTTCTATACCGTGTGTATTAAGTAAAGCAACTGCTTCAATATGTGCTTTAGTTCCAAAATATCTTCCCCCTAAACCTTCAATAGCATTATTTGCTCTACCCATTAAATAGTTATTAAGGTTACCAAATACATTAAATGCTACATAAGTTGCTGATGAAACTTGTATAAGTCCTGCTGAAACCTTATCCATAAATTTCTTTGTTTGCTTGTCATTATCATAAAATACCATTTTCATCCATTGCTTTGCTTTCCGTACAGTACGTGCCTCAGTTCTAGTTGTAGATGTACCCTGTCTTCCTACAACAGCACTTGCTTTATTTTTAGTCCATGCTAATCCTTGATCAGTTAGATCCGCCCCAAGATTAAATGTTCTATTAACTAAATTCTCATCTTTATTATTAAATGTTTTTCTCTGAAGAACTTCAATCATGGCTTTATATGTATCTTCTAACTCAGACATAACATGATAATTTTCAGTCATACCAATCATAAGTTTTAAGCTTTCTCCCATATCCTGACTAATCTCAGACTTTAAAGGTGTTTCTTTTCTTCTTCTTACTTCTCCTCTAAGAAAAGATAATTGGTCAGCATATCTTTTTGACATTTCTTCAGATTTTGCTTTACTCTTTTTATCTTTGAGTATTTCAATATTTTTTTCCAATTCAGCTATATCTCTTTCTTCTCTTGCACTACCAACATAATATAGTGGTAAATTATCTTCTGTTATATTACCATGCTCATCAACAAATACTTTAGTGACATTAGTTGTTGTTCTAAAAATATTTCTAACACCTCCAGGTAGATCTTTAATTGCTCCCATTGTTTTAGCCCACATGTGTGCTATAATGTTAGGTTTTGTGGATAACTCTTCTGTCATAGCTGCAGCAACTGTTGGTGCTTTACCAAGCATATGTAGTGTCTCAGGAAGTTTCTGCAATAGATCATCTTCATACATCTTTACAAATAAACTATAAAACTCTGTTTCTGCTCTCTCAACTTCAGTAACAGGATTTTGTAATTTAACCCATTTCTCACTTAACATACTTTTCCCATCAACTGATGTTTGTTCTGTTACCCAATCCTTTTTAACTATTCGTAATGGTCTATCTTTTGTTCTTTCTACTTGACCAGTAAAATCATCATTCTCTCTAGTGACTCTATCATAGTCTACAAATTCATAATATTTATTTTCATATTCATCAAAAGCTTCATCCTCAATTCCTGCACGTCTTGTCCAATATCCACCATAAGTAGTAGAAACAAATCTTTCAAATTGATGTCTTTCATCTTTAAACTCTTCTGTAAATTTATGATACTTCCCATCCTTATATCCTTCAGGACTTCTGATTTCAGCTCTCATAAAATCAGTTTTTTCTTGACGATTCTTATATACCTTTTTATTGTGTGCTATCTCTTCATCCGTAGCATCCTCTAAGTTTTCAATATAATTATATTTTATCCAATCACCGTTTGAATTTTTTAGTTTTTTATCAATAGAATTTAATATATCATAAAATTGCTTACCTATTTTCTTTACATAACTACCATCAAAAGTACCATCATCATTATAATTTAACATCCAAGTAAATATATTTCCTTTGGTTTTACCTTTAAGTCTTTCTAGTTTTCCTAGGGCTCTATTAACCATTTCAACTTTTAAAGCAATCTCATCCAACATCTCCTGTCTTTTAGATTTAAACATCTTATCCATTACAGCAAGTATTGTGTCAGACGATGTTGACATATCACCCGTCATAGCCTCCATAACACCTATATCTTGACCTTCAATAGATCTTACACCTTTTATAATATCATGTAATGTGTCTTCATCAAGATCAGTTCTCATTGATTTCTCCTTTATAACTGCTTTAACATAGTTATCAATAGCAATATCAAACACACCTTCTGTTCTAGTAAGCTTGCCATCTACAGATTTAATTCCTGATAGCATATCAAGCGCATTTGTTAATTTTAATATTAAAGTCTGTTGCTCCTTAGAAAGACCTTCTACATATTTAAGTTGTGTAAGACCCCTATAATTCTCTATCATACGTCTAAAATTAAGAATTCTATTTATGTATTCTTTCTTACCAAAGTTATCCGGATTTGCAGCATACTCAGTAAATTCCTTAACATGATTAATACTGCTTTCTAAAAACTCTGTATACGTTGAGTCAACATGATTAGCTCTTAATGCAGCATTAAGCGCTGATATTTGAACATCTATTTCTCTTATTACTTCTTTCTTAGTATTATCTAATGATAAATAACCTTTATTCTGTTTAGTAACTTCATTAAGAGATACCAAACCAGAACTAAGATTTGTTAATGCATCAACCATTGCATCATATAAATCTATAGATAAACCTTCTGAGTCAGCATATAATTCTTCTTCACTTAAGAAATCATCTAGAGCAACAACATTTAATCTTGAATCAGATTCTTTTTGAAGATCATCTCTTTGCGTATTGTTTACACTCTCAGGAACAATATCATGTACAAGATCTTCATTCTTCATCAATGAATGAAATGTAGTACCTTTTATTGTAAACTTACCTGAAAACTCTTGGCCTTCTTTAGTGTTTGCAACATCTACTAATACATGATATGTTTGTGACTCATCATTAACCTTATATCCTTGGTTAAGAAGTATTTGAGCATAAGTATTAGTTTGTATAGAATGCTTCATCTTTGTAGTTAACTTGAACTGTTCTTCTTTATTTCTACTTGCTCTATACCAAACACTTCCTTCATTAACTGGGAACATTGATCTTCTATACATATTACTTAAGTAATCATGCTTGCTACTCTTTAGATCTATTATAGTAAGTTTACCATCTCTATCAATTTTAAGTAAATCAATTGTACCTGCAACCTTGCTAATTTCATCTGCAACCACAACCTGTGGTAATAGAATAGCTCCACTTCCTAATAATCCATCTACATAACTGCTAAGGGTGTTAAAAGCTTCTCTTCCTTGTTCTTCTGTTAATACCGCTCCCTCAAGGACTATATCTTCATAGACTTTACCAGACACAACACCATTGAGTATAGAATCAAAATCATTGCCCAGGTCCCTACTTAGTTCATACATTCCTTGATCCTCAAACTTACCACTTATCTTTTCTGTAGTTGATGCATAAATATCACCCGTGTCTATATTTACATATGTATGGGAATCTCTATCTAAGATTACAGGAGTAGTATTAAGATCAATAAATACATCCTCAGATTCAATAGCTACTTTAAAGAGGTTATCAATAATATTTTTTTGTATCTCATTTGCCTGACCCTTTGCGTTATCTACAATACGTTGTGTCTCAGTGGATAATGAGTATTGTATCTTCTTAGACTTTTCAATCTTCATATCAAATTGAAGATTCTTTGTATTAAGCATCTTAGCTAATTCAGTCATTGACATTGACTTAATATTAGCCGGGTTGACCTTTAGAGTTCTACCTGTATAAGAAACAAGATAAGAAGAAACAAGATCTGCAAACCATTGCAATAACTCAGCAATCTTATCTGTCCATGATCTAGTTGGCGTTGTTTCATATTCTTTATTAAAATGTCTTGAGAGAGCCTGTGTTACTAATTCAAGATCTCTTTCTGTCTGATCAATGATTCTCTTATCTCTATATGAGTCATTAATCTCTTGCTTCAATTGAGGGAAATTCTTCCCAGCTTCATTTAAAAGAGAGTTAAACAGTTGTCTATTCCCACTTCTTACTGAGTTAATAAAAGGATGCAATACTTCTTCTACTGCTGTCTCAGTTGTTACTCTCCCTTTTATCAATATTACATTACCCCCAAAATAAAAACTTTTAACTTTATCAAATCGTACTTTCCTTCCTGGAAGTTGTTCGTGAAGTTCTTCAGCTTCCTTAACTGTCATCCAATATGATTTTACATTTGGAAATAACTTTAATAGATGTCTAACAAGTTCGTATATGTATGTCTTATCTTTATTGTTTCGTTCTTCTATAATGTCTTGTGTGGTAAACATATTGTTGTTAACCGTGACTCTGTATGTCTTTTTACTTCTGATTCGTTGTAGATTAATGGTATCTGCACTAATATTGTTATGTATAAGATATTTAGTTAATCTATTTAAGTTGTGTTCTAATACAACCGGGTCATGTGCTCTAGTTTCTTTATTACCGTGTACAACAAAAAATTCTCCTTGATGATTTGTTATGATACCATTTCTAGATAAGTTATTTAATAAAGCTTCTCCAAACTTACTCTTATCAAGAGAATATAAAACTTGCGTGTCATTTATAAGATCAGAAGCTTCCTCAGCAGATGGTATTTCATCTGTTTTAGCAGATTTTTGAAATCTGTCAATAATACTGTCAACAATTAAGTTATTGCCGTAGACCTCTTTTAAAGCCTTGTATTCAGTTGTATTTTTATTAAAGCACTTTGCCATATTATATTAGTTTAGTAACAGCTCTTTAGTCTGTCTATAAATTGTTTTTCATTATCCAGATTATTTTGATTTTCAAAGATAGTAAATAATTCATTAATAGTAGTTATATCTAAAGCATCCATTAATTTAAGTTTACCTCTACTGTCAAGACTATTCCAGTATTCAGTGATAAGTGGGTATTGATCACTATCATCAGTCTGTTCACTAGTATCTTTAGACTTATTTAATATTGCATCTAAATCAACAAATCTTCTGTTATCTATTTCAAACCCTCCTTCAGCATCAGTTTCAAGAGTAGATTCAATTGAATTCTCATCTTGTTCTTCTCCTTGCTTCTTAGTTGCTGTATATCCTTTATCAGTAGCCTTTACATCATCAGTTTCAGAAAAAGCTTTATTTTCTCCTCTCTTAGCATCAAAGTCAAACATTTCTTCAAAGCCTTCACCTATATCATCTCCTATACCAAGAACAAGATCATCCCATCCTTCTGCTTTATCTTCTTCATTCTGTCTTAATTGTTTATATGTTGGTCTTTGTCCATATAAGTAAGCCGGTCCTTTCTGTTGACGTGATCCTAATTGATCATATTTAACATATTCAGCAATTTGACCTAAGAACTCTCCATCATTATTCATTACATCAAACATGTCTACATTAATTGTTCCATCCCCTGGTTGGATCATTCCTTCTAGTTTATAATGTCTATATTCTTTATTACCTCTTAAGTCTTCATCTATAACAGTAAGAGCATACGGGAAGTTTGCAATTATTCTAGGTCTTCCTTTTTTATCTGATACAGTATATCCTATTCCTAAATCTTTAAGTATATCCTTAGTTGTATTAAGGGCACTCAGTTTTTTACCAGTTAATGGTTTACCATTAGCAAACATTGAATTTTTACCTAGATCAAATAATGCGTTAATTCTAAGAGTACCCTCATCTAATCTTTCATTTGTTCTATTGTTAAATGTCTTTGATGCATGTTTAGCTCTATATTTCACATAATCTCTTGTTACATATCTTCCAGTTTCTTTATTAGTAACAAATTCTGTCTGAGCCATTTTTAAACCATCAAGCATTGCTCTATCAATTACAGTAAGACCTTGACTAATTGTGAAGTCTGAATGACTCATTAACATTTTAATTAGTTTATCATTTAAATGATTCTGAGTAAGAGATGTTATTACTAACTCTCTCATTAAAGCAAGTGGATCTATATTTTCACTTGTTTCTTTGCCTTCTATAACTACACCATATCCATCCTTCTTCTTATACTTATCATATGTTTTCTGATCAAATTCACCTGATCTTAAAGATTGAAATGCTTGTTCTACACTGCTATATTTTTTTGTTTTTCCTTTAAAGTCATATTTAAATTTACGTTCAGCAAGGTTAGATAACAATTTAGTATTAGAGTCACCTTCTTCTGCATAATAATTAATATTTATTGTTGACTCAGGAATAATAGCTTCTTCAGCATCAACAACAAATGATTGATCTAATTTCTTTGAATTAATCTGAGTGATAAACTTATTACTATTTACACCTTCAGTAAATCCTACTATAAGTTCATATTGTAATTCTTTATATGTAGCACCAAATATACGGTCATATAGTTTATCTGAAGGTTTACTGTCTAAGAATAACTTATGAACAGGAGTAACAACATTAAGTTGATTTTGAAGTAAAGATGCAGGAACTACATTTATAAAACTTTCAGAATTAAATCTAAGACCATCTTTTACTGTTAAATAGTTAATTAAATGCATCAGATCTTGTCTTGTGTTAACATCACTATATAACTCTAACATTGATGATTGTAAATTATTTAATTCTTCATCAGTGAATTGTGTCCAGTTACTTGTTATTAATCTACTAAACCCTTGTTTATTATCCTCATGTTTTGTATCTATAGCTACTATATGTTCATTTAAGAAATAATTATCTCTACCTTTTGATGTGATGTATCTTCTCATCCTATCTACAACAGATATTACTGTAAACTCTTCACCTAGTGCATCATATATATATCCATTACTTAAGGATGCAAGTTGATCAGCATGTGTGTCATCAAACTTTAACCATTGTATATATGCTTTACCTGCTAGGTAACTTGTTATTTCACTAGATAATACTCTTCTTTGTTCAGAGTTTATTCTTCCTTGATTTAGATTATTTAATAGAGAGTCTCTTAATCTTAAAAATGGGGTTGTTCTATTTAATAAGACTTTAGGTAAAACTTTTTCATTAATTTCTTGTAATATTTGCCAATATGTAGATTGGAATGTCTTACCATCATTAAATATACTTCTAACATCAAAAGGTATATTTGTTTTACTAAATTCTTTATTGTTTAGATCTAATCCTAACTCTGCAGCTGCATCATAAGCATCCTCTATTGCTGCTGTATCTTGTCCAGTTCCTTTTGCAATATTAAGTAGTACACCAACATTTCTTACAAAATCTGTATATGCTTTTGCTTTTTGGAATTCTTGTAATACAGCTAAGTCAAATAATGCTTGATCATTTGTTAATACTTCAAAGTTAGATCCTTTAGCTTCTTTAACATATCCTGCTTTTGTACTTCCTGCACTACGGTTAATTTTTGTTTCATTAATAAATTTAACCATTTCTTCTGTGGATACTTCTGGATTTGCTTGAGTTTCTTTATCAGTTGCTTTACGTTTAAGAACTGATTTTTCAATAAAAATAATTCTATCATTTAATCTCTTATCAAAACCAGCTTCCATCTTTCTTTTTGTACCCAACTCTTCGTAAATTAAATTAATAGCAGGGTGATTTATCATTACTACTGCTGTATTTATATCTACTCCCATAGCAAGTAAAGTACCTAATACTGGAAGAGCTGGTTTAACTATACCTAATTTTTGTGCAAGTTGTTCATTTGCATTATCAACAATACCAGAAATAAGTGCAGAAATAGCAAATTGTTTTCTATATAAGTTAGAATCTTCTTCTCCTGTCTCAGTATTAATAGCATATTTCTTTACAAAACCCTTATATGGTTGACCATTAAGCTCAAGAACTTTAATAAATTCATCATTTCTTAATTTAATTGCATGTTCACTCAGTACATTAAGTGGTAAGTTAGGTGCAACAATAGATCCAATTCCTCTTGAGAATTCTTTATTACTATTAAATGCTACAGCTTGCCCAAGTAAGTTATATGGATCATATTCTTGAGCTTTTCTTTCTTCTGCTAATCCAGGCATCTGTGATTCAAAAAATTCCCAAGCTTCTTCTAATGGTGTAACTACTGCAGATTGATATGCTGGTGCAACATGATCACCTTTACCAGGTTTTGTTTTACCTGGATTACCTAATAAAGCATATTTAAGATCTAAAGCATCGTTATTAAGAGCTGCATCATATGGTTCACGTCCATATTCATCTCTATATTGATTATATTCTTCAAGAGTTGATGGTAATCCTATTAACCATAATCCTCCTTGAATATCTTCATTTCTTTTCCATAATTTTAAAACTTGTTGATCAGTAAGAGGATCTGATATAGAAAGAGCTTCATGAATAATAAAAGCATTAATCTTTGGCTGGACTATGTTTCTATTTCCGTCATTATCAATTATCATTTCTCCATTTAATATTTCATCTACTGTGTATTCTGTACCATTCTCTTTATTAAAACTAGTAATTGTTCTCTCAGTAACTGCAGGTACAAAATCTCCTCTATCTGCCCAAACTTCTGTTGCCATGAATATATCACTCTTCTTATTTCCATATTGAGTAATTATATTTCTTATATAATCTGCATATTGTTGTCTTCTATTTGCTCCTTTACCATACTCTTTAAACACTCCTTTCTTATAATAAAATTCTTTAAGTTGTGTATATAGTTTATCAATATCAAAATCCGCTCCTGATATTTCAATTAGTCTTTTAGAGAATATTGCTGTAGATCCCATAACTGCTGGTAAAAAGTCAACCATTATTAAATTTACAGCTGAATGATCATCCTGTGATGGGATTCTTATTCCAAAGGCTTTAGCAATCACATCTGGAATTTTATCTCCAGGTTTAATATGATCCATAACAGATTTAAAATGAGGAGACATCATAAATTCAGAACCTGTTACATCTGTTGGTTCACCTTTTTCATTATATATCATTACATCATGTCTAAGAACATCTAGATAAATATCACCTTCTTCCATATTTACAAATGTCTCAGCATTTTCATCTGCAAATTCTTTATGTTGTATTTCTACTCCTTTTGGTCTATAGTTTGTTTCCCAATCCTCACTTCTAATAACATCCCATCTAATAGGTTGACCTGTTTCTTTATCTAATTCCACAACTTTCTTAACTACTTTAAATCCAAATTCAGGCATTAATGCTAAGGATGTTCCTGGTAAACGTTCTGATAGAACTCCTTTACTAAAGAATGTTAAAAATAATTTTTCAAAGTGTTTTTCTGTTATCTGATTATTTAAGTTAAACTTAGGTGCACCATTCTCTGTCTCAAATAGATCTAACATTTGTACTTTAGCTTGAGAAGCTTCAAGCGCATTCTGTGCATAATCCACAAAAGCTTTAAGATTTACAGTTGCTTTTCCTATTTCTTTACTTTTTGCAAGTTCATTTAAAGAACTTTCCATTGTAAATATTAAATTTCTTCTTCTAAAATATTTATTAGCTAATCTTGCTTGTACAGTCTTGTGATACTTATCCATAACTTCTCTCATGGAATATGACTTATTATCTATTTTAATAGTCTTACCCTCAATTTGTTCAGAAGGAAGCTTATGTTTCATTTGAACAGCATCTACAATCTCCAGCTTATTAGAAGGATTAATCATTTGTCTTCTTAAGTATTTAGCTTGAATAGTAGTAAACATATTAGATACATCTGTTTGACTGAATGCATCTTTAGTATCAACTACATTTATCTTAGCTGCTTTAGATGCTGACTCAAAGGCAGCCATACTAAATGTTTCTGTATCTGCTTCTTGAGCTTCTAATTTTAAACGTAGATCATGCCACTCTTCTCTACCAATTCTTGCAACCCATTCTCCATTTATTTTTACAGATGTAAGTTCTGGTATTAAAGTAACTACAGACATTTTTAAATATGTAGTACCATCAAAATACATGAATTTCTTAGAATTTAAGAATGCATCTAGTTTCTTTAATCCTTTATTCTGTACATGAGCAATATCAAACTTAATCATTCCACTGAGATTATTCTTATTCTCAACAAACTGTGTGTGCATTCTATCAATAACATGTTCAGGAACAACTGCTCTCTTCTTACCAGAAGCAATATCCTTCTCAATTCTTTGTTTAACTGTTACAGGATCAACATCAAACATTTCATAATATGTTGTGAATTCTTTCCCTGACATCTTTTTAAGGTTCTCTATCAAAGCTGTTCTACCAAAAGGTCCCTCTTGCATTGTATTAGTAGCATCAAATACTACTAGTTTACCTTGTCTTAATCCTGTTGCTGCTCTCTCATGTGCTAATTTAAATACTAATGCATTATTAGACTGATCAGAAACATCAGTTAATTCAGCTCTAATTGCATCAGGAGAAATAACTAATACATTTCTTCCTTCTGCTCTTAACTTGTTGATCCAAGTTGACTTACCACTCCCTGGTATTCCAATTGGTAAGATTAGACCTCCCTGAAATTTATTATCTCCAAATACTTCACTACTAGATATTTTATCACCATTAGCTAGTTTCTTCATTAATTGTGCTTGATTCCAACTTAATCTACCATCTCCAAAAGCTGTATGTAAGAAAGCTTTACTTGTCATTACAGCAAATGCATCAGCTGTTTGTCCTGGTTTACCAACATCACCTGTACCAAAAATATCATTATATAATTTTTGAAACTTAGGATCTCTAATAGTTAATAAGTTAATATCCTTATTCTTATGATGAATACCTAATTCAGGAGCTATAACATCAGTTGCAAAGTTAGTACCTCCACCGTGTTCTCCTTTAGCTCTCTTAGTTAAATTTACAAACATATCTGTAAAACTCATTGCAGCATCACCTGTAGTATGTTTTGCAAATCTTCTTGCATTTATTGAAAAGTTAAAAAATAACTGAGCTAAATTATATTCTCTATTTCCATGTTTAATGTTATATAGTTTTTCTAAGTAGTCTGTTTCTTGAGTTGTTGAATATGTAACACCACCTGCACTACCTGTATCTACATCAATTAATCCTTCACGGACATCAAGAGGTAATGATGCCATGATATTTTGTTCATATAACATGTTTGTAAAGTCACCAAGTTCTTGCATTTGTTTTTGCTTAACTCTTTCCTCAAGTGTTGTTGTTACTTTTTTACCATTTGCATCTGTATAAGTAATAGGTTCTTTAGAAGCTACTGCCCAACTATCTCCTGCAAGAGCTCTTCTTTCCATTTCTTCTTTAACAGATGTGTCTAATGTATAAAGCTTATTTGCTTTAGATTCTGCAGTTTCTCCTACCCATGTATATCCTATATCATCACCAACTATAGATTTTGTTTTTGCATCAACTATTTCTTGAGCTAATCCTTCTCTAACCAAGCTTTCCCAAACACGCTGTGCTTTAGCAGATACAATAAGATTGTCTGATATTAATCCACCAAGTTTTTTAGCAGCTGCTTTATAAAGTTTAACTCCTAAACCTAATCTTCTAAATTCTGGTATTATTTCTACATCAATTATTTTATTACTTCTAGAATCTACAGCTAATACTCCTATATTATTTCCTTTTACCTTTAAATTAAAAATAACTGCATTTTCAACAGTCAGTTGTTCCTCTTTGGTCATCTTAGAATTAATTGCTTTCTTAGAGATAGTATTTATAGATAATATTATAGGAGTTCCTGAATCATATGAATCTCTTAAAGATTTTCTCTTTTCTTTATCAATTAATATACTAGATTCCTCATATTCTTTTTGAGTCAGATATTCTCCTTCTTTAATTTCAAATTCAGAAACTTCAGATCTACTATCTAATTCATTAGTTAACTGTTGTGCTAACTCATATTCTTCTCTTTCTACAGCATCATCTCTTAGTTCTGTTAGTTCTTGAACTGTTCTTTCAGAAATATTATATTCAGCTGTTGGATCAATTATACCTGCTTCTCCTTCAATGTTTGTATTATATCTTAGAATATAGAAATCTTGCTTTCCATTAACAAAGTTTACTAGGTTCCAACTAAATGTCCAAAACTTCTTTTTTCTATAAGTAAAAGATAATGGTTCTTTTTTACCTCTAGCTTCTGGTCTAGTTCTATAAACCATAGTACCAAGATCTTCTATAACTCTAGCTAAGTCAACATCTTCTACATTTGATAAACCCTTATTTGTTATTGCTACATATTCACCACCCGCTTTATCTCTTTTTATTAATTCAACAACAGCTGTAGTTCCAACAGCTATTCTTACTTTTCCAGATTGAGCTTTACTTAATAATGTTATTTTTTGATTTCCTTCTAGTATACCTTCTATAGTAACATCTGCTAATGAAGGAGGTTGAACTCTAATTGTTGATTTAATATTACCTTCTCTTATATTCATCAAGTTACCTGTATTAAAGAGTTGTAACCCTCTCATTTCTCCAGTATTAAATCCTTCTATAGTTCTTTCATCTTTTGTCTCAAGATCGTTTTCTTTTTGTATTCTTGCATATTCTTCTTGTATATCATTGATATATAGATCTAGTCCTTCTTCTGTTAATTCTATCTCACCCTCATCTGTTTGATGTATCATATGATTAACAGGCATAACAACCATGTCTAAAGTACTTGCATCTGAAAGAATCTTAATTGGAACAGGAGCCATTACAAATTTTTGTCCATCTTTTGTTTCAAATACAGGAGTTTTCTTTAATGGAGAAGATTTATCATAAGTGTATGTTGCCATAGCTAACATATTCTTAATAAAATCTTTCATAGATAAATCACCATAAGATACACCATTACCAGAACCTAATTCAAATTCTCCAGTATCCATTCCTAAAGGTGCTAGTTTATGACCACTTAATCTAATATGTCTTATCTCACCTTTTCTTACAGCTTCTAAGAATTTTTCATCTTTTATTAATGAATTAAATGTGAAATTATCATCATCTTGAATCTTCTTAATCCATTCATTACCTCTCATTTCAGCAATTGTTTCTAAATGAAATGTTGGAACTTGATGTCCCCAAATTTGATGATTATCTGCTGACATAAATGTTGATTCCCCAACAGATTCATCAAACTGTGCATTATTTGCTGCAAGTTTTCTTATTCTTCCTTTTACTCCACCTTTCTCAAATCCTAAACTTTCTCCTGTTTCTTCATCAAACAATTCTTGATAGTCTCTATATAGGTGTTCTCCCTTCTGAAGTGACATTTTGATTTCACGTATTGCTTCAGTATCTACAGCTTCTATATAATTATTTAATATATACAGTGCTTGTTGTTGGTTTGTTCTGTCTTCTTCTGCTATATTATTTGTAACACTATATTTAATGTATTCACTTCTAAGACTCATTCCTAATGCTTCATTAAGTACAGAACTAATGTAGTTTGCTCTTCCTTCAAGTGAATCATCTTTTGAAACATCATAATTCTTTATCTTAGATAGTTGTTCTGTTGTTAATCTATCTGCAATAGATGTCTCTTCTAGTAAGTCTATTAAATCATCTAGTGCTCTTATCACTTCTCTTTGTAATTCTGAATCTTTAAGTAATCGTGGAGCTTTTTGAATAAATTTAGCAGCCCAAACTTTTGTTTGTGAATGCTCATCATCTTGTCTATTAGCCTCATACATATAATATATACCTGATTCTCTTCCTCCTCTAATATCTCTATGTACTATTGCATTAGTGGTTCTATATAATCTAAAAGCATTTACAACTCTTTGAAACTTAATTGCATCTTTAACATTTTCACCTAATTGCCAATCATCTGATAATACTTCTGACTCAGTTAATCCTATATCAGTTAAGAATTTATCTACAAAAGCTCTAGTGTGTTTATTATCTGATCTTGAGAACATTACCATCTTCTTTATTAATTCTTGATCATTTCTAGAATTTTTTACAGATTTTAATATTCCTCTATATACAAACATGAAATCAACAGGAACTGTTACTCTTTCTCTGAGGTGTTGAGGTGCTTCAGGATTAATAAATTCATTACCATATTCATCAACTTCTGTTAATGTAGTTAATCCAATATATTGACGTACCCATTGACTAAGTTTACTCCAACCACCAATCATTGATTGATCCTTACTATATTGTGAAGTGGATCTTAAACCATACTCTTGTGCTTCTTCAGATTCTTCTATATCATTTTCATTTTCTTTTACTTCAAATGCTCCTATATAACTTAATACAGCATCTTTTATTAAACTTTCATGTTCGGCTAATGCCTCATAATGTTTTTTTAATTTAGGAGCAAATTGGATAAAACCTTCTTGTTCTTGATAAAACTCAATTCTATCTGTTACATTATACATATTTACAAAATCAGAGATGGTATTATCAAGAAGAGCTGAGTCAGCAATACTGCTCTTTTCTCTTCTATTCATAAACAATTGACCTATTGTAAAGATCATTTTCTGAGCATCATCTGCAGGAAGATAAGATGTAACATCCATTGTTCTTTCTTCTCCTGTTCTAGCATCCGTACTAGTTGTAGTGATTACACCTGTTGGTATATTAACAATAGCAAAAGCTACAGGTTTGTTTCTATATGTATTTCCACTAGAAGATTCAGCAGCTCTGGTAAACATATTATTCTTAGTAGCTTTTGTTCTAAAAACACCTGAGTCTATTTCATTAAATAAATCATTTATAGATTTTTCACGTGTGTATCCTAAAAGATGTTTAATGAAATCCATTATTTTCTGGAATAAACTTCTTGTCTCAGTAGATACTGATTGAGGATTCATTTTCCAGTTATCAAATTGATTAGCTAAATATTCTTCATATAAAGTTTCTTCAAGTTTTGCTCTTGTCATCTCTGCATACTTAGGATGAACTTTTCTCATTTCTTTTAGTGCATCATTGACATTTTTAACAACTACACCATGTGTTAGCTTTATCCCTCCATCTCTCATCTTAGCTCTAACTTCTTTTTTAGCTAATCCTAAATAATGTTTAATCTCTTGATCTGTAAGTAACATTCTAAATACCCCATGAAATGCCTCATGATATTTAAGAGGAGTATATTTTCCAACAGATATCTCACCTTGCAGTTCTGAAATTGTCTCTCCATGCATCAAGAATCTCCCAACTTTATACTTTGCCTCTTTAAGTTTAATACCCAGCTCATCTATCTGCTGTAGGTGATCTACTCTCGTATACAGTTGTTCAGGTAAAGATTCCTTTGCCCAAGCTATAAAATTATCTATTTTTTCAACATCATAACCATCCCAAACACCTGGTATAACTGCTAAAGCACTATTACTATTAAGATCTTCATATTCTTCAATTAGTTTTAAATATACTGGATCATTCATTACAGTTAAATATGCTGCTCCTTTAGCTTGTGCGGATGTTTGACCTTGTTTTACAAGTTCCTCTATTATTTCATTTGTTTTTATATTATAATAATCTTCAGCTTTTTGTTTTGCAATATTAACTTTTTTTCTATATTCCTCTTTTACAGATTCATCCATTGTTTCTTGTGCCTCTGCTCTAGCTAATGCTTCATCAATTCTCTCTTTAGCAATATTTTCATATAGATTTGCCTCACCTGGATTTAATCCTTCTCCTGATTGAATTTTTCCAACAATCCCTGCAATTACATTACTAGGTATAGATTCAGGATTTTCATATGCATCTGCTATAGTTTCTGGTGTTACTTCTGCCGTTTCTATAATTTCTGTAGGTGTCTCTTCTTCAATAATTGTTTTTGCATTTCCTTCATTTGCAAGTCTTCTTATTGTTTTTAATCTATCTGCTGTTGAATCCATACCAGCAGAATCAGAAGCTGACATAAGAAGTTTTATATTCTTTCTTACTCTTGCCTCATATGATGTTTCTGCAGGTAATAAATATTGTGTCAGGATCTTTTTAGAAGAAATACCTTTATCTGGAATAGACTCTTTGAAAGCATTTACTGTAAGATTTAACTTAATCTTGTTAGCTTCTTTGGTTATTGCTGTATCATTTTGTGTTTTAGCAAAATTCTTTGAATCTGTAGATAATTTATTAATATAATTTATAAGATCTCTTGCTGTTTTAATCTTAGCAAGTTCTTCTCCTTTAACTAATCTCTTTCTTTCAAATATAGCAACCTTACCATCTTTCTTTTCAAAAGCCTTTTTATTGTATAATGTTATTTCTAATTCACCATAAGGTGTAACATTGAGTTGAACATCTGTACCAACATCATTAGCTATAAATAGAGCTTCCATGAGTTTATCATTATATTCATGGTTGAATGATGTTGATTTTGGTTTAACTTTATCATCTTTTGTTTTAGTAATATTCTCATCTAATGTTTTCTCTACTTGTTTATGTATACTACTTATTATATTATTTGCTTTTTCATCAGACATTGTTGGTGCTTTCACCTCAATAAGACTATATGATCCATTTGGTAATTGTACAACGGCAACATATGCCCCTAATTTTGCTAATTGATTTCCTCTTGTACGTACTAATTCATCTACAATATCTTCATATTGTTTTCTTTGACTACGTTTTACATTAGTTATATGTCTATCTAATGTTTTAATTTTACCACCTGATGTTATACTATAATCACGTCTATATTGTAAGATCCAATATGTACTTTTTCCATCAATATATTTATATTCTAAATCTTCAAACTTTACTCCTTTTGTTCCTTTTTCTACAAATGCCTCATTTCCTCTTGATATTTTAATATCAATATAATCTAAATCAGATAACTTTAAATCTACGGTAGAACCTTCTCCTTTACCTTTAAGTGCATTATTGAATTGTTCATATAAATAGTATGCCTGTATATAATGATTTCTTATATCCTTAGTTACTTTTGTTATATTTTGGTTACCATATGTTCTAAATAGTTTTAAAACTTGTGATTCAGTAATTACTTCTGGATGTATTGCCATATCCATACTATCTAAAAGAATAAGTGATGTTGGTCCATTCAAGTATCCTAAACTTGTTTTTCCATTCAGAACTTCAACTGAATACTCTTGTGCATGTTTAAGAATATTTTTATTTTCAGCATATTCTTTACCATGATTATCAGCAACAGTTTTTTTATCAACTGGAACACCTTCAGCGTGTGCCCATTTAGGACCATATGATATTCTTAATGTTAACCCAGCTAATTCTGCTGGTTCTAAGTTTCTAAGCATTGTTTGTTGACGTTCATCTGCTTCTTGCTTTGTCTCAATATCTTCTAGATTATCTTCTCCTTTATAATAACCATTTGTATCTTTTTTCTTTTTTCTTGTTGAACTAATATATAATGGTTCTTCTGGTCTAAGTTGACTTACTTTTTCTTTTGCCTTTTTGTCTATAGATTGATCACTTGATCTACTCCATTCTTCACTTGTAAACTTACCTGTCTTAATTACCTTTGTTCTTTTTATTTTCTTTTTAAAGTCTTGTATAGGTGTTACATATAAGTCATTACCATTAAATGTATCCCGTTTGCTAATCACAACCCAACTATTATCTTCTTTATCTTTAAGTACTTCTCCATGTTTAAATGCTTTACCTTCAAATATAATACTTCCTCCTTCAGTAGATTTATTTATTAACTCTTGTTGTTTCTTTTTTGCTTCGTTTAAAGCATCCTCTCCTTCAATGGGTTTTAATATTAAACTATTCTTATAGTCATCTGTGATGTCATACATGTGTCTTTCATTTCCATCCTCATCTACTAGTGTTTTTCTAATTATATTAACTCCTTTACCTAATAAAACAGTTTCTCTTGCACCTTTATCAAGTGTGGATTTTTGAAAACCTTTAGGTTCTTTTACTGCAATATCAGTATATGTTAATGCAAACTGTGAATGATATATTTTTCTAACTTGTGGAGTAGTTCTATTATTTTCTAACCATTCACCGAAGTCTTCAGTGGAACGTTCTAATGCATAGATTTTATATATTTCAGTTAAAGCTTTATATATTGCTTTTATTTTTGGTTGTTCTCTCCATTGTTCTATCTCCATATAATCCTCAGTAGTATCACTAAGTTTCCAATTTCTTATATAGTTTGCATGTCTTCTGTTTAATACTGCTTTAATAAAGGAAGGGACACGTAATCTATTATCATCAACACCTTCTTCCATCTCTTCAGCATCTTTGATACGCTGATCTAGGTTCTCTTCTTGTTTTTTTATAGGATCCTCTACTTGTTCTTCTTCTACAAAATCTTGAAATGATTTAACTTCTTTTTTGACGGTTTCCTTTTCTGCTTTTTTCTCTTCCTTCTTTTCTTCTTTTTTAAATAAACTCTCCATACTCTCTTTAAAGTTAATACGGATTGTGTTTAACTGGCTATATTTTAAAGCATCAGTCTCTTTAGTTAACATACCATTTTCTGTTCTGTATGTTCTAGGAATATTGTTTTGTGGATCCTTTAAGAAGGCTTCCATTTCTTCATCAATAGGATATATACCTGCATTAGCTAAATCATTTAAGAATACATTAACTGATTGTGTTCCAACCCATTTCCTTAATCTTTCCTCAATTTTTCCTCTATTCTCTCTATAAGCTTTCAGCATACCTAAGGCCATTCTGTCTTGCATTTCTAATGCGTGATCAGGATTAATCATCATGTTTATAGCCTTATTGAATTCTATAGATCTTCCTTTAAGTGCCTTATGATCCATAATACCCTTTATGAAATCCTCAAATTTAGTCATATCTACAATACCATCTCCACCTTCTTGTTTAGATAAATATTCTACATATGCTTGAATAACAGGTCTTAACTTACCAACCTTTCTTCTATCAAAGAATCCAAAGTTCTTCTCAACAGATTTGATCTCATACTGAAGAATTCTTCTTGCTATTTCTTGTTTCTTTTGTTCCTCATCTAGACTGTCATCTTTATTAACCTTAGCTTTTATTAACCTTAATACTTCTTTAGAATCAGTGGTTTTAATAACATTCTCTTTATCTGTAAGAACTTCAAAAATCTCTTTTAATAAAGCTGATCTCTCTTGTTGATCTAAATATTGCTTTCTTTCATCTTCAGACATCTGAAGCATTGCTTCATCCTCAGTTAATTCTTCTCCAGATTTTATTCTTGTTTTAGTTTCTGTAGTTTCAGCTTCAGTTTCTGAAGATTTTTCTGCTGCTCTTTCAGAATCTACTCTTTCTTTTTGATCTGCAGTTAATCTGTCCCACATTTTAGGATTCATAACTGTACTATAGTCTTCAACTTTTCCTACTGTATATGTATCACCAGAAGGAATCATCTTATCTGTTTTAGAATCTCTTACTTTTACTTCAGTATATAATTTAATAGCTTCTTCATTAGAAATATTATCTCTCTGTTGTATTTTAGCATCAATTACAGTAGCATCTACCCAGAAGTCATCAGCTTTCATAGTCCATACTACACTACCGTCTAATCTTGTTGTAGCTCTAAATATAATTACATCTCCATCCTCAGTAGTAACAGTAAATTCTTCTCTTTTAACAGGAACTCTATTATCATCATATCTTGGTTTTTCTTCTGTTGTTTCTTCTGCCTCAAATATTTCTCTTTCATTAAGAGCAGCTTCTTCTGCATCATATTTCTCCTGAACTTTTGTTACATTAGCATAGTCTGCCTTTCCAGCTGCCTTTAATTTATCTAACTCAGCTTGTCGTCTTTTTGCAATATCTTGATATAGTCTTTTATACTCACTTTTACTTATCATTTCTATCTCAAAATCCTCTGTTGTTCTTGCTAACTCCATCTCCACCTCAAGCATAGACATTTCTTTTACTAAAGCTGAAATGTTTGTTAGAACATCAATATCTTTACTTTGTATATTCTTTGATACACCACTTTTAAGTAAGTCCCCATAAACAGAGTTGTATCTTTCTACAGCTCGTTTCATCATCTGAGTATTAAACATAAACATCATCTTGAACTGATTATACATAACTTCATTTATATATTCATATGTATATTCATCAGTTCCTGGCTTATACTTATTTCTGTCAAAAGGGTTTGTTAATTCTTGATTTAATTCTTTCCAAGCTTTTTCAGTCTCATCTATTCTTTCTACTGATGCCACCATTCTACTTCTTACTTTATCAATACCATCCTGACTTGACTCTTCTGGAAATGCTTCAGCTAAGGCTTTGTCATCTAACTCTAAGAAATCTTGAAACTGAGCTTTAAAGAAGTGTGACTTTCCTGTCATATGCAAGGAATTTAAGTGTGAATATATTGATGCATCTTTTGCATCATGATATTCTAATGCACTATATCTTTGATCAGCTTCAAACATTATTTCACTCAAATGTTTTTGTGTAGCAGAATTCAATTTAGAAATATCAAAATATCTACCTACTCCACTTGCAGCATCATCATACATCTCTTGTAAGTGTTTAACTGCAATATCTAAGTTTTCTTCTTGCTGTTCTCTATGTGCTTTCCATTCTTGTTTATTAGTTGCATAATGAAATCCACTAGGAATAGTCTTAAACATTATATGTTGTGGTATTTGTACTAATCCTCCCATTACAAATCCTGATGCAAATATTTCAGCTCCTTGCTTAGTCATCATTGCACTAACACCTCTACCTTTAGAAGCACTCCATTCTGAGGAAGCTTTTTGAGCATCCCATCCTACAACTACATTATCATTATGGAGGTTTGTATAATAATCCTTCATTGCAACTGCAAGTCCTTCTTGATAAAGTTCTTGAAACCCTTCAGCTAAATTTGCTCTACCATATAATAATCCAGCTCCTAATATTTGTTGCATGTTACCTTTAAATCCTCTTGCCATAACTCTTGGTAACCACCATTTACTTCCTTTCTTTATTGCTTCCTTACCTGTTTTCTTCCCAGCAAAAGTAAGTACTCTTCTACCCATACCTCTTGCTGCTGCCGCAGTTGCTGCTGCTAAACCTCTAAATCCTTTTAAAGCTGTTCCTATTACTAATTTATTTGTTAAGAATATAACAGGTGCATTATATATAACTGTCTGAAATTCAGCCTCTTTTGAATGTTTATAAACATTTTCTAATGCTTCCATACTAGGATCTCCCCCATTTAATTTTGCTCTTTCTTCTAAATATAAGTTGTCTACCATTTCATTAAATACCATACCACCCTCAAGTTTGGATTCTGCTACAGCTAAATTTACAGCTCTAAGATCTCTGTAGAATGCTCCAAAATATTGTGCGTTTTTTGCAAAACCTTGTATACCGTTAGCAACATTTTTTGTAGTATTAAGTGTTCTCCATGCTGCAGCTGTTTCTGGAGCAATCATATGAGCACCAAATCTTAACCCAGCTCTCCAATAGTCTTTTGCATTTTCTGCTTTTCTTAATGATCTTATTAATGCACTACCACCACTAACAGCTCTTGTTAATCCAAAATTATTATAAACTCTTGAAAAGTATTTAGGTATGTCAAATGCTCTCTTTACATTTTTACCAGTTCTTGCAACTGCTACTGCACCAACACCAGGATTTCCACCAGATAAAGCTGTAACACCTGCTAATACTAGCTCTTCTAGGGCAATACTTGTTATAATACCCATTGTAAATCCAGTTTGTAAAAGTGTGTTATTTACCCAATCTCCACCACCTTTTCTCATTGCATCATGAAATGATACAGCACCTAAATAATCACCTTCTAAGTAGGTTCTTTCACCACTTAGCATATCTCCTATTGCTCTCCAACCAGATGAAAATGCTGGCCAAAATAATTTACCATAATTATCTTGCATTCTAGAATTACGGTCCCAAAAGTCTTCACTTACCTTATATAATGCTTCATTATTTCTAAAAGGATGAAACCCAACTTCTTGGAAATCAGCTGATCCCTGCCATTTATCAAAATTAAAACCTTTGGTGCTAAAATGAATAGTTTTAGGACTAGCACCAAAATAAGCAGGTGCGGTATTTGTTGAATAGGTAAGCATGTTATTAAAATCTCTTCTTCTTTGTTCAGCAATATTAGCTACTTTACTTTTTTGTTGTTGTTCTGGAAGAGGTGGAAGAAGTTCTTGATTAATTCCTGGAGCATAAGATGTAGGAATCTGGTTAATAATTTGTGCAGTAGCTTGCCAATTATTTACCATATCATTAGCAGGACTTAATGTACCTATTGGAAAAGTAAAATAATTATTTTCAAGTGCCTCTATATCAACATTTTCCATTGATGCATCATGAAGAGGTACAGCTGTAAGTTCTTGAGTATTACTAACTGTTTCATCACTTATCCCAGGTATTGTACTATTTGCTTGGTTTTGATCAAATTCTGCCATTATTTGGATTTCTTAGCGTTATAACCCTTATCAGCTGCTTGAAGATTTAGATTCATTGTTTGTTGATTTAGAAGAAATTGAATTGTATTTTGCTCTAAATTTGCCCAAGTTTGAAAACCTTTATGATCTCCAACATCTTCTTTATATATTTGTGTTACATCTACAGGATCATCAACATATTGATGTAAGTCAGCATCCCATGTTTGAATATATTTTTCTGCTTGAATAGAATTAATAACATTACCTTCTTCATAAATATTTCTAAAAATTACCTTACCTCCACCTGGTCTTGTAATTACAACAGGTACTCCAGATTGTAAATAGTCCTCAAAATGATGTCTTGGTTGATTATCCGCTTTATTAAAGAATTCTCCTTTTGGCCATATAACTGTTAATGTATTGGATGTTAAACCTGCTGCTTCTTTATCACCATCTTGTACTATAGGATCCATATATGCATTAGCAAACTTCTCATCTAACTGTATAACAACACCACTATAATCTGTTTCTGGATTACCATCCGCAAAAGCTAATTCCCTTCCACCTATGTTTTGATTATATTGAATAACAGCTTTTAATCTACTTTCTTTACTTTTATCAGAATCTTCATTACTAAGAGAACTTAAATATAATTGTTTTAATATTTCTTTACCGTGTGGCATGTTACTAAGTTCTACAAATGATGATGATTTATCACCTGCCTTAATAAACATTTTTCCACTACCTTTTAAGTAGTTCTCTATAAATTGTGCCCATTGATATTCACCAGGATTATCACCAGGAGCATTTGCTATATCCATAGCCCCACCAAATGAAGGTGATATTGATGAACCTGCACCATATTGATCTGAACCTTCATACCAAGCATCAGCATTAAATACTGGAAAACTGTCTTTAGTACCTGTTCCTTTTTCTTGTACTGCATTTACAGTCTCGGTTAATAGTTTATATTGTTCTTTAGCTTGTGCTGTTGCTCCAACTTTATCAAATGTATATTTTACTCCAGCAATATCATAAACACCTGCTTCTGCTCTTAATCCTGATTGAAGGCTTTCTTTTGAAAATAAAGATTTCTTCTTTGGTACATCTATAACACTTACCTTAAGGAATTCATCACTTTTAGGTTTAAGATCAATTAACTTTTTCTCATTCACTTCTTTGTTTGCTCCCGTGAAATAAGGTAACCATTCTCCCAGTGCTGTTAGAGTAGAACTACCTGTACCTTCAATTCGTACTTCATCAAATGCAACAGATGATACAAAATCATTAACAAATTCAGTTTCAGTTTTATAGTTATAATTTTTATCAAAAATACTAATACCATATTCATCTAGAAGTTTTTGAAATTTTTGACCTCCTGAATCATTCGTTACAACAAGATCATATGCTGCTTTATTTGCTTCAGCCTGCTTCTCTCTAGATGTTTTAATCATTAATTGTTTACCATCTAAGATCTCATCCATACGTGTAATACCATTAAGCATCTCTGTATAATCTCCCAACCAACCATTAGTTCCATCAAAACCTTCTATCTGTGTCATCATTTTATCATAGAGTATATTAACATTTGCTGAATTTCCTTTATCAAGTTGTTCTTTTAATTGATCCCAGTTGTTAATTCCTAAACCTTGAAGCATGTCAGCTCCACCTGCCCCAGAAACTCCATCTACTCCTGAATCTTTTAGATTTTTATAATATTGCTGTATGATAGCTGGATCTACTTCCATATCCTTTTTTTGTTCACGAGCAGGTAATATTTGTGCAAATAACTCCTCTGTAGTAACTGGCTCACCTGTTGCAGCATTCATCTGATTGTAAAATTTTACAATCTCATTAAACATTTGTGTTTCAACATCTAATAATTGTTTAGCATCCCTCTTCTTATTCTTTTGATCAATTGTAAAAAGAGTAAATACTTCATCATTATCCTCATCAAGAGCATAATTAGCTGTATTAGCATTTCCTTGTCCATCCCAAACATGTTGTGGTACACCTGGATTCTCTGCTTTAAGAGATGCTTCAAACGCTTTCTCTATCATTTTTAGATCACTTTTATATTTTGCTAATGATAATCTATTACTCTGTTTAACTTTTTCTAAGTAACTTTTTGTTTCATCCCATTCTGTTTTAGCATCTACACTTGCATATGAATTGGCAGCTAGATCAACATCTTTTGCAATAAGGAAGGACATCTCTGCTATATATGCTTTTGTAAGTTGATCATTAGGTCCCATATTTTCCTTAGTTACATCATTATAATTCTTTGTAAGTGCTGCTTTTGCCTTCTTAATTGATTCTAATTCACCTAAGGTAGATAACCATTCTATTTCTTCTTTACTAGCATTTATAATACCATTTCTTTTTCTATATTGGTCCCAATGTTGTTTTTTTACCTTTTGATTTTTTTCTTTCTCTTTTAAATCATCAATTGCCTCTTGACCTTTAACTGTATATTTTTCAATTGTATCATTTATCCAAACATCTAAAGCTGCATCTACACCTCCATATTGCTCTTGATTTTCTTCAGACCATACTCTTCCATTAACATATGATCTTGTTTTATAGTACTCCATCATCTTAGGATTTTGTAATACAACAGCTTTAATATAATCACCTGCAGGATCTGTATATGTCATCTTACCTTCCTTATTAAGAACTCCTGTAGGTTGTGCTCTTAATAGACTACCATTTTTTTGTGTTATCTTCCATTGACCGTTAGGTGTGAATCTAACATCCTCAATATTCATATCTAATTCCTTAAGAGCAGCAATCCCATCTGTTATAAGGTCCATCTTATCCACCCATTTAGGAAGTGGTTTATTCATGGCTTCTTCATCTGTAGCATTTACAAAATCATCCATTTTAAATTGAAGAAATTGTTCAGCACCTTTCCAGTATTTTTTATTTTCATCAGGATTACTACTGTTTAATAATGATTGACCTCTTGCCATTTGTTTTTTATACTCTTTAGTATAAACAAGATCTCTAACTAGGTTTTTATTCTCATAGAATGGTTTAAACAATGCTTTAGCAGAATCAACGTTTTCTTGTAAAGAAAGATCTAATCCTGCAATTTGTTTCATTTTTGGAATTAAATGTTCAGTATATTGATCCCTTGTGCTTTTATTGTTAGCTCTTGATAAATCTGCATGAACAACACTTCCATACATGTTATTCATATGCTTGTAGTTGGTATTATATCTGTCTTGTCTAATGTCTAATACATCAGATAAAAACTTATAATCAGGAGTAAATGTCTCCGTCTGTGGTATATAATCCGTTACGTTTGGTAGGTACGTTGCCATATTACAAAATTACTAAATTTATTTTATTTATAAAAATTATTGATACAAACTTTTTAAGTTTATTTCATTCCTCCTCTCATCCATTGTCTTAATGCTGCTCCACTTCTTCGTCTTTGTCTTTCTCCTCCATATCTAGCTGGATAACCAGCTACATTTCCATCAGTTCCATATCCACTAGCAAAATTAGAACTATTGCCTTTATTTGCTGCTATATAGTTTTTTGCCCAAATATTTGCTTCTGTATTGTCTAATCCTAGACCATCTGGTTTTGGTGTACTTGCATGTGTAAAAGCTTCTGCAAATGACATTCCAACTGTACCTCCACCTCCACCACCAACTTCATCTTGATATGCTTTTGCATTAGCAAACTCAATTAGACTTTGATTATTCCATGGTGTTGCTTGAGGATTAATATTATAGTTAGGTCTCAATTGACTCATTGCTTGAGTATTCTGTGCATTAGTAAGAAGAGCGTTTTGCATCTTTACAATATTCTCATTATCAGCTATTTGAGTATTAATTCTATTTGTTCCTACAGTATTTACATCATCTACATATTGTTTTCTTGCTAACATATTTGCTTGATCTATAGTCTGTTTCCCTGTCATATTTGCTCTATCAAGAGCATTATATTCTGCAACATCTCTTGATTGTACGTCTGCTATTGACTTTCTGTTTTCTGCAGCAGCTTGACTAAATATTGTATAAGGATCAGCTCCAGCGTCAATAGCTGTTTGAGCAAGAGAGTTACTAGCATGAATTCTTGATAAAGGATCATCTCTTAACATATCTGCAGGAGTGAAATTATATTGTTCCATCATAGGATAAAAGTCCTCTCTCATACTTTTATTCATAATAGAATTTGTTAAGTTATTCTGATCTTGTCTCCATGGAATCATTGGAACTCTATCAGGTGGAATATAATCTCCAGGAGCATGTTCACATTCACAATTATGTGCATTCCACATATATGCATCAGTTACCCCTCCTTTTGTGGTACCCTCAGCATCTACAGCTAATGCATTTTTCTTTTCACATGCTATTCTAGCAGCTTCAACATCAAAATCCATAGGTTTACCTGGACAAGGCGGATCTTTTTCAGGTGTAATAATAGGATTAACAGCTGATGAAAATTGTCTTTTACTTGTTTTTCCAATTTTAGCATCTATACTTGATACAGGATTACCCCATTGATCACGGTGCTCATCCGTTTCCCAATCTTCTCCTTCTGGTAATGTTTCTATATTTGTAAAAAGTCCAGATGTTGCCTCAGTACGTTTAGCAATGTTTAATGCTCTATACATACCTTGGAAATTCATACTCATTGTTTTAACTTCATCTTCTGTTTCTCCATTCTGAAAATATCCTAAACTTTTTGCATGTTCATAAAACTTTCCTCCAGCATCTCCAGGATCTAAATTATGTTGATCAAGATCATGTAATATTTGATTATATAAGAAATAATTATCTATCATTTCCTCTTTAGTACCTTCTTTAAAATGTTCTTCATTATCACCTATATGAAATGATTCACCTTCACCGCTCATATCTTTTCTTCCCTTTGTATATACATCCCACCATACATCTCTAGCAGTTCCAAAATCTTCATGTCTCATAACATCTTCAAATGTTGTATGTGTTTTGTATGCTGTTTGATATGATATACATTCACCATTTGCATCTACATCAGTACACGTATAATCAACATCTCCTTTTGCACCATGAGATTCACCTACATGATCAGCTGCATCATGATCAGGTATTCCATCATCATTATGATCATGTGATAAATCAATTTCAGTCTCATCATCTATAACTCCACCCATAACAACACATCCAGATCCCATCCAATCTAATCCTTCTGGACATTTACATTGACAGTTTGTACCACTTTTAACCCATGTAGCTCCCTCACTTGCAGCTGCTTCACATTTTGCTTGAAGTGCAGGATCACAAGGATCTGTTGTTTCTTCACTTTTCTGAGCTTTAGGTAATGATCCTCCATATACAAATTTATGTAAAGGATTAGTTGCAAAAGGATCTCCTCCATATTTTTTCTTGTAAAAATCCATTACTTTTTCCTTTCCACCTCCATCCCATATATGTTGATTACCAGGTCCTCCTGCACTTCCCATTCTCAACTGAGCTAAATGATTTTTTATTTGATAATACTGTTGAAGAAGTTGCTGTTTTGCCTGAATAGGCATATTAGGACTCATCTGCAGCATCATTTCTATTTGATGTATTCTTTGTACTAATTGTAATTCAAATTGTTGTTTAGTACCTTGAAATTCTTCAGCTTCATGAAAGGGTTGCTGAATAATTTCCTCTTCCAATTGGGGTGTTACATTTTCAACCATGCACTTCTGTATATCTCTATCTACTTGTTGTAATTTTTTATGTAATCCTTCTACAACATCTCTATTATCATTGTTCCAACCACTTTCCCTAAATGGGTCTATTTCCTGTAATAATTGTTGTCTTATTATCACTAATTCTTGACATTGTTGAGGAAGAGGATTTGCTCTCTGGTCAGTATATTCACTTGGTCCTCTTTCTCCTTGAAATTTAGGTACATGACCACCACATTCATAACATGGTTTTGCATCTCCACCATAAACAAATTCACTTAATGGAATTTGGGAACCAGTGAATGTTTTATCCCAAGGACCTGAAGGTATATATTCTTCTACATTTGTGGATGGAGTTACATTACCCCATGGATCACTAAATTGAGCTCTAGTGGCACGTCCTAAAGGTAGTCCTCTTCCTGTTGATATAGAACTTTTTAAATTAGATATAAGATCAGCACGATGCACTGGACTGTTAATTACTGATTCTGATATTGTTGGATTACCATATTCATCTTTAATTTGATGTGATTTCTCATGTGGTATAGTTCCAAAATCTCTATTCTCTAGATTAATAGCATCTGCATTCTCTTTAGCTATTAGGTTTGAAACTGCAACATCATAATCTGCTTGAGATAAATCATGAAATTGTGCATATTTTTGTTCATCACCATGTCTGGCACTTGGTAATGATCCTCCATATCTAGCCATACCTGGAGGTGGTATCATTCCTGGAGGTGGTCCTTGTGGAGGCATTCCTTGACCTTGTTGTTGCATAGCCATCATCATTTCTGGTGGCATTCCACCCTGTGATGGTCCACCTTGTGGAGGCATTGGTGGAGGAGGTCCTTGTGCTGACATACCTTGAGGTGGTCCTTGTTGTCCTTGAACATCTTGTATTACTTTTTGGAGTAAGGCCATAGCTTGTTCTTCTGGTATTCCCAATTTAACTAACTGTTGCATTATTTGTTCAGGTTGCATACCTTGTTGTAATGCTTCAATAACTCTTGCTATTATTTCTTGTACTCCTTGAGAAGGTCCTTGTTGTGGCCCTTGTGGGGGTCCCTGTTGAGGTCCTTGTGGTCCTCCTGTAAAATCTTGTAATTGTGGAGCTGGTTGTTGCATAGCCTGTTCTCTATTGTCTGGACTTTGTAATGGAGCCTGTTGTGTTTTTTCTTTAGCTGCTTTTATTTCTTCTAGTTTAGCAATAAATTCTTTTGGGTCTATTCCTTTAGATATAAGAAATGGATATGCTGCTAGTGGTACACTAATATTACCTTCTTCATCTAAAAAATCTTTTTTTGCTTCTGCCATAAAAGCAATTTTAGAAAGTTGTAATTTATTTTTATCTAACATCAATTCTGATGTCTCGTCTGATATTTTATCTGAATGTTCGCTATCCATATTTTTAATAAATTTATTTAACTTAAACCTTTTAGATGCCCAAGCTGGTGTTTGTTTCTTCTTTGAATCAAGGCCTAATTCAGCTAACTCATCAGTGGAAAATTTCATTTTTGCTGTATCAGAAAATATAAATGATTGAGGTGGTAAACTTAATGGAGTACCACCTTCTGAATGTCTGTTACCTCCTATATTATATAACTCATGTGCACCATCATTATCCAAATCTGTTAATACTGTCTCACCCTTTTCTGCCTCAAGATTTGCTTTATCTCTAGGTACTCCACCTAAAGCCATTGTTTTAATAACTTCTCCATTAGCTAGTTTATATCCTTTAGGTAATCTCTTTATTTTTATTTTTCTTTTTGCCATAATTATAATATTTCTATATCTGCACCAGCAGTTATTAATTCTTGTAACAATTGTTCATCTATATCTACTTGTTCTCCACCGTATTTTTGTTCTCTATTACTAAGATTTATTCCAAGTCCAATGTTAGCACCCCAATCATTTGTAACTGGGTTATAATTTCCACTAAATCTAAAAGGTCCTGTTTGTAAATATGGACCAACAGTAAGATCTTTATTTAATAAATCATAATTTGCATATCCTCCAAAATTAGTTCTCCATTTATCTTGCCAGTTATTTTCAAAATATCCAAGATTTCCTGTAATATTTGCTAAAGCTCCCATATTAAGTTCAGGATTTTCTTCAAGAAGATTGGTATATGCTCTAAGTCCTCCTGTTATATTAAGATTTCCTTCAATTCCACTTCCTCCTGATCCACTTGTTGATGTTCCTAATCTTAATCCTGCAGTAGCTTTAAGAGCAGCATTAGCATCACCACCTTCAGGATTATAACCAAATTCAAATTGAAAAGGATTAATAGTACCCATAAAAGGAGGTGTTCTATAACTACATCTTGAACCTGTTCCCTCTCCACAATCATAATATAAAGGTTGATTTCCACTAAGTTTATAATCTCCAGTATTACTTCCAGATATATTAACTCCTTCAGTAATAGATGGAATATAAGAATCTGTTAATCCAGTTTGAGCTTTTGGTAGATCTCCTCCCATCTTATAATTACATCCACATTGTGATTTTAATTTTCCACAAATAGGGCATATATTTGATCCTCCGTTTTTCATTTGTGCAAGAGATAACTTTTGATTTAATATATCTTCTTCATTATATCCTATTTCAGTAGGTAGTTCCTCTGTAAATCTTCGTAATGATGTTAAAGATTCTGGTTCACCACCCATTTGATATTTTGGTGCTAAGTAAGGATTCTTTATATGCATTTCAGTTCTTTTATGTTGTCTATTTTTTTCTTCAGTTTTCCTTTTCTTCTTATATGCTGCATCTGTATTTTCTCCAGCAACCTGCATTGCAACTGGGTTACTTTTCCAAAGATCTACCCATTCATCATTTTCATCTAAATATGAATAATCACCATATAGTGATTGTCCAGTTATTGGATCTTTTTCTGTACTAGCATGTTTAGACTTATCATATATTTTATAATTTATTGGTTGAAGGTCAACACTCTCTCCATTTATACTAGCATTCCCACTTGCATCCAGTAATACTGGAATTAATTCTCCTGCTTTATTATATAGATTCTGATAATAATCACCCGTTTTCTCCTCATTTGTATATGTGTAGCTTTTGTTAGGGTTAACCTTTATTTTTTTATTATTATGTTTTACAGTAATGGTTTTATTTTGCTTCATATTCTCCTCATCATATATTTTTTGAGATATAGTAGATTTTTCCTCTGCAATTTCTTCATCACTGTCCCACCATTGTGCTCCAAAAATAGGATCTATACCTTCATGCCACCATCTTTGCATTCTAGGAAATGCTCCATATTTTTCCATTGCAGGATTACGTCTATCTTCACCAAAGACACCTTCCCATGCATCAGAAATAGGTTGACCTTTTTGATGCATAGCTCCTGTAACTGTATTCATTGCATCTGGAACCATTAAACCTCTTGCTATAGTTTTCCAGAACCAAGGATTATTAATAAATTTACCATAAGGAATTTTTGAGTTTCTTAAGGAGTTAGCTAAGGTTTTTCCAGATTTATCATAAGGAGCAGTAACTCCAGATCCTGGTGCTCCATATATCATCTCCCCCATATAATCTAAACCTTGTGGGATTTTTAATCTACTTAAGTGTGCTGCTGGATTAAGTCTACTCCATCCTGTAGGTTTTTGAGTTAACCATTTACCTGTATTTATTTTTGCTGTAATTTCACCATAAGCTGTTTTCATTGCATTTGATCTTGTAAGATTCTTGTCTGCCTTCATTAAATCTTCCGCAAGTTCTATAACCTCTTCTTTTATTTGAGCAAATCCTCCTATGAAACCTTGTTCAATATTTTTAGTTATTTTAAAATTAGGAATTACATTCCCACCTTTAATTCCTGTTTTTCCACCTAATCCAACACCTGTTCCACTAAACGGATTATGAATTGTTCTTCCTCTAAATAAATCTGGTGATTTCCAAGGTTCTGCCATAACATTAAATGGATTATGGATACTTAACTGTCCACCAATTCTTGGGGGACTATTCCATGCATGTAGTCCTGGACCCATACCATGCATAAAGGCTCTTGCAGTATTGGATTTCCATTCATTTTCAGGTAATTGAAGCCAGTGCTCTAAATTTTCCATATCATCTAAAGTAACTGTAGCACCTACAAATGGTGCTGGAACATTACCAGCAACTTCTACTCCTGCATATAAAAATCCTGGTGGCAAATTTGGATTTTCAAACCAATTTCCTACACTATTATCACCAATTGCATTTGCTAAAGTATTACTCCATTCTCTTAATTTACCTGTATTAAGTAATATTCCTGTACCAGGTCCAGTAGGATCAAGATCAAATTCCCATCCAACTCCTAATGGGTCTGAATAAGGAAAGTAGGTTCTAAAACCACCACCAGGTCCTCCTGCTGAAGTAAATGTAAATGTAGGTTCTACACCTGTTCTATCCCATTCATTCATAAAAGAGGTAGTATACTCCTCATCTTTCCATTCTCCAGTTTTTGGATCTAACCCTGGAATCATGTATGTTTGTTCATTACGCAATCCTAAGTGATCTTGCCATGCACCTTCCCAATTAATAGATAAAGGATTTAATGATCCCTCATCATCTGTTTGCATAAAGTTAGGATTCATACGTAATTGAGGAAAAAGATTAGATGGTATATATGGTCCAATAGTTTGTTGATTATTCTTTGCATATTCCTGCATCTGCTGTACTTCTGATGGTGAGAATTGTCCTTGATATTCTTTTAATTCTTTTCCATCTCTTGCAAGTTCTGATACAACAGCATCATCCATTCTGAGTAATCCTGTAAGTGTATCAAAATTACCCCGTGTTCCTTCTGCGTTTGCTTCTAGAGGATCTACTAGATTATCAATAGTATTCATTCCCATGAACTTCTTATTATCCATTCTCTCTGCTTCTCTTGCATCAGCAAAATCAGTATAGATACTAGCAGCATCTTTTACCATATCTAAAATTGCAACAGGTTTTGAATTTGCAATTTTATCAATAGCATAATTACCAAAATTAGTTGCTTGTTGACCAAGTGTATCTCCCCACATTTTTCTTTTCTTTGCTCTTTGTTGTTTGTTTGCTAATTTTAATGCTTTTTTGTCAGCCTTATTTTTTGCCTTTAGACTCTTTTGTGCAGTCTTCATCTGATCTTTATCTAATGTATTATATATCTGATAACCCTCATCATCATATTGTTTTAAAACTGGTTCTCCATCAACCCATTCACCAGCTTCATTTTGATTTTGTCCTGGTATCATAGAATACTTACTTCTATCTGCAAAAGGTACTTCTGCATTCATATTTACAGACATCACTCCCTCATCATCTATACTACCAATGGCTGTATTAGCCCATCCTCCTTCAGGATCCAGATCCTCTGTTGTTGGTGTTACACCTTCAACATCCTCCCAGCTTCCCTCCGGATAAAGGTTTGTTCCCCATACTTCTCCGTATGCACTTAATGAACCCATCATAGGCATTCCTGTCTTAGGATCTATATCTTTCGCATCAGCAATACCATAACTTTCTGCTTGAGCGGCTAATGCTACATCTAAATCTTCTTTCCCTACAGCACCAGCAGCAAATTGATCATTCCAATTTTCAAATACTACTTCTTCACTATTTTGTGCTTTAGGAAGTTGACCTCCATATTTTACATCTGTTTTTGTTTTATCATCAATATCCTTATTTATATTCTTTAGATATTCCTCAGTTATTTGTTTTTGAGATTTAGGATGAATATTTTCATTAACATCTACCTCAACTATATCCTTTTTAAAATACTCATCACTTATATCTTTCTGTTTTGAATATGGATCTTTAATGTTAAAAGGATTATTTACATCATATGGATTTGTTATGATTTCAGTAGGTTCATTATAATCATTATATTTAGTTGTGTTCCAACTAACAACTTCATTATCTTTATTAAAATTAAATGATTCAGCATTATAAGCTTGAAGTTGATCCTCAGCAATATCTCCTGATGTACGTACTGATCCATCTGAATTAACATATTCAACCCTTCCTGTTACTGGATTAACTCTTCTTGCTGTAAATCTTCCTGACTTAACTCTCTCACTGTCAGCTCCAAAGATTGGATTTAACAATTTAGCACGATTTTGACCATATGTTAACATAACTGGATTATTCTTCTCATCCATACTTAAGTATCTGTTTCCTGTATCATATAAAGGATTAGGTATTTTCTTATTGTTTTCATCAACTTGAAAAGTTCCATCATCCTTCATTAAGAATTCTGTTTCATCTCCTGACAAATCACCAGCTTTAGCTGTATTTGTAAGAGAAAACTTCATATAATCCTTAGCTTTTATATCTTTATTGCTAACATTTTTAAAATTAGAAAGTTTGTTTCCAAGGTTTGCTATCTTAAACCATGGATTAGTAGCAGGAAAAGGTCCACCTGGACCATGTTGAGGTAAATATCTTGAATAATAATCTTGAAGTTCATCTTGAGAAACTTCAAAAGTTTGTTCTTTATTTTTTATTTTTCTTCTTGCCATAATTTTTAACAACAATAATCTTATACTATAATATACTAAATTCTAAGCACATAATCTAACTTAATATTGACTTCATGTAATCTAAGACACTCATATTTAATACTCTTGCTTTATCATAATAAACTCTATTAAGTTTATCATATAATTTTTTTCCTAATTTTTCAGAGAACATCATATAATCTCCATTTACATAACTTGAATATAACTTAATTTGAGTATCTAATGGCATATTTTTAAATATACCATAATCTCCAAGTTTATGTGCTTCTTTTTTAATCTCTAATGGTGTTTTTGCTATTGGTTCTGGTATGTTAATGACTTGTCCTTTATATAAAGGTTCTGTATCAATTAGATTATTATATTTATTTATATCTTTCTCTGTAGTATTATATTCTTTTGCAATACCTAATAATGTTTCTTCATCATTAATATTATAAGTTGTTCCTCCTTCTTTATATTCAGGAATAATCCCAATTTCTTCTAGATGTTTAGTAGCTAAACCAGACAATTCTCCTCCTAATTTATATGTTCTTATTAGTTGTTTTGTTCTATTTACTGATCCACCTTCTTTATATGAATAGAATTTTTTTGCTTTTTTCTTATAGTCTTCAAACTTTTTAGTACTCTTTATACGGCTCTCATATTTCTTTTTACCATGATCCTTAATATATTGCTCAGGAAACATTATTAAATTTATATAATCTACAGTTTCTTGAGGTATAGTCCATCTTGTATCATCTTTACTTGAATCTAATATTGTCATCCAACTATCCATATCAAATGGATCTCTGCGTTCAGCTTCAGGAACTAATATTGGATTACCATTCTCATCAAGTTTATTTCTAAAACCACTTTCTATAACATTTCCCTCCTTATCTTTTATAGTTTCATTTGTAGCAACATAATTTATATTCTTAAAGAATGTAGGTGTGTTACCTCTACCCCAGTTGTATGCAGATAATGCTCTTGCTAATTTCTCATTATCAGATGTAGCATCTGTTACAAATTCAGCATTCATTAAACTATTCATATAATATCTCTGAAATAATAAGGAATGATGTATATTAGTTCTATCTGCATTTTCAGGAAGAATACCTTTTCTGATTGCATCATTCCATGCATCTGGCATTGCTTGAACTAAACCTAATGCACCTTTATTACTCCCTGCTTTAGGTTTACCATCTGATTCAATGTATTGTTGGTTTATTAATAGATCATCAGTTAGTAAAGAATTAGTAGTTATTTCTTTATTTAATAATTTATTATCTAAAAGATAATTATTTAATGCATTATATGTTTGATCACCCCAACCATTGTCTTTTTTAATATCATAACCTTGTTCAAGTAACCACTCTTGAACTTCTCCCACACCTTTTTCATCCAAACCTCTATAATATTCTTTATTTGCCCAACCCTTCTTTGTTCTATTAGTGTAAGGGCTAAATATATTCATTCTCCAATCTTTATATTTAGGATTTCTAATATATTTTCTAAATTGTTCAATTGTAGCTAATGGTTTTTCTATTTTATATTCATCCCAACTTAATGGTATATATGATTTATTTTTAGCACTTTCTGGATCTTCTGGTGGTGGTGGTGGAATAGGTACTGTTTCATTTTCATTTGTAAGATATCTCCAACTATCTGCAGGATTATACCAATTCCATTCTCCATCTGGATAAATAGATCTTTCTGTAGCAATTTCCCAATCAAACTCACCTTTCTTTTGAAATCTAGGCAACTCTTTACCATATCTAGACATTCCTTCTGGCATTCCGGTATTAACATCAGCAACTCTATTATTAAAATCTACCAGACTCTCATCATTAAAAAACTTAAAGTTTCTATCATCTGTTAGACTAGGATGAGGATTTTCATTCAGATATTGTTTGTATTGTTGTAAGATCTCATTAGTCATTGGGGTTGTTCTATAATCATATCCTATAGCATTGTACATTTTCCATCTTAATGCATCAAGATCTGACTTTCTTTCATAAGGAGAAGCATCATGATCATTAAGAGTACTCCTGTCAATTCCACTAGCATCCATTAACTCATAAATAGTGTTTATGTCAGTTTCATTAAGTGCAAAATCTTGAGCACTTTTAGCACCTGTTGACCCCATCATATGTCCTAACTCATGAGCAGAGGTATCATCTAAAGAACTCTTAAGCTGTTCTGTACTTCCATCTCCTCCCAAATCTATATTAAGCTGTTGAGACTGTCTAGGAGATAACATTATATCTCCTGAATGATCACCATGCTGTCCTGTATAAGCTCTTGACCCACTCTCTCCAAATAATATATTATCACCTAAATATTTTCCTGCAGGAAATCCTCTTCCATATTCTGACCAAAATAAAGCATCATCTTCATCTCCTGAATAAAAACTACCGCTAGGAGCGGTCTCATCTCCAAAAGGAGTATATAAATTTGACGGGTTAAATGCAGTATCCATACTAAAATCCATTCCTTCTTTCTTATATAAATCACTTAACAGAGAAATTTTATCTTGAATCCTAAATATTCTATTGGTATGAACAGGATATGCAGGATCATCTCTGTCTTTAGCCATACTACTCCCTGGTCCACCTTTAAATGTAACATCTTCAGTATTGTAGTGATCTGCAGTATCATCATAATTAAATGATGCACTTGCTAAATGTTCTTCTCTTTTTGCAATTATATCATCTGCATTTTCATATCCAGCATTAATTAACTTTTCTCTGTATAAATCTGAATTAATACCCTCTGTAAAAAAGTCTTTTTGTAATTGAAAGTCTTCTTTTTTAAATGGATTTACTTTACTTTCAAAAATTTGTTTAAAATAATTTTCTTGCTCTACTGATTTAATTTGAGGATGAAATACATCTCCTGATTTATATCTCTCTATAAATTCTCTTTTAGACATCTTTCCAAATCCTGGAGAGTTCTTATACGTTTTATATAATTTTTTTAATTCTTTTTCAGTTAAGTTTTTAAAACTACCATACTTTTCTCCTTCTTCTGGAGAAATATAAGTTCTAAACTTGTCACTATCTTCATCATATCCCATATTTCCTCCAGGAGTTATTCCCTCGTCTCCCCATCCTGACTCAGAACCCTCAAACCACTCTGATGCCCATCTTCCCTCAGTAATTGCATTGTTTGGAGCATCATCAGGATTAGTTCCAAAAGGACGTAAATATCTTTGTGATCCTATTTGTTGTTGATATTCAGGTCTTACATTTCCATTTTCATCATATATTTTATTTATAAGACTTTGATTAAAACGAGCTCTATTCTCAGATTTTAATCTATCTTCATCCCACACAAGAGGATGTTCCATGTTTGTATTTCCATATTCATTCTTAAACATATAAGGATTAAAGTTATAACCTGAAGTTTTAAAATCATCCCAAGTTCTTCCACTACCTTCCTCATTGTCTGGATTATAATACTCATAAGGATCAAAACCTTTTACAAACCAATCAGGATTATATGTTCCTGTTTTATCATAGTACTCCCCCCAGCTATCTGTTTCATCAACCCAATCTCTCGTTTTATATGTAAAATCTCCTGTAGGCATTGTGAAGTGTTCTTGAGGAATATATTTATATTGACTATAATCAATTGGCTTAACCTCACTATTTATATCTTGAAACTTTGGTAATGAACCTCCATACTTTGCTTCTCCAGGTTGTTGTATCTGATCAGAATTTTCTGGAGGATAAGGAACAAAACCTTCTTGGTTATATTCTCCTTGAGGTGTCATAGTTGGATTTTTCCATGTTCCATCAACTGCAAAACTGGCTGCATGTGATTCATTCTCAAAAGGACCATATACTTCATTACGTTTTAAAGCATATTGATAATTCTCCCACCAACCATCTCTTTCATTTATTTCTTCAAAATTTTTCCATTCTCCATTTTCATCTTGAAATATTTTTGGAAAAGCAATCCATGTGCCATCTTGAAGTCTTTCATGTTGCATTAAGTGGGTACTATCAGGAAGACCAATAGATCCTGCTCTACCTTCTCTACCTTTTACAGTTAATGCTGGATGTTCTGTTACAATAGAATTTGGTTCAAATTGATGATGACCTGAATAAGGAGGTAAGTATCTATTATTAGCCATTAAAGGAATTCCTGTATTGGTCATATCTATTATACCATTATCTCCTGTCCTTATATCTAGACTGTCTTCATTTCTAAGGGGAGAGTTATCACTATAACCCATCATTGATATGAATTCTTCTCTAGTCATTATCTTTGTGATACATTAATTTTAGTGTTATTTAATCTTAATAACATTTTTCTATCTCCTGATACAGTTCTTCTAAGAATAACATTATTATAGTAATGTCTAAATTTCTTTCTTTGAAGAGCTGGTTTATTATAATTTAAGTTTGCTGCATTTAAATCTCTTATATATCCATTTAATCTAGTTATATATATTGGTTGCTCAACACCTGTAAATTCACCTCTATCATTTGTAATATCCCAGAATTGATTAAATCTATACTTTTGTTCTTCTTTACTATATAGTATTCTAATATCGTTTACTCCTATGATTGGATATGTAAGAATTAAAGGAACATTATTTTTAGGAGATAAATCTAACATAAGTAATCCTGAAACTTGTTCTGTATTTCGTATTATTGCTTCATCAAAATTAAAATCTAAATCATGCCATCTATCTCTACCAATATTTGGTTGTATATTATTTTTATATACATATGATTCTAAATAATACTCAACACTTCTTACAGTATTAACAATTTGTCCTGTTGATTCAAGAAGATCTATTTCCCATGGATAATCTACCCCATAATAATTTGCATATAAATCTGTTCTATAATTATGTTTCCATATACCACCTACAATATAATTTGCAGGTACACAATCATCATATTCCCATTCACATGTTACAGGATCAGGATCTACCCAACCAGCTGTTCCCGCATTTATCCAAGCAGTGGTAGGGAAAGCAGGACAAGTTCCTGTCTGAGTAAGTGTAGCAGCTGGATTTGGTGGATTAATACAATCACAGGTAACTTTCTTACACATTGGTATATTGGTTGATGAACATGTTTGTCCTGGTAGCATATTATAAGTAGGAAGACATTCACATTTTACACATCTTGGTGGTGGTGCAGGATCTGGTAAACAAGGATTAGGTTGAGGAGTATCCTCTACCCATCCACCAGCAGTATCACACTCACATTCTATTAAACTATCAATAATCTCAACAGCAACATCATCAAAAGTGGCTGGTGTTACAGCATATTGTTCATTAGGTGGATTCTCTACTAAGCAATCAGAGTTAGCTGCCCAACCTGGTGCAGGTGCTACACTACTTGAGAATACAGCTTTTGATTCAATACCAGCTCCCCAGAAATTAGAATTCATCCAAGCATTATTATATGTATCATCTAATGCTCCACCACAACAACCATCATCTGAACAACTATCACATGCACTATCTGTAATAAATATTACCATTTTTCTAGTAGCACTACCACCAGCTATTTGTGCCATACTCTGAGCAACAGCAATATCATATGATGTACAATTAGTATTTGGTGGTCCTGCTGCAGTTGTACAATTAGTATTTGTCCAATTTATAGCAGTACAAGGATTACCTGTTAATGCACCTGAAGTTGTATTATTTAATTGACCAGCAGAACTCCATGTATTAACACCTACATTAATTGTTCCTGCACCTGCAGGTTGGCCTCCTATTGGACAAGGAGCACCAGTAAGATCAGTATCCATACCTGGTGATAATAATTCTATCATTCTCTCAACAAATTGTCCTTGAATTTCAAACAAGCAAGGAGCACAACCGGGAGGATTAGTACTTCCTGACATATCAATAGAGAATACAATATCTAATGTTCTAGCAAAATTATTAACTGTTGCATCTTCTGTATCAGCTATTGCTGGTAAATTTGAAATGTCTAAGAAACCTAAATTTGTTTGTTGTATGTTTAGACAACATTCTGTTCCATTCCATGCGTATTGTGGTGGACATCCTGGAACAGTTGTTGTTCCTGTATTTGTAGTCATAAAGTGATTTATACTATGCATAGCAAGTTCAGGATGCCAATCATGGAATGAAATCCATGCGTTTGCTTTAGCATCAAAACTTACTGTCCATGATACATCTTCAAAAAATGCTTCATCATCTAAAAAAACTTGATAATCTTCACCTGTTTCATCTCTATAGAAGAAACCAAGACAAGGATAATAATCAACATTAGCTAACCATTGTTCTTTAAGTACATAATCTCTCTTGGAAAAATATACAATATCATTATTTGGGTCATATATTGTTTGACAACCTGCTGCCATTAATGGATTGTCTACTGCATCTGGACAATCTTCAATAGCTGGAAATTGTGCAAGTAATTGAGATGGTAAATATTTGTTAAACCACCACTTCATTCCTTGATTTGCAATATTAACTAACCCTTTACTGGTGTATTGAAATATTTTACCTTGTGCTTGTGATATATAAAATACACCTGCTGGAGTACTAACAGCACTTCTAGCACTTTCACAAGATCCATATTCATGTGAAATATCTGAATTAACAACATTCATAGGAGGTTTGCTAAATAATCCTCCATCACCTATTGTATATTTAGTTTTTGATTGAGTTTGTAAAACATCAACACCCATAAATTTCTTAGGAGAAACGTATGGAAATAATATTAATGCACCTATTTCAGATATAGGTAATATTGTATTTACTTTTGATTTAAAATCTACATAATTTTTAGGAAGGAATACTCTCCAGAAATCTTTCTTAGCTTCTTGAGTTGATTGTAATGAATATATTAATCTTTTAGGATATGTAGTCCAACAAGTTTCAGCTATTAAAGGATCATAATAATTAGGCTGAATCTCTCCAAAAGAAGCAGAAATACTTAATTGAAAATATTTTTTACTTAATGCCTTATCATATTTATAGAAGTTACCATCATTAATAATCTCAGCATCAAATAAATCATCTACATCTGTATATTCAAATTTGTCATAAAATCTTTTATTCTTAGTCTCTTCCCAATCTCTAAATGCAAGGTTTATTTCTGACTCAACAAAGAAATCATTTATACCACTATTGTGTGTATACATATACCCATCTTGTACTGTGAAAAGACCACCAGGATTACTAAGTGCTGCTGATCCTGGAACTATAGCTATAGACCCACCAACACAAGATGCTGGATCTCTATCAAGATGATACATATCATTAGGTAATGCATTAGCAAATAGAAAAGTAAGACTAGCTATTGGTTTTATTAATTCATCCATTCTATATTGTGCAGTATTCATCCAATATCTAGGAAATGGTACATTTGCATATAATCTATAGTCATAAGCAGTTCCATCATCTTCACCATGTTGGAAATTCCAATAGAAAGGCATTATAACTTTCTCAGTATATCTATTAACATAATTATCTCCAACAAATAGAGGTCCAGTTATAAATCTATCAGTTGTAATAATTGGTACTAAATCTCCATTAGCATCTATTGCTTGTTGAGGTTCAAATAAAAATCTACAACCTCTTGCAGGAAATTGTTTTATGTTTTGTAATTGACCATATTGATTATCATTATCAACCTTAAGTCCAATATAATTAGCTGATATAGGAGTTAATACTTCTCCACTTGGATTATACCAATTTACTGTATCTCCATTTGCAGATGTCATCCCGTTACCTATTACAAATTTAGAAGTATCACCAGTTAATGGATTTGGTAAAGGAATAGTTGTTTCTAATGCAACTGTTCTTGGTCTCTTAAAATTATTTATTTTTACAGATGCATTAAGATTTTGAACTGTATTTTTAATGTACCTTCCATTATTAACACCTGTTCTAAACTGTGTAGCGTTATTTATAGGTGTAGCATTAAGATATAAACCGTGTGCATTATATTTCCAGGCATAATCTTGCCATGAGAACATATGATAAAAAGCATCAATCATTTCTTGTCCACCCTGAGCCATATAATTTAAGAATGCCATAATACCTGGTATTGATCCCATTCCTGATGGTACACTCATAAATTTAGATCCTTCATAATTGTATGTTCCTCCAGGACCAATAAAACCAGTTGTACCTGCTCCTGCTACTGCTACGTTTTCTGCTGTTGCTGCAATATACCATGCTGGTGTAGTAAATTGAGATGATATTCTTGTACCACCAGCTAGTGCAGTGAGATCATCTGCTGTATTCTTAACTCCTATACTAGTATCCATTAGCTCTGCGGCTATTCCATATCCTGCAGCTGAAGCAGCAGCACCTGGTACAGCAACACCTGTAAGAGCAGGTGCAGCCCCAGTATTTAAAAGATTAATATTAATTGGTGTTTCTGTTGCTGCACCTACACCATAAGGAGCTGTATACGCCCAAGTTGTACTAGTAGGATGATAATCTGGAGCTTTACCTATAGATAATGCAGATCCTGTACTAAAGGTTTCATTTCTTTTTCCCCTCGTTTCCATAAAGGCATATCCCATACCAACTATTGCACCAATTACTGCTGTTACATTACGTAAAAGTTTATGTTGAGGATGTTTCTCTGATGGTTTAAAATGTCCTGACTGAGTACCTGCTAATGATGTATATATTTTTGCTTCAGATGCATTTAGGTATATTTTGTCAAAAGATGTTTCAGGTGAATGAAATGAAAATAAATCACAAGATGTATTTGCTACACCGTTTACACCTCTATAACTATTCCATCCTGGAGAACCACCACTAGCTAATGTAGGAGGACATCCATCTAACCAGTTGTTTGGTCCAAAACCACCTCCAGATCCTTGACCTGCAGGCATAATATAAGGATCCATACCTAAATCATTAAATGGATAATTTGGCATAAAAGCTCTTGAACCACCTGTACCTTCAACCCCATTACCATCTACAGGGTTATATTCCATCATATTTCTTATAATACCTTTTGCTATAATACTTTTATTACCTTCTCTTCCTCCTGTAAGGACTTCATATCCTACTATATTTTGTATAACAGCACCACTATTATCAATTGGTGGAGCAATATTGTTAAACTGAACACCAAGTAAATATATTATATCTCCTCCTTGATTTAATGCACATGTTGCATGTGTTGTCTCATCAGGCATCTTATGGTGTCTAATAGGCATTCCACATAAACCACCCCATCTTGATGTATTCATAGGATATTGTTCTGTAGATTGCCAATAACCCATTGAACCTCTAGTTACAATTGTACCTCCATCATCTGTTGGTATACTTAATCCAGCAGCATTAACTCCTGCAGTATTAAAAACTTTAAAAACAGGATCAACTCCTGTTATATTATTTGGTCCTGCAGCTATAATTGGTGTTATTCCATCTACTGGATTAACCTCAGCTGCACTTCCTGGTCTACCTGGTATATGATATGATGATGATCTTTCTCCTGTATTGTATATAAATCTAATAAAGAAAGCATATTGTTCATCTCTTAGGAATGTTGGTTTACTTCCTCCGTTAGTATAATAGTCTGCTGAATATGCTGCTGATACCCATTCTGTAACAATATTATTTGCTAAAGGTTGATAATTAAAATCAAATTGTTCTGTTGGCTGTGATCTGATTAAATACTCATTAACTACAAACATTCCATTTGACTTTTCATATGCAGGAGTTTGCAATGGAAGATATTCAATAGGAAAATCTTTAAGAGAAGAATTTATAGAATCAATATTTATACTTGTTTGTTCTGTACTGTATAGACCTAATTCTTTTGAAATTATTGAACCTTCAAATCTATATACAACAACTAATCTATAAAAGTCAAATTCATTTCTATCTAATCCAGTAAGTGTTATATCTAATGAACATTGTGTATTTTCGTGTGTCCATAATGGTTGGATATTAGATATACCAATATAATCACCAATAGTTTGTTCATTAAGTGTATATGCTAAAAATACTTGATAACTACCATTCCTTAAAGATCCTCCTTCAGGTGCTTTAGATAATGTTATACATGGTGTATCAACTAATGGTGCTAATCTAATTTTTTCACAATCTAATCTTAAAGGAGTATCATCACAATATACTACACAAGGATCATTTGGAAGAGAGCATATGGATTGTTGATATGGTATATCTTGTAAGTTAAGGGTTCTGGAAGGATTTAACATATCATCCCAATATACTTGCCAAGTACAATCAAAGTTTTCTTTAGAAGCACCAATAATAAGATTTCTTCTATTGAAGTTCAAACATCTATCATTCACTAATGTTTGATATTCACATTGACTATCGTCAAAAGTTCCTATCTCTGATTCAGTATCATTAGATAAAAATAAAACCCATTTGTCAGCATAAAGATGTATTGTTCCTATAACAGGATATGGTACCTCTGCACAACTTAAATTTGCAGGTTCATTACCAACAACTCCTGTATCACCATCAATTGAGTTATTGATAGCATTAATTGCATGTGACCAGTTTTTATTACCAAGATAAGCAGCATCTGTATCCTTAATCATCCCTTTAGGGGTTAGATTAGTACTTATATTAGATGTAGTCTGTCCCTTAGCTGCTGAGGATTTACTTTTCTTATTACTTTTTTTAGCCATTACAGGTTATCCGTTTGTGGGTGTACTTTTGAACATGTTATAATAGTTATCATATTGAGCTCTTCTATTAACAGTCCATATTTTTCTCATTTCAGCAAAATCAGGAGTATTAACAAAACCTAATGCATTATTTCTTGCAGCTCTTAATTTTTGTTCCATAAATTGAAGTTGATTAATTACCTGTTCTCCTGCCATAACCATATTTTCTAATATTCTTTGTTTTAATGCATATTCATAATATTCATTACAATAAGGATGATCAAGAACAATTAAGTTCCCACCTTCATCTTCCATAGATCCTTGATAACTTATATAAATTTTACCTGATGTAAAATTAGTTAATATAAAACCATCTTTGATTTCTGCTGTATCAACAGATTGCATTCTAATATTAGGACAATCACATTCAATACCAACACCATCTTTAATACGCAGAGGCATCATATATTCATATTCCCTAAAAGAAGCAGCTCCTATTTTCTGTATAACCATAAATGGTGATTTTGGACAACTTTGTACAACACATACATCATTACATTCAGGATCTTCACATGGACCAGTATTTCCTGGTTCAGGAATATATTTAGGTTGTGTTGTATCAATGTGTGTTCCACTAGGTAATGTAGAATTTACAAAGTATGTTCCACATACAGCTCCAAAGTTTAATACATTAAAATCTGTAGGTAATTTACCTTTACTGTTTTCAATATCTATAATAGCATGTTTAGTTCTTTGGATTCTAAGACCTAAATCATAATTTACTTTAACTGCAACTTTAATAAGTTGTTGAGGTTCAATCATTCCTTCTAAAGCATATGTTCTGAAATCCACAGTAACATCTTCTAGTAGTTGATCAAACGTTCTATATTTATGTGATACGCTCATTATCTATTTATATTTTGTTTATTATCAGCATCCTCTGCTGGAATTTTCAATGTATTCATTAATACATTCATTATCTGTTGTTCAATTTCAGCAAATAAGAATTCAGGAATATATATATTTTGTAAATATCTAGGGATACAATCATCATCTTTACATGTCCATGTAGAAATGTCTTCTTCAAATATTCCTTCTAATTTTATAGCATCCCATTCAACATTAGGTAAATATATATGACCATCAATAAACCAATAATACTTATTATTATTATATTTAAATGTTGTTGTTTTTGTCATTGATACATATGAACCGGGTGAAGTTGGTTGTACCTCCACATGTCCATCAATAGAACTTACAGTACGAATTAATGGTCCCCAATAACCTTCCATAAATGTTGGTAACTTATTAATGCTTTTTTTAATAGTACATCCACTCTTAATACCAACACAATTTGCCTCAATTAGATCTACTTCTTCTAATTCAACAAAGTTCAACGCTTGCCATACACTATTAAATTTCATTAGTTTATTAGAATGATCTTGTCTTCTCATATATAATTGTGCATATTTGAGAATGAGACTATAAATATATCTATCAGTCATGAAAGAATCTTGAACTTCTGCTTTAAGTTGACCTCTTAGTCTTGATACTGTTTCTCCTATAGTTGTCATATTACTTCTTTTTATTTTTATACATATCTGCTACTCTCATCTTACCCTTCATTGTTACATACTTTTTCCAATTCTTAGGGTATATTTTTGCAACAGCTCTTTTGAATTGTCTTATTGCAATAAATTGCCATAACTCTCTAGTTTTAAACCGGTACTTAGGTGAATAGTTTGTATAAAAGATCTTACCAACATTACCATCAGTATCCCAATTTTTATTCTGGATTACCTTACCATATTTCTTAGATAAGGCATAATCCATATTAACTTTTTTTGTAGCAGGACAAGTCCCTATAAATAAATAACCTAAAGAATCAGGTAATTCTACCCCATTTCTATTGTTTATAACATTATCCCAAATTTTACCATTAAAAGATTTTATAACGTTCTTAAGTTTTGTATCATTAACACTTGAATATGAAGGATGTTTATCCTTAAATTTCATTAGTGTATCACTATTTAATAAACTTAAAACCTTTTCTCTATGTCTAGGTTTATTTAAATCTGGTCCTTTAAAGTTATTAATCATATTGCTTACATTATAATTTACAAAAAATTAGGCAGTTATAAAAGTTTATTCAGGTGAATATGTTAATTCACATATTTCACCTTTTGTTGGACTATGGAGAGATAATACTCCTGATCTCTTAGATCCTATGAATTTATTATGATAATGGTAATAATCTGTACGTGAAAGACTAGGTAAGATCTTAAGCATAAAACCTGTCTTTTCATGTTCAGTTATATATTCTATTTTCTTTTTATGGTGGTAATGTCCTGTATATAATGTTCTGTATAATGTTTTTCCCCATTGTCTAGGATATTCCATTGAATAAACTAATAATGAATTCTTAGTATTAACATCACCATGTTCAAAAGCAAAGAAATTATCTTCATATACAAATACTTTTCTTTCTAAATATATAGTATCCCAGAGAATTGATGGATTATCAAAACACTTAGATAAAGCATGAGCTAAATGAAATGATGATAATCTATCATGATTACCTGGTATATAGATAACCTGCAATTCATCACAAAACTGTTTAATATAGTTGATACTCCACTGTAATGCATCAAAAGCTTGTGTATAAGCCTCTGTAGCTGTCATACAGTTATCTAAAGGTGTTCCAGCAGTGGTAGTCCCACTCCAAGTATCCATGTTGATTACATCACCTCCTATGACATAATATAGTTTTTCTAAATGATGAGAATTTGACGCTCTCTGTATTAAATCTTTTATTGTTTCTTCAAAACATTTATCAATAGTTTCATTTCCTTCTTTGCCAAAGTGTATATCTTGTAATGATAAAACTCCAGCTGTTTTAATTTTACCTGGAGTTTCTATTCTTTTTACTTCTTTATATTTTTTTGGTTTAAAACCTTTTAATAATTCAGCAACATTATCTACTTCATTATCTTTTAATTTAGTAACCATTGCAGATACCCTCCAATGATCACCCATTTGTTTATTCCAATAGCTAGATAATTTCCATTGAGTTATATCAATATTTAATATCTCAATTATTTCTTCAGGTGATTTTGGTTCTGAAGCACTCATTGCTTCCATTTTTGCTTCACCTTTCTCTAAATTATACTCATATGATGTTGATGAGTTCTCTAGTAATTCTTGTGATTTCACATAATCCTTTAATTTGTCGTAATCTTCTACTGTAATATCTAGTTTTTCTGCACAGTAATCAGAAGTTTTTTTCCATTTGAATGATGCCTTAATTTTGCTAAATAATGAGTCCATTTATAGTTTTTTAATGATTAATATGCTGCAAAGATATAAAAAAAAATAATATAAAAGAAAGAGGCCCAGTGTTAACCCTGAGCCTCATACAATTAAGTTTAGGAAAACCAATAAACCTTCACTTTCTTGTTTTCTTTATACTGTTAATGTTGTTGCATATATTTCAACTGATTCACATAATCCATTTACTACTCTAAACATATAATCTGTGTTAGGTGCTAATAATGTTATTTCATGTGAAACTGTTCCAGCAGGTATAGATGATGCTGCAGTAGTCCATCCTCCTGATAGAACTTGTTTATATTGTAGATCTACTACAGCTGCAGGAGGTAATCCTGACCATACAACTGTTACTGTTGTTGAAGTAATGGCTGATATATATATAAGTGATGCGGCTGTATCTACACAAGCTGGATCTTTTATAAATAATGCTATATTTTGTAATATCTCATTTAGTCTTGTTCCTGTTTCAATCATGAATGTGTTTGATCCAACATCAACACTAAATGTTTCATCACAATATGAAACACATTCTGCACATTGAATATCCTCACATTGTTCTGCTGTTGATTCTCTACAATCACTATATACACATGGTGTAGTTAGTGAATGATCTGCACAACCACATTTTAATTTATTACATATACTACTATTACAATGACAACCCATTTTATTTTATTTTATTATTAAACACAAGCTTCACCTCCAGCATCACATGTTGTATTACCAGTCCAATGTGGATATGTTGTGCTATATTTTGCAACTATTGTATTTCCACCAGGACATATTGCATACCATTGATCATTTGTAAGTTCAGTTGTCATAGTAGACTCTAAGTATGCTTTAACATTTGTATCAAATAATATACCACTACTATTCCATATTGCATAACATGCTGCTGCTACATCTCCTTCTGGTGCTGCTGCTGTACATGCTGCACTACAAGTTGCTCCATTCATATATAATGTTGATGCATCAAGCATTCTATAACTTCCTGAAGATGATGAACAACAATTATTTTCAATTACTGCAATACGTGCTTCAAGACTTTGAGAATATTCTCTTAAATCATCTGCCACTGCCCATGCATTAGCAAGACTCTGTCCTGCAACTGTTGGATTTGCATCATAAGATGCAGGCCAACTCGCTTTAATAAGTGGTTGTAAGTTTGCTGGTTGTGCACTAACCGCAGTATTCCAAGTTCCAACTTCTCCAGTTGCAGATCTAAATGTTACATAGTCAGTATCTAATGCATCTAGTAATGTATCAATAGGATATGTTTGACCAGCTGTAACTGCTCCTCCAGCTAAATTACCAGCTGCTACTCTTGTTGGAGTTGTATATTCCCCTTGAGCTTCTAATGCTGTTATTCTTTGTTCATTTCCAGTAATTTGTGCTTGTAATAGAGCAATCTGATCCTGTATATCACAAATTAATACAGCTAAGAAATTAATATAATCATGCAATGACATTACTTCCTGAGTTGTTTGTTCTCTAAGACATTCAGCTACTGTTATCGGACACTTCATTACATCAGAACAATCAAAATCACCATGTCCTGTACTTGTACTTCCTCCTATATTATTAATTATTAATTGAATAAGTTCTTCTAAGGTAGTAGCTGGTCCACCATCTAAGGTTGTTTGATTTATAACATCTATATCAAAAGCATTAATTGATGCTTCTTCACAACATACTACAAGTTGTTCACATAAAGCAGCAATAACATTACTTATAGTATCACCATGGCATACATCAACACATGTTAAATCTGGTCCTTGCCATACAACACAATTAGATGAAATTGCCTCACATCCACTCATATCATTGGTATTATTATTACTTGCTGAAGAATTACTTGCTATCATATTTATTTTAATTATCTAGTATACATTAATAATATACAAATTATTAATGATACAACCAAGTTATTTATTTTGTTTATTATCTTTTCATGTTATACAAATGTTACACCTGCGTCAATAGTTGGATTCCCACCTCCAGATGTGTATGTGGTCTCTGCATATCCACCTACACTTGGATCATCAACAGTAATAGTAGTTAGATTATTAGAAATTGTTTGAAGCTCAGGGTTAGCACCCATGTTAATATTATTTCCATTTGCTATATTAAGGTATGTTAACTGATTTGATTGACAATTCAAAGTAGTTAAAGAAGTACAACTACTTGCATCAATGCTTGTTAATGCACAACCATTAACCAGAATACTATCTAAAGCAGGATTATTACTTATATCAATACTTGTCATGTTTGGATTATTAAAAGCCTGTAAAAGAACTAAAGCAGGATTATTACTTAGATCTAAGCTTGTGAGTTGATTCTGATAAATTCTCAATTCTTCTAAAAGAGGATTATTGCTTAGATCAATGGTTGTTAAGCTATTAGCATAAATTTGTAATTCTATTAAATTTACATTCTGACTTACATTAAGAGTGGTAAGATTAATACTGCAGCACACATGTAAATCCTCTAAGGCAGTAAAATCTTGTAATCCTGTCATGTCTGAAATACCATGTGGATCAGGGGTAGTGATGCCATTACAAACAAATGTAGTTAGAGTATTAATATCAGATGTTAAAACATAACATGAATTTATATCACCATTATACCACGTAGGTGACTCTGCATTATCTAACCTTTCTCTAAAATTAGCGTCAGGAATATAAGTGTAACCAGATGGTGGATCACAAGGCTCTAGTGTATTGAATGTTACACCTCCATCAATTATTCCTAATGCTGTTGTCCAAGCACCTGTACAATAGGCAGGATCATCAACTGAAATTTCAGTAAAACTATTACCTGTGAACTTTAAATTCATATCATTAATAGGTACCATATTCAGATTATTCCCATTTTGAATATTGAGACATAGCATACTATTATTCTCACACCTTGCTTTAGTTAAAAGAATGTTATAGCTTAGATCCAATACCTGAATTTGATTAGAACGGCAATTCAAATCAGTTAAAGCAGGATTATTACTTAAATCAAGGGTTGTGAGTTGATTACCTTCACAATTCAAAAGCTGGAGAACGGAAAGATTACTTATCCATAGACTTGATAATCCTGAATTAGAATTTACCTTCAGATGATAAATTAGAGGATTAGTACTAAAATCAAAACTTGGAATTAAGTTATGGTTAATCTGGAGATTTTCTAATAAAGTATTATTAGTTGTATCCAAACTAGTGAGATCATTAACACTTGCAATTAGTATTGTTAAAACAGTCTGAACACTTATATCAAGGCTATTCATTCTATTAGTAGTATTCCCAATGACTTGTTCTGCTACACCTATGTACTCAATTAAAGGATTTTGACTTATATCAACTTCTGTTGTATTATCACCCATGCTTGCAATTTTGTTACCTCTAACTCTAAGCCAAACTAAAAGAGGACATTGAGTTACGTCAACAGTTGTGAGGTTATTATATGTACATATAAAGTGTTCTAAAAGAGGATTTTGAGTAAAATCAAGAATTGTTAGTATACCATAATCTATTCTAACATAACTCAATTCTGGATTACCATTAAAGTCAATCGTAGGAACACTATAGTAGTAATTAAGCACTCCCCTCATTTCAAAGTGTGTTAATAAACTAAGTGTGTCTATAAAAGAAGTAACACTTGTAAAAGTATTATTCATTCCGGTATCATTACTATTAGCTACAAAAGTAGTTAAACCCACCATATCTTGAAGTCCTGTTAAATCAGCAACTCCCTTATCAGTTAAATTTAAAGTTGCAAAATTATCTATCTCAGATGTAAAACAATACTCACCACCTGCTACTGTACCTGTTATATCCCACCAACCAGAAACTTGACTAATATTAGTTAAATGAGTTCTAAAATTTTGATCAGGTACCCATGTCATTTCGTTATCATATTCACAACAACCATCATCAATATAGTTAAATCCTGTATAAAGCTCACCTAAAGGGTTACTCCCTATAAATTCATAATCATTACAATCAAAATTATAATTTGTAGCTAATACATCTGTACATGCCATATATACACATGAACCATCATTAATTACTGCTGCAGCGTTATAGTTAAATCCACCAGGAGTAATTGCTGGTGATACACCGTTACAATAGAAAGTATTGTAGAGAGAGGCTTCATATATATAACCACAATCCATACAACCAGGTAGCTGTGTAGGATACTCACAAGTAGTACCATCATCACAAGTAGCTAATGGGTTGTAGTTAGAAGCTAAAATATCACAACATCCAGGTGTTGTATTATTTGTAGAATTACAAGGTTCACATTCAAGATCACAACAATTATCTCCAGACATTTCACATTCAATTTTATTATTATGTGTACCTGCAGGATCCTCTATACACTCACAGTCAGTACCTGTACATATACAATTTGAGCTGCTACACCACAATACCCAATCTGTTGACCACTCACCATTAAATTGAGTTAATGCTACTAGAACTTGTGCATAAGTCATACCACCATCAACATTCCATCCAGGTAAACTAATATCACCCAATGCCATCAGAGCATTCCAAGTTGTTGCACTAATTGTAGAACCTGATCCAATATTATTATCTGTAAGTTGAAACAAATTTGAATACCAGTAGTAGTCACCAGGATCATCACATGGGCATCCATCTTGACCTACAGGTGTAAGTGGCTGACAAAACTTATATGTTGATATATCAGCCGAATGTAAAGGAGCATCAATAAGATATTCTATTAAATCATTACAACTATCAATATTTAATTCACCAGCTGGTATAGTCTTGGACTCACACGAGTCAGAGGTTGCAGTTCCCTCCTGACATAACCACTTATATTCACATGAACCATCATCTATTGTTGCTTGTGGGTCATAGTTTGTTGCTAATGGATCCATACAACCAAGATAGTTACAACAACTTGTATCTCCATAACCTGCTGTAGGGACTTCACATGGATCTGCACAATCTCCATTAGCTGATAGATTGTAGTTAGATGCAGCAGGATCTAAACATCCACATATGTTTCCACAACAATTAGCAGAAGTTTCACAATCATTTTGATCATCATATTGTCCATTACCAGAAACATCTTCTATACATGTACATCCTTGTGCATCTGTACAAGTGCACCATCCCCAACCCATACCAAGAAAAGCTTTCATTGGTAATCCTTGAAGATCAACATAAGTCATACCAGCAGTAACTCCAGGAACACTATTAGAAATAAGATCATTAACAAAACCAGTCCATGTTTGAGTTACAGTTCCAAGAATGACTGTACCTGCTTGATCATCATAAAAATGTTCAATATTAAAATAATAATTTCCGGTAGGACCACCTCCATTATCTCCACATGGACATACCCAGGTATTTGCATTGGGATACATATATGTACTACAGAAATATAAATCTTGAGCTGCAACATTAGGATATGTTGTAGATATTAGAACGCTCCAATTATATGGAGTACTTGTATCAGTAGGATTACCTGTTGTTATGTCTGTAGCACCCAATTCCTCACAATAATTTATAGTTGTTATACCACCATCCTCACATTGACAAAACTCCCACTCAATCTCCATAGTATAATATTGCCCCTCACAACCAGCTGCCATCATTATTTCTATAGTAGTATATGATGTGTTTAATGTGACAGAAGAAAAGCAAGTAGCAGCTAGATCAGTAATGAAGTCATTCCATACAGTATATCCTGCTGGGTTCATATTCCAAAGAGCTGGCATATTCATACCAAAAGAAGTAATATAAGCCATACTACCTCCATTTGGTCCTTCACAACGATTAGATAAAGGTGATTGGTTTACTTCAAATATTAATGAAAATACACTAGTATATTGGAGATTGTACATAGCTAGTGCAATATGTTCCAATTGATCCTCCTCATACCCAAATACACCTGTATCTGTCTTATTTTCACAATCATTTGAACCAGTACTTTCTGTACAAGTCCATTTATATGTGCATGTATCTTCACAATCAGCTAATGGGTTATAGTTGCTAGCAAGTGGATCCATACAGCCATAAACACAATACGTACAACAACTATCCCAACCAATATTCCAAGTTCCAACTGGTTCACAATTACAATCAGTAGTTGCAGTATTATCAAAGTTAGTCGCACTTGAATCTGTACAAGCATCATAATGGCAACAGCTATAATCAGTACCACCTAAAATACCAGCACAATCATAAGTAGCTAATGGATCATAATCACATGCAGCAGGAAGAGGGGAACATAATGTAGCTAAAGAATTATTTGTTGCTGTGCTGTAATCAACGGATGCTATATCCCAAGTACCACCAGTATCATCTGCAAAAATTTGCATAGGAAATAATCCACTAAAAGAAGGATATTCAATATTTGCTCCATTTCCAACAACTATTAGTTTTATGTCTAGTGCAAGTAAAGCACTAGATATAGCAGCAAGTTCTGTTGGACTTGTTGCTGGATCATATGAATTATTATCACCACCTGCTACATTATCTGTCATCAGTACAATATACTTAGCTACTCCAGTTCTCCACGCACCACTAAAATCAGCAGTTCCAACCATATCTACAGCTATATCACTTGGTTCTGGACCAGAATGAGCATTACTATTCCCAAGTACAAGACTGGGTGTATTTAACAAGTTAAGTGCCGCTGTAAATGTTATATCATTATTAAGACCAAACATTTCCATACAAGTAAAATACTGTAGCATAAAAGTTCCTGTAGGATAATCTACTGAAGGTGTAGTTTGAGTTATAACTGCTTTTTGACCTGCTGGTAAACCTGTATAAGCAGCTAAGGCAGAATATGGATGACTGGCAGGAGGATCAAGAGCTGGATCCGCATTGTACTCATCAAATATTGTTAAACTTAATTTATAATCACTAGCACCAACCATTGATTGTATTTGTGTTATAATAGAAGCTACACCAGCTTTTACTTGATCAATTTCTGCACCCATACTTGATGTATAATCAATTACAAATGCTACATCCATACCCTCGTCACACAATGTTCCTTGATCCATACATCCAAAAACAATACTTGGTGGTGCATCTATATATACAGTTAATGTTTCTGTACATACTGGATTAGATGAATCTGTTACTACTACTACATATACTCCTCCTGCTAATCCACTTAGGTCTTCTGTAATAGCTGTAAATCCACCTGGACCAGTCCAAGCATATGTATAAGGTGCTGTACCATTACTTACTGTAAGGTCTATAGTACCATCATTTGTTGTATCATCTGTTGCATCTGTTGAACTAAATGATAATTGGAAATCAGCACAATAATCACAACATGACCAATCTGATCCTCCTACCACACCTGCACAATCTGCAGTACAATCTGGACAATAGTTAGGAGATAAAGGATCAAGGCAACCTGATAATTCGTTACCAGATGGATCAACTTGTGGATCTTCACATGCTATAAATGGTTCTGCAGGACAAGCATCAACAGGACATTCTTCAGTTAATGTTATTGTAATATTTTGTGAGCTACACTCACCTGTTGTTGTAAAACAATGACATAATTGTAATGTATGTTTTGTATCTACTGATGCATTTATTATGCAATATCTTAATACACCATAGTCATCTGTATATCCTATATTACCTCCATCAAGTATAATATTATAACATGATATAGGTTTACCATCCTGATTAACTACTTTAAATACAAAACAAGTAGCATCATTACAATCAGTAATATCAGCATAATCATCTAAATCATCACTAAAACCTTCTCTAGTAAAAGGTAGTTCATCTACATTAATTCCCCATCCATGTTGATCAAGAGCTCCATATCCTTGTGCATAATAAGGATTTGATGTTGTAATTGCTGTTAAAAGTAGTAAAAAATTATATGGAGCAACAGTGAGAGTACCATCTGGTATTGTTTGATCTCCACTTGTTATTGCTCCTAATGCATGTAAAGGAAAAGCTCTATGTGATGCTCCAGGACTATTTGGTTTAGATGGATAACAATAAAAGTTTGCAGAAGAATCCTCTACAGTAGCTAAATATAAATTTCTTTGTGCAATAAATTCTGTATGATCAGCTGCCCAACATGGTGTTACTGTACCATTATCTGTTGCTGCAGACCATAATGCTGTACCACCACCAGCTTGTTGACCAGTATATGGTTGATGATGTGTTGGTGATGCTGACTCATCTATAAAACAAACTACTAATATATTTTTTGCAGTAGCTGCTGGTGCAATACCAATTGTATTTACTGTTGGAAAGAAAGCACCACCATTTACCCCTGCAGCTCCTCCATTATACAGAGTTTTTCCATTACTCTGAGCCCATTGAAGTGCACCCCAAAACTTACTACTTGCATTTACAGTTGCAGGAAATGCTGAATCAGCTGCACTACCACAATCATTTGTACCAAAATTTCTTGCTGGATCAGGATCAACATTAACAGCAGTTCCTGTAACACATCCACCACCACCTTGATCAATAGTACCATTACCGCCACAACTTCCTGAATTTTGAAAGGTTCCTGTCATTGCAGATGTTGCCCAATCTAACCATCTTTCTCCAAATACTGTTGTATGATATACATCAATACTATTATCTTCTATATTAGTACAATTTATATATTCAGGTCCATCGTTATCTTGTTTAATATTATCTACCCATGCTTGAGCAGCTGTATATGCAGCAATAGTTTCTGGTATACCTAATGATGTTGCATCATAATAAAAATATATCTGAACTTCATCATGATCCATACCACAAAGTTCATTAACCCAGTCAGGTTTATTAGGATCATCTTCTGCACCACCTTCAGGTGGAGTATATATTACTGATTTAATTGTAGTATCAGTATATGTGATTAATTGATTATCATCATGATCACAAAGAGCTTTCTTATTTACATTGTCATCAAAATCACTACCACAACAATTACCAATACCATATCTTTTATATCTATATTTCTTAAAGACATCATCAGCAAAGTCACGCTCTATCTCAATCCTTTTGATAGTATAATCCTTATTTACACAGTTTTTCATTATTTCTTTTTCTCTGCTGCAATTCTACAACCTTTATGAACTGTTCTACCATCAGAAGTTGTTGTTTTTTGACAACCACAAGTAAAAGGTTTATTGCAATGTGCACAATTAGCCATATTGTTTAGTTTTTTTGGTTTACTAACATGTTACACATGTTATTTTTTCTAATTTTCTTTTAGCAAAATCAAAAAGTTCCATACCTTGATGTGGACTACCACAATATTCTACTTTTGATTTTGCTGCATCAATTAATGTTTTAATAAATACCATTTCATCCATTAATTCTTTTTTCTCAGAAGAAGGTTCACAAGGACTCACATCAATAGAACACATTTTATCATAGTACATCTTCATTAGAGATGTTGTTCTTAACATGTTATATTCAACATACACCTTATCATTTGGAGCTACACTATATCTTACAATGTAAATTCCATCTGGAATATCTATTCTTGTAGAACTACAATCTGCAGTTTGAATGTTTAATGAGCACGCATTAATAGATAAGTCAAAACCAGGTTTAACTTCAATTAATGCTGGTGTATTATAACCGGGTACAGTTATAAGTAATTCAGGACAGTCAATATTAAGATTATCAGCATATTGACTTGTATCCTTTAGGTGAAAAATTTCTGGATTAGAAACAAAGAATGATTCTAAACTGAGTATGTGTTTTGCCGCCATATTATTTTTTATTATGAGTATATATTACTACCTACTAATAATATACAAAAAAAGCTTCATATATAAAACAAAAAAGGATGGGAACTTAATCCCATCCCTTTTAGTAAATTAACTTTAAGACTATTATCCTTGTGGAGGACAGTCTTCATCAATAGGACTACATACATTGCAACTTGCTCCTAATACCACCCATAGTTTATCTACGGCTGTTATTGTTTCAGAATTAGTGCAAAGAACAGCAACTGAAACTACATATTGATCATTATCAAATACTCCAGTTGGATTATTGTAACGAGGCACAGTATGTTGTACATAATACATCTTATAAAAACCTTGTCTATTAACTGCACCAGTTAAAGCATCTCCACCTTCAATTTCTCTAAATCTAGCAGAATCTCTATTACCTTGGTTATGACCACCATCTTGACGATATCTTCCATCTAAGATAAGATCTCTCAGTACTGTTTCACCACTTGTTTCTTGTGGCATAGTTGTAACTGATGTAGTAGCAGGATTAAGTGCATCTAAAGGAGTAAGTGCAGCACAAGGATCTGTACAAGCATCTCCATCATCATCAACTACAGAAACTAACATAGTAATAGGAGTTGTTCCGTACCAATCTCTAGTATCAAATGAACAATCATCAAAGTAAGTCTCATCTGGACATTGTAAAGCAAGTGTTAATACTCCACCAGCCGCTGTTGCAGTAACAAAAGGTCCAACTGTTGGATCTTCATTAATAGCATCTCTCCAACCTTCAGTAACTTGTACTCCTGTAAAATTTGTTGCTTCTCCATCACAACATCCTGAGAAATCAGCAATAAAATAATTGTTTCTTCCTAAGAATCTCTGTATATTGTCACCTTTAAGATCAATCCTTAATTGAGGATGTCCATCAGGACAAGGATAACATGTGTCTGGTACAGTTACAGTAACATTAGTAGCAGCACAAGCCTCAGTACAATCTTGTGTCCATACTTTTGTTATAAACTTCGGTTTAATAATTTTAGATTTAATTGACTCAGAATATCCACCATGAAGTTTATTACCTCCAATAGTGTCTACAGTATTGTAGTTTCCTTGTACAAGTAAAACATCTGTGTTAGCTGGTACAACTACTGCAGCTGGATCAAGTGCTAGATAAGTTGATGCATCTACGAGAGCCACAACTCCAGGACCTAATGAGGCTGTAGTATCATTTTTAGCAGCAACAGAAGCTGCTAACATGCTTTTTCTATAAGCGTGATTAAAATAACTCATTTTTTCTATATGCCTCCTATTTTATTCAGAGGGCTTTATTTATTTACAAACAGAATGACTTTGTTTCACCAGAATGAAGGGAGTCAAACCTGAACCCACATCCTTGTATATAATATAATATACAACTTATTTATTAACTAAACAAATTGTTAATTATTTTTTTCTGCATATTGTGATCCTCTAATGTACTGATTTACAGCATCAATATCTCCAGCAATGATTGCTACAGCTTCATCAATAATAATTTCTGCTATATCATCTTTAAATTCACATTCTATATCTGCTAATGTAGCAACTTGTGTATATGGATCTATACATCCTAATATTTCAATATTTACTGGTTTTCTATAAAATGTTAATACAGGATCTACAATATCAAAATCTCTTCTATATATCTTTATATTATTTGCATGTAATGTGCAAAATGTTTCACCCCATTCAAAGTCCGGTCTTTTTAGAGGATCTCTCATTATAAGATCTATATTAGCTTCCTCTGCTAAATAAACTGTCATTGATCTTGGATCTTCACAACATTCATTAGTTGCATCTGTACTTACTCTCTTATATTCCAAATAGTTAGATGGAAAATTTGTTCCTTTAAAATATTCACTATTTGAAGGACCAATAAGTATTTGATTAGTAAGTAAAGGTTGAAGGTCATCTATTCTACGCTTAGATGCCTCATCTCCTTCCTTATACATATTATTACCATGAAGTTGTCTCCTACACCACTCAATTTGTGCTTTATTAAAAGATTCAACAATTTGCCAGCATTCTATATTATCATAATCATTGCTAGCTAATTTGTTTAACCTTTGCGTAAACTTTATTTGTAGTGTAGCATTATTCATTGTCTAATTCCAAATAGGTTCAATTTCAGTCATATATCTTGTTAATATATCATCATTTTTAGGATCCTTTAGGAAGTCAAGAACCTCAAGAGGTCTCTTTCCTAATTGCTCACCAGAATATTTATCAACAATAAATCCATCAGATTTAGTTTTCATTAGGTCATTAGTTAAACAATCTTTAATTAATGCTCTAATTTTTAAATCTTCCATTGATGAACCAGATATTTTTATAAACTCTTCTGCAGCTCTCTTTTTTGATTTATCATGGCGTTCCCCATTAATAAATGCATCCATTTCTTCATATAATACATCAATAGGAGTACTGTGAAGATATTCAGTACTATTACTATGAATAACTTTAGTTACATATAATAATTTTGTTGTATCAGTATCAAATAAGTTCTGCAATGATGCAAGAGCTCTATTTCTTATTTTAGATAATTTTGTTCTTGTACCTGTTGTTTCTCTAACTCTATCTAAATAAAATCTACTGCCTGATGACTTTGCATCTTCAAGACTTTTAGCAACTATTGAAAACCCTCCTGCTTCAACAGCATATAATTTAATTAAATCAAAAGGATCTTTTACTGGATCTAAATAAAGAGGATCATTACTACATTTAAGTAATATTTTATCCCAGAATTTGTTATTGTTTGGTTGTAATACTTGAACCTTTGACCAAAAGTCTTTATCTTCTGGATCAATTACATTTGCAGCTAATTCTTTTTCAAGTTCACAAACCACTTCTCTAATTTCTTTTATTTTTGCTTTTTTCTTTTCAGGAGATAATTTTTTTACTTCAGGTGCAAATTCATTTAAACCTGTTACATATCTTGTTACACCGTTTCTCTCTAAACATGTTAAAGCTTCATGGTGCCATACTCCTTCAAATAGTGTCATTTTATATTTTTCTAAGCCCATATTATCTTTTTGTGCATCAAAAAATGGACGTATAGCAATGGCATGACTTTTACCCTGCTGATATTTCTCTACAATTGTTACTGAATCATTTTTACTCATAATTTCTACCGGTTTTTTTAATTATTAATTGGTTTAAAAGAAATAGGGAGGAGCACTAGGCTCCCCCTTCTTTCATATTGTTAACTAAAATTAGAATGATCCTCCTGTTACAGGATTCTTCATTACAATTTTAAGGACTTTAGTTGGATCCTTAACCCATATAGCAGGCATTGTTTGTGTCATCATTACACGGTAACCATTAAAGTGTCCTGATGATGCAAAGCCTTGAGTTCTTCCCATGTAATCCATAGTTCCATTTTGATAGAACCATTTCAATGCATTATCCCAAGAAAGTTTCAATAAGTGGATGTTATCACTTCCTTCATCAGTTACATCAAAAATGATGAAACTATAAGAAGATAAAGGTCTACCATCTACTAATGGATTCTCAATGTCATTAGTATGTAAGTTATCAAACGCTGGGTTTAATACAAACTTAACATTAGCTAAGAAAGGAATAATGTAACTAGTATAAGCAAATCCAAATCCTAGATCCATCCCTTTTCCAGTGATAGCTCCAATTTGATCAAGATTTGTAGTATTACCAGTACCAACAGCAGCACCATTAGCTTCAGCATTGATAGCTGCATTTACTAATTGCATACCTCCAATACCAGTTTGAACTACTAATTGACGTTTTGGATCTGGTCCATCAAATTCAACTTTACCAGCATAGAAGTTATATAATTCATTTTTGAACATATCCAAGCTAAATGCTGACTTGTTATATACTCTTTTAAATGAGTTATCTAATTGTTTCCATAAACCTACTGATAATCTTAAATCATCCGGCCCGTCTTGTTTAATTCTACCTCCATTACCCCACATTAAGTAAGTCTCAATGTCATTAGCAATTTTAGATAAGTGTGCAGCTTCCATTCCAGTTAAGAAAGTTCTAGAAAGTGAACCATTATCAAATGCTTTTTTAACATAGTCTTTACCCATTACTGATGCAATGTCTTCAATAGAAGATAAAGAAGGATCTAAGTTTTGATCAAAGTTCCTCCAAATCTCTGTTACAGGTACAGTACCATCAGCATTCATTCCACCTTTAAGCATTAAATCTGCTCTAGAAGAAATTGAATAATGAACATGTGCTTCAGCACCTCCAACAAAGTTATAGAATTCTCTAAATCCTGTTCCTACTTGAATATCAGAGAATCTTTCTCCGTATTCACCTCTTGCAGAACCTTTTCTAAAGAATTTAGTACCTACTTTTAAATACCTATCAGCATCTAATACAACAGCGCTATTATTATTGACAAGTTCACAGGTATAAATCCATCCATCACCTGACTGAATAATATCATCAGCCGTAACGTATAATTCTAGACCATTGTACTTATCATATGTGATGATATCTCCATGACCAAACTCTCTTGTGGATAATTTGATCTTAAAAGGTACACCATCAGCACCTAAATCTCTACTACCACCTTCACATATAACATCACCTACAATCTGAGGTAATTCATGTGATATAGGCGTTTGCCATTTGTACTCCCCACGAGCATTGTCCACCATAATTGTATTCTTACCACCAAAAGATGCCATTTGATATAAAGGCATTTCTACCTTTTGCGTCATTGCCCACAGATCCACTGGACCCAAGTCCATTGGTTCTGCATTACCAAGCATATTAGTTAAGTGATAAGAGTCAATATGAGAACTAGCTTTATAATTTGTGTCTCTGAGGAAGAGACCATTGTTTAAAACTTGTGTTGCCATAATTTTCTACTTTTTTTTAATTAATAATTATTGTTGTTGTTAAAATCTTTTAAATATATTATTACTTCTTGGAAGTGTTTTCTTCTTAGTTCTTCTTCCAGAGCTCTCATTATTAGTAGTATTAGTAGAAGCATTCTTGTTAGCTTGAGCTGTCTTTAACTTTCTAACTGTTTGTTCTACTGCAGCATTTGTTCCTTTTGACATAATCTGAGATTTATAACCTTCAGGGTCAGCAAGTAACCATAATGCTTCTGATACTAGAGTATAATTTGGTTCAACAAATTGATACTTCTCTAATAAGTGTCCTAATAAATTTGTATTTTGGCCTGATATAGACGGGTAATTTGGACTAACTAATCCGTTATATAACATAGATTGAGTTTTTTTATTAACTTTCATTTCTCCTAATTTACCTTCTTTTAATGTCTCATATACATTAGCCATATAATTTTCTGATGCCTTTTGTTGTTGTGCTTGTTTCATTTGTTGTTCTTGTAACTTTCTACCAACAACAGCTTCAGACA
>Ga0310345_10000359_pt1 | contig 73516 bp, 68 predicted proteins | sample HC15DNA20500_MG_FD_204667 | JGI IMG/M metagenome (GOLD analysis project Ga0310345, IMG submission 204667) | Marine microbial communities from station ALOHA, North Pacific Subtropical Gyre - HC15-DNA-20-500_MG | ecosystem: Environmental > Aquatic > Marine > Oceanic | place: Pacific Ocean: North...
CCTCACCCGGCTCGCCTTCGGCTTCCACTCTCATGCGCCCCTGATCGCCCTCGCGATGCTCAAGCTCGGTGGGCTCTGCCCCCCTCTTCCTGCACGACCGTGACCCACGAATGGGTGAGGAGAGCCCGAAAGAAGCGCGAAGAAGGGCGCGCGGAGGGGCGCGCCGAGCGCGGGGCGGAGCTGGTGCTCAAGCAGCTCCGGCTCAAGTTCGGTGAGCTCGACGCCGACACCGTGACGCGCGTCCGCGGCGCCACCGAGGCCGACCTGGACCTCTGGGCCGAGCGCGTCCTGACCGCGGGCAACCTGGCCGACGTGTTCGCCTGAGCTCGGGTTCCCTACTCCGAGCGCCGTGGTGCCTGCGTCCATTCCTCGAGGAGATCGAACGCGACACCGACATCATCGAGGAACCGACTGACACTCCTCACCTCACGCGGATCAACGGTTCGCACCACGACACGATCACGGCTCGCGCTGACCAACTCCAGCCTGTTCTCCTTGTTTGACGTGTAGTGCTTCAGCCTCAGCGTCAGGTCTTCTGCAGGAGCGCCAACGGTGATTGTCCAATGGGGCCAACTGGTGCTGGGCCCGAGTGGTTTCTCGCACTCACGCCACCACGCGAAGTCGATGCGCGAATAGATGTCGGCGGCGGCCGCCATGTGAGCCACGGCGTGAGCGACGAAGGGCTCGGGTAGTCGCACGCAGTGCTCCTCTACGTAGTGCGCGGTACCACCTGGCCATGCGTACTCCGAGTCCGAGAGCGTCCTCGCATCGAGCACCCCGCCGCAGAGTCGGCAGACCGACTTTCCCCGCGAAACGGCAATGACCTGTCCTCGCCTGAGGTACCGCCCGGTAGTGAAACGCTCGTCGGGATCCCATGCCGAGTCGATGAAGTCTCGAGGATCCGGAAGACCGGTGGACGACCCGCTCTCAGTCCAGTAGCCGATGGCGCGGAGCATCGTCCGATGGGGCTCCTTCCTCACGGCGTCAACTCTACCAGATCCGAACAGCGGCACGAGAAGGACGACTCGTTCGCCTGCACGGCAACCCTCGAGCTCATCCTTCTCGAACATGACCTCTCCGATGTCTCGAGGACGCCGCATTCGCCCAGGTCGACCCGACCGTCGCACGCGCTGCCGGGGCTCCACAGTACCAGCTCGGGTTGCGAGCTCGGCTCGTGATGCCCCGGACGCCGATGGGTGACTGGGGCTCCGGCCCGAGGCGCTCTATGCTCTCCGGCGTGGGCAAGCTGGGCAAAGAGGGGCTCCGGCGGTGGCGGGGGCTGAAGTCGCTGGTGCACGACGCGGTGGACGCGACGACCGACCTCGTGGAGCTCGGGCACGAGTCGACCGCGCGGAACGTGACCGCGGTGACCGATCAGGTGCCGCCGCTCCGGCGACCGGCGCGGGTGATCGACGAGGTGCGGCGGCTCGGGACGCGCGGCGTGCTGGGCACGGTCAAGCTCGTGAACCGCACGGTCGAGGCGGTGACCGACGTCGCGCTCGACGCGGTGGAGGGGACCGCCGAGGACCGGGTGATCGAGGCGCTGCCGATGCGCTCCGACACGACGTCGAGCGGAGCCTGGGTCGCGGACGCGGCGCTCGGGCTGGTCAACGCGGCGGTCGGCGATCACCTCGGCGCCCGGCGGAACGGGCTCGACCTCGACATGGCCTTCCGGATCGGCGACCGCTACGTCGCGCTCGACCGGGAGACGCTCGCCGCCCAGCTGGACGCGCCCTCACCGAAGGTCGCCCTCTTCGTGCACGGCCTCGGGACGACCGAGTGGTCGTGGTGCCTCGAGGCGGAGGCCTACCACGGCGATCCGTCGACCTGCTTCGGCGTGCTGATGGCGCGTGACCTCGGATACACGCCGGTGTTCCTCCGCTACAACACCGGCCGCCGCGTCTCGCAGAACGGCCGCCGCCTCGCCGAGCTGCTCGAGCAGCTGGTCGACGCGTACCCGGTGCCGATCGACGACCTGACGATCCTCGGCCACAGCATGGGCGGCCTCGTGACGCGGAGCGCGTGCCACTACGGGGTGGAGGCCGGCTTCGCGTGGCCCGCGCGGGTGCGCCGCGTGTTCTATCTGGGCAGCCCCCACCAGGGCGCGCCGCTCGCGAAGCTGGGTCACGCGCTGACCGACGTGCTCGACGCGGTCGATCTCCCCGGGACCAAGGTGGTCGCGCGCATCCTCGCGAACCGGAGCGACGGCATCAAGGACCTCCGCCTCGGCTCCGTGATCGACGAGGACTGGCTCGGCCCGCCCCCCGAGGTCGCCTCGGACGCGCCGCTGCTGCCGCACGCGAGCCACTACTTCGTCTCGGCCACGATCACCGAGAACCCGGACCACGCGGTCGGGCAGCTCATCGGGGATCTGCTGGTGCGCATCCCGAGCGCCAGCGGCCCTCTGAAGCGGGAGTCGCACTTCGTGATCGACACCCGGCGCTACGGCGGCGTGATGCACCACCAGCTCCAGAACCACCCCGCCGTCTACGCACAGATCCGCGAGGCCTGCGCCGAGGACTGACCCGGCTCGCGCCACGAGCTCGCGGCGCGTTCAGCGCTCATCGTCGACCCACGCCTGCATCAGACGTTGGATCTGCGTCTGATACGGAACTCCCTCGGCCGCGGCCTTGGCCCGAAACGCCTCCAGGAGCGGTACCTGCACCCGGACGCTGATCGCCTTGCGAGGGATCGTGTAACCCGCTGCGGCGACGTGCCGGTAGTCCTCGAGGAATTCGCAGACCTGGGTGGCGCTCATCTCCCCGCATCGCTCGAGGTACTCGTCGGTGAAGTACTGTATGGGTCGCTCTGTCATCGGATGCTCTTCAGTGCGCGTACGTCCTCGAGATCCTGAGGCCGGCCCGATCGTTCCTTCATCTCGATGAGCGCCGCCTTGGCGAGAACGGGGACTCTCACCCCCCTCACCGTCTTCTTGGTCGTAGGCACCTCGGGCTCGGTGAACGTCAGGACGATGTCGACCAGACGACTTGGGTCTCTCTCGTCTACGAAGCTCCACGCGATCAGGTTGCGGTTCTCCACGTACTCCCGTCGGAAGCGGAACACGTCTCGCGCCAGGACCGGCAGTCGCGACCTCAGCCCCAGCGATTCGAGGGCGGACGCCGCCGCTATATAGTTTGCTTCATCGTATGCGAGAACGAGATCGAGGTCGACCGTCCCCCGCACGGCGCCGTGAAGCGCTACCCCATACCCACCCACCACGGCGAAGGAGACCCCCGCGTCGTCGAGCGCTCTGGTGACGTCCAGGATCAGCACGGTATATACATGTATGTACCACCGCTGGGAGAGCCGCGCGAGACGAGGACGGCGCGGCGGGACGTCGATTGGCTCGTCTACGGATCAGAGGTGGCGAGCTCCCAGCGCGGCGCGAGCTCGGCGAGCGCCTCCGCGACCTCTTCCTCGGTCTCCAACCATATGTCGAACGTCCCGCCGTCCTCTCGCTCGAGCAGCAGGTAACCGCTCGACCCGGCGCGCGTCACCATGACGTGGTAGGACGGGCGTCCGCCGTGACGCGGCCCCAGACATCGATCGGGAACGAGCATCCCATCTCTGATCGGTTCTGCCAGATGTGACGGTAGCCGGCCAGCGGGGCGTCACGAGGTCCACGCCGAGCGTCGAGCTGGCGCGCGGAGCGCGTCTTGCGATGTGCGGTCGAGGGGGAGCCAGCCCAGGCGCTATGATGCGGTGATGGAGAGACTCCTTCCGTCGGCGATCGAGGGAGACACGGTCGAGCGGTTCGTCGCGCTCGCGCGCGAGATCGAGGCGACGGTCTCGACCGGAGGGGACGTGGCGGGGCTGATGGAGGAGTGGAACGCGGGCGCGCACCGCGCCTACGAGGCTGTCGAGCTCGCGACCTACGACGGCTCGATGGATGCGCCGACGTTCGTGCGGGAGGCGCTGCTCCGGCCGGTGGGGCGCCTCGAGGACCTGCGGTTCGAGGAGGCGAGCGCGGCGATGGGGGCGGTCGCGCGCGCGGAGCTCGATCCGGCGGTCACGAGCGCGGTGATGCAGACGCTGGAGGCCAACTTCCCGGGAGCCGAGGTCAGCGATCTCATCTTCTGGCCGGACGCGTGGTTCCAAGACGACGCGCGGCTGCACGTCGCGCTCACCCCCGATCAGCTCGTCGGCTACGCCTGCGCCCGCTCGGGCCGGTCCCTCGAGGGGGCGCCCGAGGATCTCTCGCTGCCCCATCCCGTGCCGGCCCGCCGCGTCTCGCGGCTTTGAGAGCGCGAGCGGGTCAGCGGGCGAGGAACTCGTCGACCTCGCGGCCGAGCTCCTCGGGGACCTCGTTGGCGAGCGAGTGGCGGGCGCCTTCGAAGACGCGGAGCTTCACGTTGGGGAGCAGGGTGGCGAGGCGCTGGACGCCGCGATCCATGTTCAGCGCTTTGTCCTGATCGCCGTAGGCGAGCCAGGTCTCGTGCGGGATCTCGTGGGCGCGGTCGAAGAGGCTCTGGCGCGCCTGGTCGACGCCGATGTCCCAGTACATGCGGTGGAAGCCCGCGCCGTAGACCTCGCGGTAGTAGGTCCAGGCCGCCTCGAGCGCGGCGTCGCGGCCCTCCCAGTCGCGGCGGAACCAGAAGCGGGATTGCACCCAGAGGCAGGGCCAGAACATGAAGCGGAGGCGCTTCATCACCCGGCCGAACAGCGCCCAGTGATGCATCGGATCCCAGCTGCCGGCCGGGGCCCAGGCGGCGAGGCGGTCGAAGCGCTCCGGCTCGCGGTGGCCGAGGCGCAGGACGAGGTTGCCGCCCAGGCTGCCGCCGCCGAGGTGGGCGCGCTTCACCCCGACCGCGTCGAGGAAGCCGAGGAGAGTGTCCTCGAAGAGCGCGAGGTCGTAGTCGCGGTCGGGTTTGTCGGAGTAGCCGCTGCCCGGGAGGTCGGGGACCAGCACGCGCCGGCGGGCGCCGAGGTGCGGGATGAGGTCCTCGTACTCCTCGAGCCGAGAGGAGTGGCCGTGGATCAGGAGGATGGGCTCGTCGTCCTCGTGGCCGCTGGGCGCGACGTCGATGTAGCGCAGGCGCAGGCCGTTCACGGTGACGTCGCGCTGCTCGTGGCGGGTGACCTCGGCGTGACGCGGGCGGCGGAGGGAGACGAGCGTGCTCCCGCCCACGTGGATCAGGGGTGGCGGGGCGACGCTGCTGCTCATGACTTCAACATGAGGTCGTCACCGCGATCGATCCACGTCGCCTGCTATCTTTGCGGCCGTGAAGGACGCCTCGGGCACGGTGATCGATGGCCGCTACACCCTCGTCTCGCGGCTGGGAGGCGGCGGCGCGGGCACGGTGTACCGGGCGACCGACGACGCCGGCCGGGCGGTGGCGGTGAAGCTGCTCGACCCGGCGCTGGGCCAGCGGGCCGAGATGCGCGAGCGCTTCGAGCGCGAGGCACGCGCGCTCAACGGGCTCAGCCACCCGCACCTGATCCGCATCCTCGACTTCGGGGTCCACGAGAAGACGCCGTACACGGTGATGGAGCTGCTCACCGGGCTCGCGCTGGACCAGATGCTGGAGAAGAAGCCGCTGCCCCTGCCGGTCGCGTTCGAGATCGGGATGGGCGTGGTCGCCGGGCTCTCACACGCACACACGCACGGCGTGTTGCACCGCGACGTCAAGCCGGCCAACGTGTTCGTCGCGGTGCTCCAGGGCGCCAAGCTGCACCCCAAGCTGCTCGACTTCGGGCTCGCGAGGTTCACGGACTCGGAGCGCTGGGGCGCACACGCGACCCTGACCAACGAGGGCACGGTGCTCGGCACGCCGGCGTACATGCCGCCGGAGCAGGGCCTCGGCAGCCGGGTGGACGCGCGCTCGGACGTGTACGCGGCGGGGGTGCTGCTCTACGAGCTGCTCGCCGGGCACCCGCCGTTCGTGCACGAGTCGAGGGCGAGCATGATCCGGGCGCACGTGCTGTCCCCGGTGCCGCCGCTCGCGGAGGCGCGCCCGGGGCTCGCGGTGCAGCCGGCGCTGCAGGCCGCGCTCGACAAGGCGCTGGCCAAGAAGGCGGCCGACCGCTTCGAGGACGCGCGGGCGCTCCTCGAGGCGCTCCAGCGGGTGCCCGAGCCGGCGGCGTGGACCTGAGCGCGGCGCCTCACTCGAGGGAGAAGCGGTCGATGCGCCGCCGGCCCGCGGTGATGGCGAGCGGTCCGTCGGCGGCGAAGGCGCGCGCCCCGAAGTAGCCCGGCATCGTCGTGATCCCCGAGCCGCGGCGGATCCAGAACTGCCCCGACGTCGCCCACGCGGCGCGGACCTCACCGTCGACCCGCCAGACGCGGCGCAGCTCCCGGTCGAAGCCCTCGAGGGCTCGGGTCTCGGCCGCGCCTCCCTCGTCCACGCGGTAGAGCGCGCCGGCCACGATCCACGCGGCGCGGTCGTCGTCGACGTGGAGGTCGGTGACCGCGCAGGGCACGTCGATCACGGTCGCCCAGGCGCCGCCGGCCTCGCGGAGGACCGCCCCGCCCGCGCACGCGTCGTCGCCGGCCGGCGTAGTCCCGATCCACAGCTCGCCGCCCGGCCCGATCGTCAGCGCCGAGATCGAGGCGTCGCCGATCGGCGGCGCGGAGACCCGGCGCCAGGTGTCGCCGTCGCGCCGGAGGACCACTGGGTCGGAGCCGCCGCCCTCGCGCGTCGCGCCGCCGCTCCCCGCCCAGTGGCCGGCTCGGGTCGCGATCCGATCCAGCCGCACGTCCGGCTCGATCGGGGCCCGACGCCAGCCGAGGCCGTCGGTGTAGTCGCGCAGATGCAGGACGCCGCGCTCGCCGACCGCGATGGCCTCGCGCGCGTCGGCCGCGACGCGGGTCAGGCCGGCCGCCCCGTCCACGCGACGCACTCGCCAGCGGTCGTCCCCCAGCCGCTCGACGATCAGCGGGACGCCGCGCTCGTCGCCCACCGCGACGAAGCGCTCCCGCCCCGGCAGCGCCGCGACGTCCTCGAGGTCCCCCTGGAACTGCTGCGCGCCCTCTCGCCGCAGCCGCTCCCCGTCCCAGGCCGAGATCGTGCCCTCCATCGTCACGAGCAGCCCATGGAGCCCCTCGGCGTCGCGCTCGAGCGCCGCGCCGCGGTGGGCCGCGCCCGAGAGGTGGCCGAAGCAGCGCCAGTCGCCGTCCGCGCTCCGGTAGACCAGGGAGCCGCGCCCGCCGCCCCCGAAGAGCTCACCGGTGGGCAGCCCGACGAGCGCCGGCAGACCGACGAAGCCGCACGCGACGTCCTCCTCGCTCCAGGTCGCGCCGTCCCAGCGGTACAGGCGACGGTCCGGCGCGTCGCCGGAGATCAGGACGAGCCCGTCCGAGAACGTCGACGCGAGCACGCCCTCCGCCCCGACCGGGCCGGCGACCGGGCTCCAGGTCGCGCCGTCCCAGCGATGCAGGTCGACCGGATCGTGGCGCACCCACCAGACCTGATCGCCGGCGGGGGAGATCACCAGCTTCCCGGAGACGCCGCCGGGAGGCGCCGGGACGCTCGACCAGGCGCCGGGCCCGTCGCGGCGGTGGATCGCGACGCCGTCGGTCGCCCAGAGCTCGGCGCCGCCGTGGGTGACCCGGGCGGACGCGGCGGCTCCGGTGGAGAGGCTCGTCCAGGTGCCTTCCGGGTCGCGCTCGAGCAGGACGCCCCGCTGCGCGCCCGCGACGACGCGCCCGCCGCCGAGGCAGGCGACGCTGTTGACGTCTCCGGCGCCCTCGATCGGCTCGAAGTGCCAGACGCCTCCGTCGCGGCGCAGCACCCCGCCGGACGCGCCGGCGAAGGCCTCGCCCCCCGAGAGGCACACCGAGAGGACGTACGCGCCGGGGCGCGGGTGCTCCTGGCATCGTGGACCGGCGCAGCGCGCGGGCTGCGCGTCGGAGGGGAGCGGCAGCTCGGTGGCGGTGTCGTCGACGAACTCGTCCACGCAGACGCCGTCGCGGCAGGTCCGGCCGAGCTCGCAGCTCACGCCGACGCACTCGGCGCCGAGGTGCACGGTGAGCTCGCGGCGCGCGCCGGGCAGGAACTTCGCGGAGAAGCCGCCGGACACGAAGCACGCCTCGCACGGCCCGTCGCAGGCGGACACCTCGAAGGTGAAGGTCTCGTCGGGCGCGCCGTTCGGGCCCGGCCACAGCGGGATCAGCGTGGGGAAGCCGGGGACCGCCTCGGGCACCGGCGCCAGCTCCGGCTCGGAGATCGATCGGCGCCCCTCGCCGAGCCCGACCCAGGTGCGCACGCAGATGTAGCGGGTGCGCGACTCCACCTGGGCGTCCGCGGTCACCGTGACCAGCACCTGCGTCGGTGGGTTGCAGGCGGCGAGCAGGAGCAGCAGGGGGAGCCAGCGCGTCACTCGAGCCTCACCCGCTCGATGCGGAGGCCGCCGAGGGCGATCCCGAACGCGCCCTCCTCGTCGAGCGCGAACGCCCGCACGCCGTCGGACGAGGCGAAGGGAATCGGGTCTCCGGCGGGCGGCAGGACGCGGAAGCGGCCGCCCGAGAGGCGCGCGGCGCGCACGGCGTCGCCGTCCAGCCAGACGCGCTCGACCGGCTCGCCGTCGAGGACCCCGCCGGGCTCGAGGCGAGCGTCTCGCAAGAGCTGCAGCCCCTGCGCCGCCACCCACACCGCGCCGTCGCTCCGGACGTGGAGATCGGTGATCTCGCAGGGCGCCTCGGCGACGCGCTCCCACGCGCCGCCGCGGTGACGGTGGATCGCGTAGCCGGTGCACTCGCCGTCGCCGAGCCGGGTGGCGCCCCCGATCCAGACCTCGTCGCCCTCACCGAGCGCGAGCGCGCCGATGAAGACGCCGGCCGGGGGCGCGGGGCGGAACGGGAGCCACCGCCCGTCGTCGGCGCGCTGGAGGAGCAGCGGCTCGAAGGTGTCGGCGCCACGCTCGTCGTCGCCGGCCGCGAGCCAGAGGCCGCTCCGCGCCACCACCCGGGTCAGTCGCGTCGTCGGCGCCTCGAGCGCGGTGCGCGCCCAGGGGAGCGGTCCGTCGAGCTCGCGCGTCTGCACGAAGCCGCGCTCCCCCACGGCGACCGCGCGGGCGCCGTCGACGGCGAGCGCGACCAGGCCGCCCTCCCCGGTGAGGCCACGCTGCCGCCACTGGGTCTCGCCCACCCGCTCGAGCAGGATCGGGCCGCCGCCGTGCGTCCGGGAGCGCTCCCCGACCGCGAGGAAGCGCCCCGGGCCGGTCGCGGCGACGTCGGTCAGGGCGCCGCGGAAGAGGAGCGCGCCCTCGGGCACGATCCGGGTTCCGTCCCACGCCTGGATCGTGCCTTCGGTGGTCGCCACCCAGCCGAGCGGCTCGTCGCCGCCGCGCCGCAGGGCCGCGCCGCCGAGCCACGCGCCCTCGAGCGCGGTCGGGCACGACCACTCGCCCGCGGCGCTGCGGTAGATGAGGCGCCCGCGTCCGGCCCCGCCCAGGACCTCCCCGGTGGCCACGCCGGACATCGACACGAACCGGTCGGGGCAGCCGAAAAGCTCGGTCTCCCAGGACCCGCCGACCCAGCGATGGAAGCGCTCGGCGACCGCGCGCCCCATCCCGTCGAGCTCGACCGAGGTGACGACGAAGGTGTCTGCGTAGGTGGCGCGGCCGAGCTCGTCCGCCTCGGGAGGCGCGGCGGCTGCGGCCCAGCTCGCGCCGTCCCACTGGAAGAGCGCGGGCGGGCTCGCGCGCCACGCCCAGAGCTCGGCGCCGTCGGGCGAGAGCGCGAGCGAGGCGGCGCCCGACCCGGGGGGCGCCGGCGCGGGGGCCCAGGCGCCCTCGCCTTCGCGCCGGAGCAGCGCCTCGCCCACCGTCGCCCAGGCCTCGGCCCCGCCGGCCACGACCCGCGCGCGCCCGGCGCCGACGCCCATGACCTCGGTCCACACGCCGCCTGGGTCACGCTCGAACAGCCGGCCCCGCGCGTCTCCGGCGACCGCCCGGCCGCCGCCCAGGCAGCCGACGCTCTCGACGTCGTCCCGGGCGGGGAGCGGCTCGAAGAGCCAGGCCCGACCTTCGCGCCGGAAGACGCCGCCCGAGGTGCCCACGAACGCGTCTTCGTCGCTCGCGCACATCGCGTAGAGGTGGGTGCCCGGCCGCGGGTGCTCCTGGCAGAGCGCGCCTCGGCAGAAGGCGGGCTGATCGTCGGAGGGCAGCGGGAGCTCGGTCTCTCCTTCGTCGAGCCGCGAGTCGACGCAGACCCCTTCGTTGCACGACTGACCCTGCGGGCAGCCCACGCCGATGCACGCCTCGTCGAGAGTCAGGAAGTAGCTGCGCACGCGCCCCGAGTCGAAGCTGCCGCCGAAGTGAGCGTCGACGAAGCAGCCCTCGCAGCCGGGCCCGTCGCACGCCGCCGCCTCGAAGGTGAAGGTCTGATCGGGCGCGCCGCGTCCGGGGTGGACCGGGACGTAGGTGGGGAGACCGGCGATCGCCTCGGGGATGGCCGCGAACTCCTCGCGAAAGTCGGTCCGCGCCTCCTCGTGTCCCGCCCAGGTGCGGACGCAGAGATAGCGGGTGCGATTTTGGACCACCGGGTCGGCGTCGACGTGCACGACCGCCTGGGTCCTGACCTGACAGCCCAGGGAGAGCGTGAAGAGAAGAGGGACGACGCGGCCCATCACCGCCCCGGGGGTACGCCGGAGACCCACGGGGGGCAATTTCCGGCCCTGCGCGGAACCGTTCAACCCCGCGCGGCGCGGGCCACCGCGTCCGGGATCCCGTTGGTCGCGTCGTCTCCGATGCGCTGGAAGAAGAGGCTCATGATCGGGCTGCCCAGGCGCAGCAGGCCCCGGAGCTCGAAGCGGGCGTCGTAGGTGAGCTTGGTCGCGGCGTCGCCGTCGGCTTCGAAGGTGAGCGCGTCCCGGTAGGAGGCGAAGTCGACCTGGCCCTCGAAGGCGACGTGGTGCGGCGCGTCGAAGCGGACGACCCGATAGGGGAAGGCGATCGTGCCGCCGAGCGGGCCGGGGGAGTCGAGCTCGAAGCGCGAGCCGAGGCCGACCGGGCCGCCGTCGTCGAGGCGGCGAGCCGCGCTCACCCGCGGGTCCCAGCTGCCCGCGTGGCTGAAGTCGCTCACGTAGGCGAACGTGGTGTCGATCGCGACGGGCACGGTGACGGTGGTGAGGTAGCGCGCCATCACATCTCCGCGAGGTGGCGCTCGGCGCGCCGGGCCATGCCGTGCGCCTCCTGCGCCTGGGCCACGGCGAGGGCGCGCTCGAAGGCGGCGCGGGCGTGTCCCACGTCGCCGGCCGCGAGCGCGACCCGCCCATCCATGATCGCGAGCCCGGCCTCGTGCACGCGCTCGTCGCTCCGGGCGAGATAGGCGGCGGCCTCCCGGACCGCGGCCCGCGCCTCGTCGAGCCGGCCGGCGGCGAGCTCCGCCTCGGCGAGCCCGGCCCAGTAGAGGGTCATCGTCGCCATCGAGCCCATCGCGGTGAGCGCCTCGACGCCGGCGCGAATGTCCTCGACCGCCGACTCGCCGCCCAGGGCTCGGCTCCAGCCGCGCACGATGCGCGCCTGAGCGTCCCAGTGCGGCATGCCCATCTGCGCGGCCAGCTGCACCACGACCTCGGCCCGGCGGGCCGCGTCGCTCGGGTCCCCGGCCACGCAGCTCCAGGTCCCGAGCACCGTGTCGACGAAGGCGCGGGTCGAGGGCTGCGCCAGCGCGTCGGCGAGCGCGTCCGCCTCGTTCGCGCGCTGCGTCGCCTGATCGTCCTCGCCCGCGTGCACGTGCGCCCAGGTGAGGAACGAGAGGCACATCGCGCCGAGGTCCTGCCCGAGCTGCAGCGCCAGCGGCCCGTGAGCCTCCCGGTCGTACGAGGCCAGCGCCTCCTCGAGCGCGCGGCGGCCGTCGGTGATGTGCCCCCGCATCAGCCGCGCCGCGCCGTGGGCGGTGAGCCCGGCCACCCGGATCGCCACGTCGCCGGTCCGCTCACCCAGCCCGCGCAGCATGGACGCCGTCTCCTCCGCCTTCGGGTGCTGACCGCTGACGATGTAGAAGGTCCAGAGGCCCCAGAGCGCCGGGAAGACCTGGGCGGCGGCGTCGTCGCCGGCGTGCTGGCAGAGCTCGAGCATGCGCGAGTAGTTGGCCTCGACCTCCGACGACGCGAAGCCCTGGGTGAGCATCAGCGGGACGCCGAGCGTGCCGCGCAGCGCCAGCTCCTGCGCGAGCCGCGCGTCGCCCTCCGGGAGCTGCTCGACGCAGGCCAGCCCGCGGGAGAGGTGGCTCATCGCGTCCCCGAGGGCGAAGGCGCCGAGCGCGGCCTTTCCGGCGGCGTGCCAGTGCGGCACCGCGGCGGCCGGCCGGTTGCCCTCGGTCAGGTGGTGGGCGAGCACCTCGGGCGGCGTCTCCGGGAAGCGCTCGCTCAGCACGTCGGCGACCCGCTGGTGGTACTTGCGCCGGGTCCGCTTGAGCAGCGAGGCGTAGGCCGCGTCCTGCACGAGCGCGTGCTTGAACACGAACATCGATCGGGGCGACACGCCGCGCTGGTAGATGAGCTCGCCGTCGGTGATGCGCCGCAGCTCGTTCTGCATCTCCTCCTCGAAGGAGCGCAAGATCTCGCGGAGCAGCTCCTCGCTGAACCGCCGCCCGATCGTGGAGCAGAGCTGCACGAGGGTCTTCTTCTTCGGCGGAAGCTGATCGAGGCGCGCCATCAACGAGTCGTGCAGGGTCGCGGGGATGGCGAGCAGCTGATGCTCACCGCTCGTGTTGACCTTCGACTCGAGCAGACCGGACTCGATCACCATCTGCGCGAGCTCCTCCGCGAAGAGCGGGTTCCCGTCGGCCTTGAGGGTGATCTGCTGGGCGAGCTCGGGCGGGATCTCGCCCCCCCCACCGCGTCGATGATCGCGTCGATGGCGGCGCGCGGCAGGCGATGCAGGGCCAGCTCGGTCTGCACGTGCCACTGCGCGCGGAACTCCGGCCGGGCGGTCAGGACGAGCAGCAGCGGCGCGTCCGCGAGGGACTCGGCGAGCCCGCCGACGAGCTCCAGGGTCGACTCGTCCACCCAGTGCACGTCCTCGAGCACGATGAGGGTGGGCGCGAGCTCGGCTGCGCGCAGGAACGCCGCCACGAGCAGCGCGAGCGTCCGGCCCTTGCGGATCTGCGGCGTGAGCGGCGGGAGCGGGACGTCGTCGACGCCGAGGAGCGGCGCGAGGAGCCCGAGGGCGTCCGGGTCCGACAGCTCGAGCCGCTCGATCAGGGCGCGGAGCGCGTCGAGCCGCCCTTCGTCGTCGGGCACGCGCGCGAGCTGACGCAGCAGCTCGCCGACCGGCTGGAAGGGCGTGTGCGCGAAGAAGGTGGAGCCGCGCGAGCGCAGCACCCGGGCCTCGGCGCCGTCGAGCACCGAGCAGAGGCGAGACTTGCCCACGCCGGCCTCGCCGCGGATCAGCACCGAGCGGCCGGAGCCCGCCTTCGCCTGCTCGAGGAGCGATCGGAGCGCGGAGACCTCGGCCTCGCGACCGACGAAGGGCGTGCGCGGCACCGGCTCCTCGGCGCTCGGGCCGCGGGTGACGACGCGGAACACCTCGCGCGCCTCGTCGAAGCCCTTGAGCGCGTGCGCGCCGCGGCTCTCGGTGCGGAAGGCGCGTCGCAGGAGGCGCTCGGTCTCGGCGCTGACCACCGCGGTGTTCGGCTCGGCGATGCCCTGGAGGCGCGCGGCCAGGTTCGGGGTCTCGCCGATCGCGAGCTGCTCGGTCACGCCCTCGCCGCCGACCGCCCCGACCACCGTGGGCCCGGTGTGGATGCCGACACGGACCGCGAGCCTCACCCCGCGCTCGCGAGAGAGCCGCTCGTCCAGCCGCGCGACCGCCTCGATGACCCCGAGCGCCGCGTGCCCGGCCCGGATCGCGTCGTCCTCGTGGGCGCGCGGGTAGCCGAAGTAGACGAGCAGCCCGTCCCCGAGGTGCTGCGCGACGTGACCGTCGAAGCGGCGGATCTCCTCGGTCGCCGCCCGCTGGAACGCCTGGATCACCTCGCGCAGATCCTCCGGGTCGAGGCGCGCCGACAGCTCCGTCGCCGACACCAGATCGCAGAACATCACGCTGAGCTGACGGCGCTCGCCCTGGACGCCCGACGGGCTCTTCTTGGGCGCGGCGGCCGCGAGCTTGGTCCCGCAGTCGTCGCAGAACTTCGCGCTCGGCCGGTTGACGTGGCCGCAGCTGGGACACTTGCCGGCGAGCCGCTCACCGCACTCGCCGCAGAACTTCGCGCCGTCGCGGTTCTCGTGCTGGCAGCTCGGGCACTCCATCTAGAGCGGCCCCTCGGGCACGACGCCCTCGTCCATCTTCACCCGCTGCGCGTCGGTGAAGGGCTGCGCGATCAGGTGCCGGTCCTGCGCGCGCATCCGGAAGAGGGTGAGGATGTAGCGCATCCGCTGCGGGAGGCTGACCCAGTCGACCGCGCCCACCGCGACCGCCTGCGCGTGCGAGGGCCGGTGCCCGAGCCCGATGAGCGCGGCGAAGCGGTCCTCGAGGCGATCGATGAAGCGCTCCTCGATGTCGAGGTCGAGCGCCTCGTAGCGCGAGAGCACCGTCCGCAGGGTCGGGTCGACGATCTCCTCGAGATCCTTCGGCACGAGCGGGCCGCCGGGATCCGGCGGGAGCGGACGCGAGAGGTGGATCGTGCCGTCGGGCAGGTAGAGCTCCATCATCGTCAGCGTCGCGAAGTCGTTCCACGCCTTCTCGAGGAGGTTGGCGATGGGGCGGATCAGCGTCGTCGCCAGCGACCTCTTCGCGCCGTCGTCGAGCTGGTCGTGCACGTGCCCGATCAGCACCTCCTCGAACGGCGCGTTCAGCGAGCCCGCGATGTAGGTCTGGAGCCGGGTCTGCTCGTGAATGCCGCCGTAGGCGTTGGCGAGGAGCAGCAGCTCCGCGCGGGTCTTGGGATCGGGCTCGTGCATGGCGCGGTAGAGCGCGGTCGCCATGTCGCGCAGCATGCTCTGGCCGCCGCGCTGCTCGCCGATGAGCGTCTTGCCGTCCCAGCGCGTGACGTCGGGCTGCGGATCACCCTTCGCGTAGCGCTCGAGGAGGCCGTCGAGCCTGGCCTGGTCGAACGCCTCGTCGTCGCCGAGGGTCTGGAGCACGTCGGCGAAGCAGCCGCCGAGCTCGGCGAAGACCACCCGGTTGCCGACCATGATGTAGGTGCTGACGTCGGAGACGATGTCCCCGGCGAGGCCGACCAGGCCGCACACCCCGAGCTTCTCCTCGACCTCGGCGAGCGGCCCGGCCGCGGACAGCAGCGCGCGGAACGCCGCCGGCACCTCCTCGCTCCGGATGAACTTGCCGGCCGTCTTGGAGGCCCACGTCCCGAGCGTGGTCCAGCTAATGTCACGCCCGCCCGTGCGCGCCCTCATCCCCTCCGAGAGGTCGTGATAGCCCTGCGTGATCCTGAGGTTTCGGAGGGTGGGGTCGTCGTCCAACGCGACGATCGCCCGCACGTCCTCCGGCGTGGGCACCGTTCGAGCCGCCATGAGAGGAGAGGCTATCAGAGGCGGCCGATCCTGAGGGATCGAGGTAGGATGCTCCCCATGGAGGACCGCCCCCGCCTGTCGCCCCTCGACTGGATGGTCGTGGCGTGGGGCGTGGGCGGCGTGCTCGCGCTGCTCGCGAACGCGATCGTCCGGCTGTCGCCGATCGCGGCGGAGGCGCTGACGATGGAGCTCGGCGCGCTGCACTGGGCCGCCCTCGCCGGCTGGGTCGCGTTCATGGGCTACGCCGAAGGCTGGCGCGGCTTCCACCGCCGCTTCTCGCCCCGGGTCGTGGCCCGCGCCTTCCACCTCGGCCGCCGGCGCCGGCTCGGGAGCGCGCTCCTCGCGCCCGCGTACTGCATGTCGCTCTTCGCCTCCACGCGCCGCGGCACCCTCGTCGCGTGGTCGCTGGTCGTCGGCATCAGCGCGCTCGTGGTCCTCGTCCGCATGACGCCCCAGCCCTGGCGCGGCATCGTCGACGCCGGCGTGGTGATCGGCCTCGGCGTGGGCAGCCTCTCGATCGGGTGGCACGTGCTGCGCTCGCTGCGCCTCGGTCCCCAGCTGCCGACTGATCTGCCGGCCGGAGACCTGCCTCAGCCGGCCGGGCAGAGCAGCCGCACCGCCGCCTGAGCGACGTACTCCTCGACCTGCGCCCAGCCGTCGTCCCCGGTCGCGTCGGTGAGGCACTCGAGCTCGGAGTCGGTCAGCAGCGCCATGCGCGCCATGATCGACGACATCGACTGGATGGCGAGGCGCGCGTGCAGCTGGTCCACCGTGATGTGGGGCGCGAAGCTCTTCGCGGCCTCGACGATCATCGAGCCGAGGAACTCGGGCTGGCGGTTCGGGTGCAGCTCGCCGCGCTGGGCGTTGGTGGCCATGCGGAGCTTGATCAGCGCCCGCTCCCGCCGCGCGAAGCGGAAGAGGCTGCGCGCGACGTGCTCGACGAGCGCCGCCCCCTCGCGCTCGTGCATGGTCGAGGTCAGCTGCCCGGCGGTCGCGGTGAGCCGCTGGTAGTAGCCGTCGAGGCAGGCCTCGAGCAGGTCCGTCTTGGACCCGAAGTAGTACTGGATGGTCCCCGGGCTGACCTCGGCGGCCGCGGCGACCTTCCGCATGCTCAGCCGCTCGGGGAGCCCGGCCTCGTCGAGCACGTCGAGCGCCGCCCTGACGATCGAGTCGTAGGTGCGCGCGGAGTCGGCGTCGACTGGTCGAGCCATGATGCTGCGCGGGATGATACCCGCTTTCGGACGGCGCGGGCGACGCCTGTCACGAAGCTGGCGCGGTCTTCTCCTCGGCCCAGCTGGTCCGGTGGTTCGCGCCGGCGTCGTGGGCGTCCCAGCAGTCGACCGAGCAGAAGAAGAGCGCGGTCCGTTTGCGGTTACAGGTCGAGACGCTGCACGCGTAGTACGTGCTCCCGTGCGCGATCGGCTTGCGGCACATGCTGCACAGCTTCCACTGACTCATGCCGCGAAGATATCACCGCTCAGCGCTTCAGGATCGTCCGGGCGCTCCGCTCGGGCGGCGCGGGGGACGGGGCGCCGACCGCGGTCTCGGTCGCGCTCCGATCGCTCATCGCGCGGGCGACGTCGGCCGCGCAGAGCTCCTCGAGGGCGGCGGGCCGGGCGCACCCGCACTCGTCGGAGCACGAGGTGACGAACGCGGTGTCCTCGAGCGCCCGGACGCGGTGGAGCGCCCCGGTCGGCGCGGCCAGCGCCTGATCGGCGCGCAGCACCCGCTCCTCGCGCACGAGCTTGCCGCCCTCGGCGCGGTGCCACCGCTCGTCGACGATGCGCCCCGAGACCACCCGGGTCCAGGCGCTCGGCTCGTCGTGCCGGTGCAGATCCGTGACCGCCCCGCGCCGCAGGAACACGGTCCGTACGGGTCTGGTCGCCTCGGCCTCGCGGCCCCCCTTCGCGTGCTCTCGCTGCATGCCTCGATTGAGGGGGCGGCGATCGGAAAGCGCAAGAAAACGGATCAGGCAGGGATCACGCAGCGGAAGGTCGTGCCCTCGCCGCGGCGGGAGTCCAGCTCGAGCTGACCGCCGAGGGCCTCGCACGCGCCGCGCACGGCGGCCAGCCCCACGCCGCGGCCGGAGACCTCGCTCACCGCGTCGCGGGTGGAGACTCCGTCGGCGCAGAGCGCGTCGAGGAGGCTCGCGCTGTCGAGCCCGCGCTCCCGGGCCCGGCGGCGCACGGCCTCCTCGTCGATCCCGCGCCCGTCGTCGCGCACGCTGATGGTGAAGCGCTCCGCGTCTCGGTGGGCCGCGATGTGGAGCGCGCCTCGCTCGGGCTTGCCGGCGCGGGCCCGCTCGGCCGGCCCCTCCAGCCCGTGGTCGAGCGCGTTGCGGATGAGGTGCACCAGGCTGCGGAACAGCCCTCGCGCCCCCTCGTGGGGGAGCCGCACGTCGTTGTGCGCGACCACCACGTCGACGTGCTTGCCGAGCTGCGCCGCGAGGCGCTCCGCCTGGCGGCCGGGCGTCGTGAGCAGATCTCGGACCGCCTCCCGCTCCCAGCTCGCCACGAGCTCCCGGAGCGACGTCGGCGTGTCCTCTCGCTCGAGGGCCGCGCAGAGCCGATCGTACTCGCCGCGCAGCACCCGCATGTCGCCGCCGGTGTCGCCCTCCAGCATCGCGCCGATGCCGCCGAGGGTCTCGCGCCAGGCGAGCGCCAGGCCATCGACGTCCTCGCGGGTGAGCGCCGCGCCCTGGGCCAGCCGCTCCTCGAGCGCGTGACAGCGGGCCGCGATGGCGTCGAACCCGAAGATGGCCGTGTTCCCCTTGAGCGTGTGCAGGGCGCGGAAGCGCTCCTCGTCGGGCGCGGCCTCGCCGAGCCGCCGGAGGAGCTCGTCCACCTCGCGCACGAACGCGAGGAAGCCGCCGTGATCGGCCACGAGGTGCGAGACGATCTTCGTCATCTGCCGGCGCTCGGCGTCCGCCCGCTCGGCCGCGACCTCCGCGGTGGCGTCGCGCACGATCAGGAGCACGTAGGCGAAGCGGCCGTCCTCGATGACCGGGCGATAGCCGAGGCGGAGCACCCGTCCGTCGCGCACGATCTCCGCCGGCATCGCCGCGGCCGAGACCTCGAAGGGCAGGAGATCCTCGGCGAGCTGCTCGTAGGCGAGCCGGCCCATCTCCCCGGCCCCGAGCACGTCCCAGAGGGCCTCCCCCTCGCGGTCTCCGAGGAGCCGCTGCGCGGCGGCCGATCGGGTCCCGGTGAGGAGGCCGTCGAGGCCGCAGACGATCAGCCCGTCGTGCATGCTGTCCATGAGGAGCTTGATGTGCTCCTCGCGCCGGATCGCGGCGGCCATCTCCTGCTGCACGACGAGGTCGAGCGCCTGGTACATCTCCACGCCGTCGACGAGCGCGGCCACGAGCGGCCCCAGCTCGGCCACCTCGGCGGCCAGCGCCTCGCGATCCGTCCGCTCGGCCCCGAGCTGCAGGATCAGGCGGCCCCTCGCCTCGAGCGCCACCACCACGCGCTCGGGCTCGAGTGCGAAGCGCGCGCCGTCTCCCGGCACCTCGGCCGCGTCGGCCGCTTCGGGGGCGCCGGCCGGCGCCGTGTGCACCGTGTCTCCGACGCGCGCGGTGACCGGCGCCTCGATCCGCGTCGCCACCGCCGCACACAGCGAGCGCGCCAGCCCCTCCACGTCGAGCTCGCGCGCCAGGGACGCGGAGAGCTGGACCCGCCAGTCCATCACCATGGACCTCCCGAACGGACAGGAGCGCGGAGACTGAAGGTGCCCTCTGGTACCCTCGCCCCATGTCGCGAGCCTCTCGACTCTGGGCGCGGACGGGCGCCGCGCTGGCGCTCACCTGGCCCCTCCTCGACTGCGGCGGATCCGGCGCCGCCACCTGCCTCGGCTGGGTCGAGGACGACCAGGGGGCGCGGCACTCGCCGGAGGAGGGGACCGCGGACCGCGAGCGCGCGCAACGACTCGCGTGCAACGGATACTGTCGCGACGCCGATCCGGGCTACGACGCGATGTACCAGGTCTGGCGCGACTCGCCGGCGGGAGATCCCTCGGTCACCAAGGCCGAGGCGATCTTCCGGGACGAGGCGTTGATGCGCTACGTCACCGAGACCTGCGCCGATCGCTGCCTCTCCGAGATCGCCTCGGGCGCCCGGCGCGGCGGCGTCGACTGCGAGGACGGCAGGTGATCCGCGCCGAGTCCTCGATCACGATCGACGCGCCGATCGAGCGGGTCTGGGCGGCGATGGTCGACGCCCCGGGCTACGGCGCCTGGAACCCGTTCATCGTCCGCGTCGACGCGCCGCGCCCGACGCTCGCGGTGGGCGACGACATCGTGCTGCACGTGCGCTGGGAGGACGGCGGCGCCTTCGCCTCGCCCGAGCGCGTCGTCCAGGTCGACGCCCCCGCCGCGCAGGGCGACGTCACCCGAGCCGCGCTCGCCTACCGCTTCACCGGCTGGATCGCCCGCCTCGGCCTCGTCCGCGCCACCCGCGTGCAGACCCTCGAGCAGCCTCCCGGCGGCCCGACCCGCTACCACACCGAGGAGACCTTCCGCGGCGCCCTCGCCCGCTTCGTCCCCCTCGCCCGCGTCCGCGCCGGCTTCGCGCGCCACGCCGAGGCGCTGAAAGTCCGCGCCGAGTCCTGACGCCCGGCGTGAATCGCGTCTCGGTTCGTGCGAGAACGGGGGCATGAGCGATCGACCCCGCGTCACCGTCGAGCAGACGGGTCACCTCCACCTCATCGGGCTCGACCGGGCCGACAAGCGCAACGCGTTCGACCTGCGCATGCTGCGCGAGCTCGCCGAGGCGCTGACGGCCTACGAGGACGACGACGACGCGCGGTGCGCGGTGCTCTTCGCCGAGGGCGAGCACTTCACGGCGGGGCTCGATCTCGCCGAGGTGGGGCCGGCGGTGAAGGACGGCGCGCCGCTCTTCCCGGAGGACGCGGTAGACCCGCTCGGGCTGCACGGTCGGGTGCGGCAGAAGCCGCTGGTCATGGCCGTGCAGGGCTGGTGCCTGACCATCGGCATCGAGCTGTCGCTGGCGGCGGACATTCGCGTCGCGGCGGACGACACTCGCTTCGGTCAGATCGAGATCAACCGCGGCATCTTCCCGTTCGGCGGCGCGACCATCCGGCTGCCGCAGATCGCCGGCTGGGGCGACGCGATGCGGTGGCTGCTCACCGGCGACATCTTCGACGCCGCGGAGGCGCACCGCATCGGGCTCGTGCAGGAGGTGGTGCCCGCGGGGGAGCAGAAGGCCAAGGCGATCGCGATCGCGGAGACCATCGCGTCCCGCGCGCCGCTCGGGGTCCGGGCCACGCTCGCGTCCGCGCGGACCACCGCCCACGACGGGCCGGACGCCGCCGCCGCCGCGCTGCTCGACCAGGCCCGCGCGCTGATGGGCAGCGAAGACGCGGCGGAGGGGCTGCGCTCGTTCGTGGAGCGGCGGGACGCGAAGTTCAACGGCCGCTGAGCTTCTTCTTCGCCGCGGGCGAGGGCTCGAGCTCCGCCTCGACCTCCTCGACCTCCACGCGCACCCGCGGACGGTCGCCCTCCATCCAGCGCTGCAGCTCCGGCATGCGCTTCGAGAGGAGGTCGCCCGGGTGGCGATCGCGCGCCTCCTCGAGGAGGAGCTCGGCCATGTCGTGGTCGCCGCGCTCGGCGAAGGCCCAGGCGAGCAGCGCGAGGAGCGGGGCCGCGGACGTGATCGCGAGGGCGCGCTTCGCCCGGGCGTGGAGCACGTCGTCGTCCCAGTCGTGTCGGCCCTCCTTGAACGCCAGGAAGTGCTCGGTCGTCCAGTGGGCGAGCTGCAGGAACTCGCCGCTCGGCTCGGGGCCGAGGCCCTCGAGCACGTCGCGGGCGGTGTCGAGGGTGCCGAGCCGGGTCAGGGCGTAGGCCTCGCCGTAGCGGGCGAGGCGCGCGAGCACGTTCTGGCTCTTGCCCCAGAGCCGGAGGCTCTCCCGCGTGTGGTAGAGGGTCTTGTCGGCGTCCTCGCGCAGGCTGGCGCAGAAGGCGAGGCGACCGTGGGCGAGGGCGCGCAGGTTGCGCGGGACGAAGCGGCCGTCGGCGATCTTGCGCGCCGCGGCCTCGGCCACGTCGAGCTCGCCCGAGAGCGCGGCCTCGCTGGAGCGGCGGAGCAGGAGGTGCCGGCTGCCGAGCCACGCGAGCCCCGCGCCGATCACCACGCCGAGCGAGAGCCCCGGCACGCCGACGAGGAGATAGCCGAGGTAGGCCTCGGTCACCGTCAGCAGCCCGAGGGTCCCCCAGTAGACGCCGACGATCATGCGATAGCGCGTCGGGGAGCGCACGCGGCCCTCCCGGTCGATGTGCACCCGGTCCTCGGGGCGCGCGCGTTCGAGGGAGTCGGCGAGCTCAGACGTCATCGGGGGGCAGCATACGCGCGGATCACCCCGCGCGCCGCCGACGCTCCACCTCGTCGGCGAGGGCGACCCGGACCTCCTCGGCGGTGCGCTCGTCCTGGAGGTGCGGCACCAGCGCCACCTCTCCCGAGGGCGTCCGCGCGAAGAGGGTGTGACGGCCGCCGGCCGCGCGCTTCACCTCCAGCGCCTCCACCTCTTCGAGGCGCACGCCTCGCCGGCCGGCGCGCAGCTCCCCGTCGGCGATGTGCACCGAGGTCCGGGAGTCGCGCCCGAAGAAGGAGGCCCCGAACGCCAGCACCGCGGCGGCGAGGAGCGGCGCCCCCAGGAGCACCCAGATCAGGAAACACATCCCCTGGGCGCCGGTGAGCAGGACGAGCAGGCCGAGCAGGCCGACGACGCCGACGCAGACCCCGGCGGCCTTGCGCAGCTTCGGCTTCAGGTCGCCGCGGCCGCGATGCTCCAGCCGGAAGGTCGGCTCGCCCGCCTGATCGCGGTAGCTCCCCGGCGGCGCGTCGGCCCGGGAGGTGACGAACCAGCTCGGCGCCTCGACGAAGACGCCGCAGCGCTCGCAGAAGGGGCGATCGCCCCCATGTGGGTGAACCGCGCTTCCGCAGCGCTCACATTGGACTGCCCCCATGGCGACTCAACGTACCAGAGGGGCAGGTGTTCCTCACATCTCGGCGGCGCGGGCCTCGGCGGCCTCCCACATGCGGATGTAGCCCTCGGCGGAGCGGAAGAGGGGCTCGAGATCCTCCTCGGTGGCGCCGGTGCGGCGCGCGTCCTCGATCAGCTCGGGCAGCAGGCCGATGTGCGCGAAGCCCTCCATGTTGAAGTCGATCGTGCGCTCGCCGACCCGCGGCTCGGTGAAGGTCACGTCGCCGGCCATGGACTGGAACGGGTAGGTCACCGGGTTCTCCTGCGGCTCGGGGCAGGCGCCCTCGGTGAACCGCGGGCCGCGCGCGCCGGCGAAGCCGTTGAGGTCGAAGCCGAAGCCCTCGGCCGGGTAGCCGCCGTTGGCGCGGATGAGGTCGACGCGCTCGTTGAGCCGCCGGGTCATCGCCGCCGGATCGCCCGCCTCGCCGCAGCGGCCGAGGCCGACCTTCGAGACGCCGCCGAGCGCGTAGATCCGGCCGTCGTAGTTGAGCCCGTGCGTCCCCGCGAGCCCCGGGTAGCCGGCGGCCTCGGCCATCTCGTAGGCGGCCAGATAGGAGCGGCGCGGGAAGTGATCCATCTCGATGATCATGCCCCGCCGCATCATCTCCTCGAGCAGGCGCTCGCCGAGCGGCGTCAGGCCGGCGTTCATGCACCAGTCGCCCTCGAGCGCCGGGGACATCAGCTGGTCGATGAAGGGCACGATGGTGCCGATGGGGTTGGCGCCGAAGCCCGAGAAGTCGTGGGGCGCCGGCGAGTCGTACACGTCGCGCGGCATGTTCAGGCCGCCGAAGCTGACCTCGCCGCGGTCGAAGGTCGTCGGGACGTCGGGGCAGTCCTCGGTGAAGTTCGACCAGTGGCCCGAGTTGATGAAGTTGCCCACCTCGATGAAGGACTTGTGGCCGTCACCGGCGGAGAACCCGTTGTCGTACTTGTGGACCGGGAAGAGCACCCGCACGCCGAGCTCGTGATAGCGGTCGAGCTGCTCGATGACGTAGGCCTCGTCGCAGGTCGGGTAGCCCTCGCGCCCGCCGAGGAAGCAGTCGAACACGTTGGACGTCTCGATGCCGAGGATGACCGCCATCTTGCCGTCGGCGATGACCTCGCGCGCCTGCGCCGGGGTGGTGACGATGCGGAAGAAGCCCTCGCCCGGGCCGCCCCACTGCGCGTCGATGTAGCGCTCCATCGCGTAGGTCTCCTCGATGATGCGATCGACGGCGACCATGTCGTTGCACGAGTAGCGGACCGGCTGGGTGCCGCTGCCCGCGAGGAGCTCGCAGATGATCTGGTTGGTCGTCGCGTGCTGCACCACCAGGCGGAGGCCGCCGAGCCAGGCGCGCTCGAGCCAGCGGTAGTACTGCGTCTGGTGCGTCGAGCTGTCGTGCGCGCTCGGCCAGTCGGTGAAGGTGGGCCACCCGGCGGTCTCGTGGTTCGCCTCGGGCGTGCGGCCGGTGACGAACGAGGTCAGGAGCGCGTCGGAGTCGAAGGTGTCGCCGCCGAAGCTGTCGAAGGCGTAGCCGAAGAGATCCGCTCGCCCCTCGCGGCCGTGGTAGATGTCGCAGTCCGGCAGCGCGTGGGGCACGCCGAGGGGGTGGTACGGCGCGCCGTGGAAGATGCCGCCGCCGCCGAACGCGTAGTTCGAGAAGACGTGCGAGTGCGTGTCGACGATGCCGTAGAGGTCGCCGTCCTCGAAGGTCGTGCGGGTCGGCGTGCCCTCGGCGTCGACGGTCAGCTCCGGGTACGGCTCGCAGCCGTCGGTCGGGTACAGGGCGACGACCGCGGCGTCGTCCTCCGACTCGACCAGGCCGTCCCGCCCGAGGAAGCGCCCGGTCGCGAGGTGCCGCAGCTGGAAGCGCGCGTCGTCGTGCGCCGACACCGACAGCTCCCACTGCACGCCCGGGAGGTAGGTGTCGTCGGCGAGCAGGAGATCGCTCAGCACCTCCTCCTGGGGCACCAGCCCGTCCTCGCCCCCGACCAGGTAGCGCCGGTCGGCGTCGTAGAGGATGTAGGTGGCGAGCGTCGACGGCTGCAGCGTGAAGCGCGCCCCGTCCTCCATCGTGCGCGCGCTGAAGGTGTAGACCTCGCGCGTCTCCTCGCCCTCGACCCGCTCGACCGACTCGAGCCAGCGCGTGTCGTCCGACCCTGGATCGGTCGCGTCGATCGCGTAGCAGCCGTGCGCGAATCCGTAGATGCCGTCGTGCTCCGGAGGCGGAGGCCGAGGCACGGAGCCCTCGCACGAGAGGAGGACGAAAGAGAGAGCCAACCCTTGAATGCGCCGCGTCATGGAAGCGACGACAAGCTATTGAATAAAGTTCACCGTGTCGAGGGGGCGGCCAGCCGGTGGCTCGGATTTCCGCGCTCGCCGGCGCCGTAGCCGCGGGGGGGCGTCATCAGATCGATGAGCACCTCCACGTCCGGATCGTCGTCGCTGATGATCACGCGTCCGGCCCGCAGGTCGAAGAACATGCGCGGGTCGCCGTCGCGCCGGGTGCCGTTGTGGTCGTGGGCGAAGACGAAGGTGTCGCCGTCGCGCCGGCAGTTGTTGAACCCCGCGCCGCTCAGCCCGTAGACGAGGTCTTCGTTGCAGCGGATGCGGATGCGGCAGTTGAGGAAGTCCCCGTCGGCCGCCTGCACCTCGATGGCGCAGAGGCCTCCGTCCTCGGCCATCGTCGGGCCGCGCGCCGCGACCACCCGCCCGCGGTAGGTCGTGACCTCCCCCATCGGCTCCACCGGCCGGGGCGCGGCGGCGCAGCCTGCAGCGAGCACGAACACGAGCGCGCGTATCGGCACGGGCATCGACTATAGCGCACGCAGATCGTCGCGGTCCGCGTCCCGGTGGAAGACCGGGGGCTCGCCGAGGGGCGCGTCCACGGTGACGGTCTGGCCGCCCTCGTGGGGCTCCCCCGTCCAGACGTGGAACCACGTCGCGCCCGCCGGCAGGTAGACCGCGCGCTCGGTCGCGCCGCGCTCGACCACCGGGGCGACGAGGAGCGCGTCGCCGAGCATGTACTGGTCGTGGACCCGCCACGCCTCGCGGTCCTCCGGGAACTCGAGCAGCAGATGGCGCACGAGCGGCGCGCCGGTCCGCTGCGCCTCCTCGCTCCAGGTCATCATGTCGTCGGCGAGGGCGGCGTGGACCCGGGCGAAGCGGCGGAAGTGCGCGATCGTCTCGGCGTCGGTGTCCCAGTTGTGGTTGACGTCGCGCCGGTTGCCCTCGTGGGTGCGCATGATCGGGGTGAACGCGCCCAGCTCGGTCCAGCGCATGTAGAGCTCGCGCGTGCTGGGGCCTCCGCTGAAGCCCGCGATGTCGTGGGTCACGTAGGGCACGCCGGCGAGGCCGAGGTTGATCATCGCCGGCACCACCGTCGGCAGCCCGTCGGTCTCGGACCAGGTGGCCTCCTGGTCGCCGACCCAGTGGATCATCGAGCAGCGCTGCACGCCGGTCCATCCGCTGCGGGCGAAGAGCACCCAGTCGCCGTCCGGGCGGGCCGCGTCCATCGCCGCTCGGTTCGTGCAGTGCCAGTCGACGGGGAACCGGTTGTGATAGGCGGCCGGGTCGCTGCCGTCGTCCATGACCGCGTCGAGCGGGGTCCACTCGCCGAAGTCGGCCATCCAGCCGTCGATGCCGAGCTCGCCCACCATGCCCTCGAGCTCCGCCTGCACGTAGGCGCGGGCCGCGGGCTCGGTGAGGTCGGGGTGGCTGCTCCGCTCGTTCGGCGCGTTGAAGACGTACGCGCCGCTTTCGGGCGCCTCGATCAGCCAGCCCATGTCGCGCATCTCGGGGAAGTGGTCGTCGAGGTCGGGGTCGACGAAGGGGTTGGCGTAGGCGAGGAAGCGGAGGCCGCGGTCGTGGAGGTCGGTGATCATCCCGCCGAGGTCGGGGTAGTGCGCGGGGTCGGCGTTCCATCGGTACTGCACGCCGAAGCCGCCGCCGATGTTCATGCGCACCCCCGTCCAGTCCTGCGACCAGATCGCGCTGACCGGGATGGCCTCCGCCTCGAGCGCGGCGACGTCGGCGAGCACGGCGTCGCGCCCGCCCTGACTGCTGATCCACGCGCCGTCGAAGGCCCAGCGGGGCGGCGGCGCGGGGCGGCCGACCTCCTCGCCGAGCTGCGCGATGACGTCCAGCGGCGTCGGCCCGTGGAAGACGACCAGCTCGAGGGGGGCGCCGTCGATCACCTCGAGCCAGGCGCGCTCTTCGTCGCTCGCGCAGACGTCGACGGCCACGCGGTGGTCGGTGCGCACGAGCACGCCGAAGCCGCGGGCGTCGAGGTAGTACGGCATCGGGAAGTAGGTGGTGTGCGCGTCGCCCGAGATGTCGCGCAGGCCGCCACCCTCGCGGCCGATCCCCTGCTCGGTCACGATCAGGTCGAACGCCTCGCCGGTCTGCTCGGTGGCCTGATACTGCTCGCCGAAGCCGTGGAAGCTGCCGCCCTCGTCGCAGCGCACCGGGACGGCGAGCGAGGTCGGCGCGTCGCCGTCGACCGAGAGCGTCACGACCGTGGTGTCGGCGCGCTCCCCGGGCGCCACCCGGAGCGTGGCCGTGCCCTCCCCGTCGGCGAGGCCGTGCTCGACGACCGCGGCGCCGCCCTCCTCGCGCCAGCCGAGGAAGCGGTCGTAGGCGCGGGCCTCCTCGGAGCCGCGCCGGAAGGTCCAGATGGCCAGCTCGCCGCTGACCCGCTCGGTGAAGGTGCGCGCGATGGCGCCGCCCGGCGTCGACCAGAGCGGCCGATCGCCGGCGAAGAGCGAGACCGCGCCGGTCTCGTCGGCGACGACCACGCGGGTGCCGTCCGCGAGCGTGACCTCGCCCCCGGCGGCGGGAGGCTCGGCGCCGTCGCAGGCGAGGAGGAGCAGCAGGGAGACCCAGAGCGGGGAGCGGCGCATCCTCCCCCTCTAGCAGATCGGGGGAGGTTCAGGCGCAGAGCTTCTTGGCCGCCGCGACGAGCGCCACCGGGTTGAACGGCTTCACGATCCAGCCCTTCGCGCCCGCGCTCTTCGCCCGCGCGACGAGGGCCGGGTCCCCCTCGGTGGTCAGCATCAGCACCGGCACGCCGACGCCCTCCCCGCGCACCTTCTCGAGCATCTCGAGGCCGTTCATGCGCGGCATGTTGACGTCGCAGATCACCAGGCCGATCGAGCCGTCGCTCGTCAGCTTGGAGGCTCCGTCGACGCCGTCGACCGCCTCGAGGATCGCGAAGCCGGCCCCCGAGAGCGCCATGCTCACCTGCTGCCGGACCGTCGCCGAGTCGTCCACGATGAGGATCTTCTTGCTCATACTTCCGACCTTCTAGAAGAGGAGAACCTCGCCGCTCGCCAGGGGGGCCTCTCCCTCTCCCTCCGGCATCTCCTCCGGCGCCGCGTAGGCGGCTCCGGCCAAGGGATCGCGGCTCAGCGCCGGCAGATCCATCTTCGCTCGACCGTCTCGGAGCGCCCGCTCGAGCCCCTCGGGCTCGCCGTCCTCGAGCGCCTCGGCCATGTGATCGAGGACGACGAGGGCCTGGCGCATCGCCTGGCTGGTCGGGTCCTGGAACTGCAGGTGCGAGAGCGCGTCGCTCGAGGAGCGCACCGTCTGGGCGGCCTGCGCCTCGCTGTCCCGGAGCGACGCGGAGAAGCGGTCCCGCACGCTGGCCTGCGCGGCGTCGACCTCGCGGAGGCCGTCGTCGACCGCCACCCGGAAGCGCTCGGCCTCCTCGCGCAGCGCGCCGGCCGACTCGTCGAGCTTCGGCATGTGCATCGCGACGTCGTCGGCGAGCTCGGCGATCAGCGCGTTGGTCTTCTCGACCTCGGCAGCGAGCTCGCGGATCTCCTTGGCGATCACCTGGAAGGCGCGCCCCTTCGAGCCGAGGCGCGCCGCCTCCATCTGCGCGTTGAAGCTCAGGAGCCGCGAGTGGGTGGCGATGTTCTGGATCCGGTGCCCCGCCTCGCCGATGCGCTGGGTGCGCTCGTGGGCCGCCTGCGCGAGAGCCTGCTGCTCCGAGGCGCGGGAGACGAGCCCCTCGACGAAGCGCTGCACGGTGTCCTTCTGCCGCTGGAGCGCGCCGCTCATCGCGCTGCCGTCGCCGATGTCGCCCTCCATGTGCCGGAGGATCGACGACTGCTTCTGCGCCTGCGTCATCAGGTCCTGGAGACACTCCCCGACCGCGAGGATCTCGCGCTCGGAGGTCTCGACCGCGTTCACGACGCGCGACCGGACCAGGTCGACCGCGGACCGCGCGAGCCCGCCGAGGCGGAGCCCGGAAGGGACCTCCACCTCACCCGAGCGCTCGGGCTCGAGCTCGGGCGCCGCCGCGGGCGCGTCGTTCTGGTTCGCTGGCGGGGTCTTGCCCCAGATGCTGCCGATCCAACTCATCACCCTACCCGTCCTCGGAGCCCGGCGACCTGCGTCGCGCCGGGATCGACCATCCGGAGCCGGAGCGCGAACGCGCGCCTCCCGGTGGTCTCGTTCACCTCACCCAGCTCCACCTCGGCCCCCCCACCGAGGCTCGTCATCATTCGCGCGACCGCGTCCATCCCGACGCCGCGGCCGGACACGAGGTCCACCTGCGAGGCGGTCGAGAGCCCGCTGCGGAAGATCTGCTGCGCGACCTCGGACGGGTCGGCGCCCTCCTCCAGGCCCGCCTTCTCGGCGATGGCCGCGAGATCCAGGCCGCGTCCGTCGTCGCTCACCCGGACCGTGAGCCGGTCGCCGGCCCGCGAGACGGTCACGCGGATGGTGCCCGCCTCGGGCTTGCCCTGCGCGAGCCGCGCCTCCGGCGCCTCCAGCCCGTGGTCCACGGCGTTGCGCAGCACGTGGCCGAGCGCGCGCACCAGCTCGCGGCCCTCGCCGTCGCGGTCGAGCAGGATCGCCTCGCCGTCGACGGTGATCGTCGGCGCCGCCTTGCCCCGCTCCTCGGCGAGGCGACGCGCCGCGCCGATCTCGTCCTCGAGCAGCTCGGCGAGCGGCGCCCTCCCCACCCGCTCGAGCTCGGCCCGCGCCGCGTGCGCGGCGTCGTTGGCGGCCGAGGCGAGCAGGGTGAGCGCGCGCTGGATGCGCCGCTGGTCTTCCGTGCGCCGGGCGCCCTCGTTCGCGTCGTGGCCCAGCTTGTCGGTCCACACGTGGGTCAGCGCGGTCACCTCCTCGGCGAGCGCCTCCGTCGCGAGCCGCACCTCCTCGGGCGCGTCGTCCCCGGCGGTGCAGGCGGTCTCGAGGTTGTGCACGCCCGCCGCGAGGGCGCCGAGCCCGTAGGTCCGGGCCTCGCCCTTGAGCGTGTGCGCGAAGCGCTTGAGCTCGCGGACCGACTCCGCGTCGTCCAGGCGGGTCGACTGCGCGCGATCGACGAGTCGGCGGCCGTCCGAGAGGAGGCGCGGCGCGGTCTCCACGCCGACCGCGATCAGCTGGCCGATCCGGGCCAGCTCCCGGGACCTCGCCTCGGCCGCGCCCCGCAGCTCGCGGAGCTCGGTCACGTCACGCACGCTGAGCAGCATCTTGCCGACCGTCTCGTCGGGATCCTCGATCGGCGCCCACGACAGCTCGAGGTGCTGACGAGAGCCGTCGGGCCGGACCCGGGAGAGCTCGTCGGGCAGGAGGTGCTCGTTGATCAGGTGGTTGACCGAGTCCTCGCCCACGATGGCGAGGAGGGCGCCCTGGACCTGGTCGCGCCGGTCGTCGTCGAGCTCGGCCCCGGCGAACACCGCCTCCATCACGTCGGCGCCGGGGACGGCGTCGACCCCGAGGATCTCAGGCGCGCACGCCGAGTGCTCCTCGTGCAGCGTGAGGCCGGGCACGACCGCCACGATCGCCTCCGGCACGTTGGCCAGGATCTCGGCCATGTCCTTCTGACGGGCGTGGAGCTGCGCGGTCCGCTGCTCGACGAGCGACTCGAGGTTCTCGTTCATCTCCCGGACGTCGTCGAGGAGCGACCGGTTCTCGAGGAAGGTGTTGGCGAAGCGGTCGACCGCGATCGCGATCATCGCGCCGGTGACGCAGAGCGTCCCGATGAGCACCAGCCCGGTGCTGTGGATCTTCCCGAGCGCGATGAGCGTGTCGTGCGCCGCCGCCACGATGTAGGCGAACGTGCCGAAGCTCAGGGTGAGCGCGCCGCGCCGCCCCTCGCGCCAGCCCCGCACGCCGAGATAGGTGGCGTGCGCGCCGAGCACCAGGCCCGACAGGAACGTGAGCTTCCGAGCCACGAGGAAGAACGAGTGGTGGAAGAAGACGAGCTGCGACACGTCCGCGACGAAGAGCAGCGCCGCGAAGGCGATCAGGTACCGGTTGAAGCGCGGCATCGGCCGGCCGGCCACGCTCTGCATGAAGAGGTGGTTCAGCGCGCCCTGGGTCGCGATCGCCGGGTAGATCATCAGGAGCAGCAGCTCCGGCTCCACGAACGCGGCGAAGGTGTCCGAGGTCCCGACCAGGAACGGGAAGAGCGCGACGCAGGCCAGGCCGGCCACGAGGTACGCGCGCTGACGGACCCGCCAGGCGAGGAACAGGAAGAACAGCCCGAAGAAGAAGATCACCGAGCCGAGCAGCACCCGGAAGTCGCCGTTGAAGCTCTCGTAGGCGATGAGCGCCGCGCTGTGGTCGCCGTGGGCCCGCAGCTCGAAGGGCAGCTGGTAGACGCCGACCATGAGCGGGGTGTCGACCCGGATCGCGACCACGTGCACCGGCCGCTCGACGGTGAAGCTCACCGGGACGGCGCGGATGGCGTAGTAGGACTCGTAGATGTTCGCTTCGCCGCGGTGGTAGACGCGCTCCCCGTCGACGTAGACGTCGAGGCCGGCCATGTAGGTGTCGACGAGGAGGTCGACCTCCTGGCCCACCAGCGACGGGTCGAAGCGGAGCTCGCGGCGGTACCAGCCCACCCGGAACGGCTCGGCGTCCTCGTAGGCGCCGGCCCACGGCCCGGGCGTCGAGAGCGCGACCCAGCCCTCGGTGGAGCGCGCGGGGTCGGCGTTGGCCGGGTCGTCGTCCCGGGTGAAGTGCCACATCCCCGCGACCGACACCCCGCCCTCGAGCGACCGGATCTCGACGGGGGTGACCTCGGGATCGGCGTCCGCGCGAGCGTCGCCGACCACCGCGAGCGGCAACAGAAGCCAGGCGGCGAGCGGGAACCAGCGTGCGCGGGGGTACATCACGCGGATCCAACGGCGTGCCCGCGCGAGATCTTGAGTGACTCGGGGCGAGACACCTCCACACGGCCGGCGCCTGGCTGATTCGCGTCCGGGGAGGTATGACGCCGCCGATGACGCGTCTCCTCCCCGCCCTCGCGCTGCTGGCGAGCGGCTGCGTACAGCTCGTCGCCTTCGAGCAGCCCCTCGTGGGCCAGCCGGACATCGTCGACGGCCCGACCACCCAGGCGGGCGCGCTCTGCGATCCCGAGGTCACGATGGCGGAGACCGCGCTCTGCTCCGAGTCCTGCGAGATCGACCCCGCGCACGGCGAGACCACCTGCGGAGAGCGGGTCCGGCTCGACGGCGCGACCGCCGCGGTGGACGTCTCCGGCCTGCACGAGGTCGAGGTGACCGTCACCGTCTGCGATCCGAGCGGCGCCGCCCTGCGGCTCGAGGGACACAACGGCGCGAGCGTCAGCCTCGAGGGCCGGACCCTCGACGTGCGCGCCGCCGCCGAGGCCGAGGCGCGCCCCTACCAGAACCCGCAGTTCCTCCAGGAGAGCGGCTGCGACGACCGCACGCTGGTCTTCCAGACCGGCCGCATGTCCCTCGCCGACAGCGGGATGCGCCTCTGCAGCGATCACCTCGTCCCGGTGGCGGAGGGCTGGACCATGGCGCTCGGCGAGGGCCTGCGCGGCGTCGAGCTCTGCTTCCGCGAGCCGCGGCCCGCGCGCGACCCCGGCTGATCGCGCACCAGGGCTGACTACGCACCGGGCGCCGTATCCGATAGGCTGCCCCGCATGCTTGGACGGTGGGTGGGTCTGTGCGCCTGCGTGGCGCTCGCGCTGACGGGATGTGACGACGGAGAGGCGCCGGTCGACGGCGGCCCGGACGGCCAGGCGCCAGACGCGGGGCCGCCCGATCCGCCGCCGCCGGAGGTCTTCGCCGAGCTCGAGGAGACCGGGCGGTTCCGGGTCCCGAACCTCGAAGCGCACGCGCACGTGGTGCGCACCGAGATGGACGTGCCCCACGTCTACGCCGCCAACCGCCTCGACGCGATGCGGGTGCTCGGCTTCGTGATGGCGAAGGACCGCTTCTTCCAGATGGACCTCACCTCGCGCCTCTCGCAGGGGACGCTGAGCGAGCTCATCGGGGACGCGGCGCTCGGCTCCGACATCGAGAACCGTCAGATCGGCGCGACCTACGTGACCGACCTCTTCCTGGAGCAGCTCTCCGACGACGAGGCGGCCGAGCTCGACGCGTTCGCCGACGGGGTCAACGGCTACATCGAGGCGGTGCGCGCTCGTCAGCTCCCGCCGCCCAAGGAGCTGGAGCTCGCCTTCGCGGTGCTCGGCGGCCGCCGCCCGGTCGACCTGATGATCCCCTGGGACCGCCGCGACGTCGTCGCGACCGGAGCCACGATCCTCTACAGCACGAGCTACGAGACCGGCGACCCCGGCCGCGCCGCCGCGCACGCCCGCCCGCTCGACGAGCACTTCGTGGGCGCGCCCGACGAGGCGCTGCGGCGCGCCGGCCTGCAGCAGGACATCATCGAGCGCTACGCGCCGCCGAACGACAGCTCGTCGGCGGCCGGCTGGGGCCTCGAGACGACCGGGCGCACCTCCGCGCCGATCGTGGACGAGCGCCCGGTGCGCCGCCCGATCCCTGCCGACCGGCCGCGGGTCGAGCGGAGCGCCCTCGATCGGCTCGTCTCGCACCTCGAGCGCGTCGACGCGCGCATCCACCCGAGCGGTCACGAGGGCTGGGGATCGAACTCCTGGGCGGTCATGGGCAGCGCGACCACCGGCGGCGGCTCCCTCCTCGCGGGGGACGGCCACCTGCAGCTCAGCGTGCCCGCGCTCTTCTGGCAGTACGGCCTCGACACCGAGCTCATGGGCGCCGAGGACCCGCAGCGGCTGATGGGCGCGACCCTCGCCGGCCTGCCGCTGATGGGCGTGGGCACCAACGGGCGCATCTCCTGGACGCAGACCGCCTACTTCGCCGACGTGACCGACTGGTACACCGAGGAGCTCGTGCTCGACGACGACGGCGTGCCGGCCTTCTCGCGCTTCGAGGGTGAGGATCGGCCGCTCGTCCGCGTCGATGAGACCTTCGAGATCCGCGACGTGCCCGAGCTCGACAGCGTCGGGCGCACCGAGGAGCTCGCCCGCTTCGTGACCTTCGACGGACGCTTCATCACCTCGATCGAGGGGCGCAGCGTCACCGCCGACGAGCCGCTCGGCCCGGGCGAGGCGCGGGTGAACCTGATGGGCGACTGGATCGTCCCGTCGGACCAGGACGGCGACGGCGTGATCAGCGCGGTGAGCTTCTACTACGGCCCGTTCGACGGCGGCACGCTGCTCCGGGCGTTCCGGCAGTTCGCCGACTCGGACGACGTCGAGGACTTCCGCCAGGCGATGCGCCACTTCATCGGCTACGGCGGCAGCATGATGGCGGCCGACGCCGAGGGCTCGGTGCTCTACTCCGCCTACCACGCGGTGCCCTGCCGCGATCACCTCCCGCGCGACGCCGGCACCAACGTCTGGATCGCGGGCGCCGACCCGCGGCGCCTCATCGACGGCACCCGCTACGGCGCCTGGTCGATCCCGCTCGACGCGCAGGGGCGCGTGGACGAGGCGGCGGCCGCGGCCGGCGGGCCCACCGAGTGCGCGGTGCCCTTCGACCAGTGGCCTCAGGCCCTCAACCCGGCGCGTCAGTACGTCATGCACGCCAACAACGACCCGGGGAACATCGCGACCGACGGCGATCTCTTCGACGACCCCTACTACATCGGCGGGCCGTGGATCGAGGGCTACCGCGCGCGGCGCATCGACGAGCGGCTCCAGGCGGCGATCGCCGCGGAGGAGGCGAGCTTCGAGGAGATGCAGCGCCTGCAGGGGGACCACCACTCCAACCTGGGCGAGGACTGGGCGCCGCTCCTGCTCGAGGTGATCGACGAGGCGCGCACGCTCTCGCTCGGGTCGCCGACCGAGCCGCACGAGGTCCGACTGGCGGCGCTCTGGACCGCCAACGAGGCCCGCTTCACCGAGGTGGAGACGCGCATCCTCGCGTGGCGTGACGCCGGCTACCCGACGCCGAGCGGGGTGGAGACCTTCTACTCGACGCCGGCGGCGACCGACGCGGAGATGAGCGTCGCGACCACGCTCTTCAACCACTGGTTCCCCCGCTTCGTGCGCGGCACCCTGGGCGACGAGGCCATCGACCGGCGCCTCTCCCCGGCGGTCACCGGCGACACGTTCACCATGATGACCATCCAGCTCCTGGTGAACGGGCGCGGCCCCGGTAACCCGGAGGGCCTCGGCTCGTGGAGCCCGACCACCGAGGAGTCGGTCTTCTTCGACGACGTCGCCACCCCGGAGACCGAGCGCAGCCAGGAGATCGGGCTGCGCGCGCTCGCGGAGGCGCTCGACTTCCTCGCCCAGGACCCCACCGAGCCCGGCGTCGGCGGCTACGGGACGACGGACATGAGCGCCTACCTCTGGGGCCTGCGCCACCAGGTGCGCTTCGAGTCGCTGCTCGCCGGCTTCCTCGACGACGCGGACGGCCTCGGCGCGCTGCTCGACATGTTCAATATCTCGACCAGCGTGCTGCCGCTCGCCGACGACCTCCCGGCGGACGATCCGAGGGCGGGGCTCCGCTGGTTCCCGCGGCCGGCCGATCAGTTCGACGTCGACGCCGCCAACCCGGGGCTCGACGGCGAGACCTTCAGCCACGGCAGCGGGCCGGTGTTCCGCATGGTCATCTCGCTCGGGCCCGACGGCGTGCGCGGGGAGAACATCCTCCCGGGCGGCCAGAGCGGCATCCCGGGCAACGCGCACTTCGCGGACCAGGCGCGGCGCTGGCTCGCGAACGAGACGATCCCGATGCGCTACTTGCCCGAGGAGGTCGCCGAGGGCGCCGTCTCTCGCGAGCGCTTCTTGCCGCTGCCCTGAGCGAGCGGCTCGGGCCACGGGGCCGTCGCCTGCGGGCGGCGGTCCCGCGGGTAGAGGAACCAGTGACCGGGGCGCTTGGCCCGGGAGCGGCGAGATCCGTGAGGCATCACCGGGCCTCCACGCAAGGGGGGTACCGAAGCGCGTCCCCGTGACATCCGGCCGGCGGGGCGTGGCGGACGGCGACGGTCGTGGCGCATCGCGTCAGTCGCCGCGTCAGTCGCCGCGCGACGGGATCGAGAGCGAGCGGAGGCGAACCCAGGCGCGCTCGGCCGAGACGAAGAGGCCCGGGATCCGGAGCAGCTGCGCGTGGTCCGCCTCGCGATCCCAGCGCACCCGGACCTCGAGCGGAACGTCGACGCTCTCGGCCCAGCGCGGCCCGTCGGGCGACGCGAGGACCGGGCTCGACGGCCGGAGCGAGGCGACGCCGACGTAGACGTTCTCCTCGGGGGTGGGCTCGGGCGCCGCGTGCCCGCCCCACGCGTGCACCGCCTCTCCGGGGTCGACGTCGGCGGTGATCGCCTCGATCCAGATCGCCTCCTCGTCGCTCGGCGCCCGCAGCGACGCTCGCGTGGCCCAACCCTCGACCCGGGTCTCGTCCCCGAACGCCACCGCCACCCGCGCGTCGTCCCCGTGCTCCTCGAGGACCCAGACGGGCACCGGCACGCCCCGCTCGAGCGGCGTCAGCGTGACCTCGGCCGGCGCGGCCCGCACCGGGCGCAGGGTCAGCGGCGGATCGGCGACGCGGATGGCCACGCTGGGCAGCGGCGTCGGCGTCGCGAGCGGGAGCCGATCCGAGCTCACCGCGCGCACGTCGGCGCAGTCGATCGGCACCGGCCCGACCGCGAGCTCGAGCCCGCGGCGCGCGCCCGGCACGCGGTGACCGAGCTGCAGCTCGGCGACCAGCTGTTCGCCGCGCGCGTGCAGGGTGCGCACGAGCGTGCCCGGGGCGACGGTGACCGCCCCGGCGGCGCGCTCGCCGGCGACGGCGAGCTCCAGCATCTGCCCGTCGCTCCGCGCGGTCGCGTCGAAGCGGAGGGGCGACGCCACCGCGATCGCGTAGCGCGCGGGATCGTCGGTGGGGGTGAGCGTGGCCGCGCCCCGATCGATCGCGGCGGTGAAGGGCTCGAGGTCGGCCAGCGCGATCTCGATCGCGTCGCCGGTGTGCACCTCGATCGCGCAGCGCGGGGCCGGCTCCGGAGCCGCCACGATCGGCGACGGCTCCGGCGCGCGCTCCGCTCGACGCGGCGCGGTCGGCGGGGCTCCGCAGGCGGCGAGCACGAAGAGGAGGCACGACCAGCGCACCCCCTCAACGTACTTCACGCGCCTTTGTAGACCAGCACCTCAACCCGAGGGGTTGAAGACGACGAACGTGAGGTTCGGCACCTTCTTGCGGTGGATCGCGTGGGCGATCTCGGTGCGGAGCCGGCCCAGCTCCTGGACGAGGCGACGCTGCACCTCGTCCGGATCGCCCGGCGCCTCGACCTGAACCGCGAGGCGGCTCTGATCGGGGGCCGGGACGACGTCGAGCACGAACACGCTCAGCAGCGTGTCGTCGGTGGTGTCGGCCAGGGCGAAGCTCAGCGTCTCGCGCACCTGCGCGCAGAGCTGGGCCTCCTTGATGCTGGCGCGGCGGTCCGCGCTGGCGGAGAACAGATCATCGGGTCCGGGGAGCGCGTCGCGCCCCCGCTTTCGTCGTTTGCTCACGGGATCTCTCTGCGAAGAATGGGTCGCACGTGGTCACACCGACGGGCTCACGTAGGCGCGAGCGTCGGGGTGGGCGATGGAGAGCGATCCGCGGGACGCGCGGTCAGCGCGTGGGCGGAAGGCTCGGGCTGGTCGCAGAGAGCAGCATCGGGAGCCTCCAGATCGCCGACTCTGACGCCTCGCGGGGGCGATGACAAGGGTCACCTTCGATCGACGCCGCTTCGTCCGTTCGCTTCCCTGCGACGGTGTTAGGGTGAGGCAGATGTCGCGATGGGGCTCGGCGTTGATGTTCTGCGTGCTCGCCCTCTCCTCGGCCTCGGTGCGCGCGCAGCCCTCCCTCGAGCAGGCTCCGCTCGACGAGGCCGAGCGGCTGATCGTGGAGGAGGCGAGCTTCGAGGCCGCGCTCGACCAGCTGGCCGTCGTCGCGCGCGAAGGCGAGCTGGACCGGGAGGGCGCCGTCCGGCTGCTCGCGCTCCGGGCGGTGGTCGAGCTCGCGCTCGAGCGAGGCGACGCGGCGGGCCGCTCGCTCCGGCAGCTCCACCAGCTCGACCCCGCGCACGCCTTCCCTCGCTGGGTGCCCCCCCGCGTCCGCGACGCCTTCGCCGCCGTGGCCGAGGCGCCGCCCCCTCCCCTCGGGGTGAGCGCGGTCGCCGGACACGAGGGCGAGGTCGTCCAGGTGGTCGTGGCGGTCGAGGGAGACGCGCACGGCCTGGTGGAGCGGGTCCGCATCCACGCGCGGCCGCCCGAGGGCGAGTGGGTGACCCACCTCGGCCACACGCTCGAGGTCCGCGCGCAGGCGCTCTCCTACTACGTCGAGGTCCTCGGCCCGGGCGGCGCCGTGCTCGTCGCCGACGGCTCGCGCGAGGCCCCGCGTCGGGTGCTGCCGCCCGCGGTGCCGGCCCCGGAACTCCTCGAGATCACCTCGGCTCCGCCTCCGCAGGAGGGCTCGGACGACGCGCTCGTCTGGGGCCTGGTCGGCGGCGGCGTGCTCGTGCTCGCGGCGGTGGTGACGGTGATCGTGGTGCTGGCCACGACCCCGCCGCCGCAGACGGACTTCGGCGCGCTCGACCCGGGGTGGCCGTGAGCGCGTCCGCGCCCCAGCCCGAGCGGGTCGAGACCGGGGAGTGGATCGGCCGCTACCGCCTCTGCTTCGAGATCGCGACCGGCGGCATGGCCACCGTCTACCTCGCGCGCTCCGAGGGGCCCGGCGGCTTCGAGAAGCTCGTCGCGCTCAAGCGCGTGCGGCAGGCCTACAGCGAGGAGCAGGAGTTCGTCGACATGTTCCTCGACGAGGCGCGCATCGCCTCGAAGATCTCGCACGCCAACGTCTGCCAGGTCTTCGACTTCGGCGAGGCCGACGGCGCGCACTACATCACGATGGAGTACCTCAGCGGCGCGCCCCTCTCGCGCGTGCGCGCGCGCCTGACCGAGTCGCTCACCCCGCAGCAGGATCGGCTCGCGCCGTGGGCGATCGCGGCCGTGCTGGCGGGGGTGGCCGAGGGCCTGCACGCCGCGCACGAGCTGCGGGGCGAGGACCAGGAGCCCCTCCACGTCGTGCACCGCGACGTCTCTCCGCAGAACATCTTCCTGACCTACGACGGAGTCGGCAAGGTGCTCGACTTCGGGGTGGCGTCGGCCCGGAACCGCCTGCACAAGACGACGAGCGGCACGGTCAAGGGCAAGCACGGGTACATGGCCCCCGAGCAGCTCACCGCGCTGCCCATCGACCGCCGGACGGACGTCTGGGCCCTGGGCGTGGTGCTCTGGGAGATGCTCGCGCGGCGCCCGCTGTTCCGCGGCCGCAACGAGAGCGAGACCCTCTACGCGGTCGTGAACGGGACGGTGCCGCCGCCCTCGGAGGTGCGCGACGGGGTGCCGCCGGCGCTCGAGGAGGTGGCGATGGCCGCGCTCCAGCGCGAGCCGGAGGATCGCTACGCCTCCGCCCGCGAGATGGGCCGCGCGCTCCGGCGCGCGCTCGCGTCGCACGGAGAGCCGGTGGGCCCGGCGGAGATCGCGGAGTGGATGCAGGAGCTGTTCGCGGTCGATCGCGAGCGAGAGCTCGAGATGATCGAGACCGCCCGGCGACACGCCGAGCCTCGCCCCCTGCGCGAGCGGACCGGGGCCATCACCGTCACCCGCTCGACCGGCGGCGTCGCGGCGCCGCCTCCGCCGACGGGCGGATCCCGGGCGCCCCTGCTGCCCCTCGCGCTGCTCGTCGTCGCGCTCCTCGCCGTCGCGGCGTGGTGGCTGACCCGCCCCTCGACGACGCCGACCGACGCGCGCGCCGAGGCGCCGAGCGCGGCTCCTTCATCCCCCTCGCCGCCTGCCATCCCGGAGATCGAAACGCCCGAGGTCGCGGAACCGCAGGTCCCGGCGCCCGAGCCGACGCTGGCCGCACCGGAAACCGAGCCGGCGCCGCAGCCCGAGGTCGCGCCTCCCGCGGAGCGACCGACGCGTCGACCTCCGCCCCGTCCGGCGCCGCCGCCCGAGGACGGCACGGTCAACCTCGCCGCGCGCGGCGGCTGGGCCGAGGTCTACGAAGGCGGGCGCCTGCTCGGCCAGACGCCGTTCCGGGTGACGCTCCCGGCGGGCACGCATCGGCTGCGGCTGCTGCCCTTCGGCGAGGAGCCGGCGATCGCGCTGGAGCTCGAGGTGCGCGCCGGCGAGGTCACCCGCCGGGTCGTTCAGATCGATCCCCCGGTGAGCGACGTCCGCCCCAGCGAGTAGCCGAACCCCGGGGGCGCGCCGTCGGGTGGGCCGACCTCCACCAGGAGGATCGTCGGCAGCGAGTCGGCGCGGGCGCCTCCGTAGACACGCACGACTCCCCGCCCGCCAGCCGCGTCGGGGGCGCCGATCGCCAGGTCCCGCCCGTTCTCGCCGCGGAAGTCGCCCACGCTCGCGACCGCGACGCCGAAGCCCGCGCCTCGCTCGGCGGGGGGCAGCTGGTAATCGGTCACGGCCCCGATCCCCTCGGCCTCCCCGGGCGCCGTCGCCATGAGCACCGCGCGCCCCGTGCCCGCCCCGGGCGCGCCGAGCAGGACGTCGCCGCGCCCGTCGAAGTCGGCGTCCGCGCCGATCGTCAGCGCCGCGCCGGCGCGCGCGCCGCCCACGTCCACCGGCGGCGGGAGGAAGACCACCGTCGGATCCCCCGGCCCGCCGCGCACCAGCCCCAGCCGCCCGACGTCCTCCACGTCGGCCGAGTCGTATTCGGGCTCCGACACCACGAGGTCACCGAAGCCGTCGCCGTCGACGTCGCCCGCGTAGACCACCGCGAGCCCGAAGCCGGCGCCGGGCGAGCGCTCCGAGGCCTCGATGGGCGTGCCGCCGGTCCTCGGCTCACGGGTGAAGGGCCCCCGGAACAGATGCAGTCGCTCCTCGCCCGGCGACGCGATCACGACGTCGACGTGGCCGTCGGCGTCGAAGTCGCCCGCGGTGTCGAGCGCCGCGCCCGCGCGCGCCGAGGCGCCCTGCCCTTCGATCGCGAGGGGCGTGGGCGGCGCGAGCGCCGCGCGAGCGCCGCCCCAGAGCACGTACGCGCGCCCGCCGCCGGCCTCCTCGGGCGCGCCGATCAGGACGTCGACGTGGCCATCGAGATCGAGGTCGCCCGCCACCGCGACCGCCGCCCCGAAGCGGCTCCCGGCCGGGCCCTCCACCACCGCGGGGTCCCGGCCGCCGAAGCCTCGCTCGGCGCCGAACCATGCGTAGACCCGGTCGAGGCCCGGCGCGCCGACCACGAGATCCGCGAAGCCGTCCGCGTCGACGTCGGCGACCGCGATCGACGCGCCGTAGCCGTCACCGGGCGCCGAGTCGGGCGACGGCACCTCGAAGACGCCGACCGCGGTGCCCATCGGGTCGGAGAAGCGGACGAACACCGAGCCCGCGCGCGCCGCGTCCCCCCGCGCGCCGACCGACAGATCGCCCAGCCCGTTCCCGTCGAGGTCGCACCAGGTCCGGCCCACCTCGACGTACCACCAGGCCGAGTACGGCGAGCAGCCCGCCGCGTTGCAGGCCCGGACCCGCCAGTAGTAGCGCAGCCCCACCGGCTCCATCGTGCCCGAGGGGAGCCCGGCGCTCGGGGTGTAGGCCGGATCGATCGTCTGGAAGGGCAGCGAGTCGACCTCGCAGCTGGAGATCGCGCCAGGCTCGCATTCGGTGGTGAGCTGGATCTCGTAGCTGGCCGTCGACGCGACGCGCGTCCATCGGAAGGTCGGCCGGTCGTGCTGCACGGTCCGGACGCTCCCCGAATGCGCGCCCGGGAGCGGCGAGAGCGGCGTGGGCGCCGCCGGGACGTCGGTGATGCCGGCGTCGCCCAGGGGCATGCAGCGCCCGTCGTCGCACAGGCCGCTGCAGAACGACGTGGGCGTGACCCGATCCTCGGCGCGCAGGCGCAGCTCGAGCGGCTCGGAGGCCTGCCGCGGCAGGCGCTCCTCGACGCAGCGGTCCATGAAGTGGCGGCAGCCGTCGTCGCCCGCGCGCACCCGGAAGCCGTACAGGCCGGGCTCGAGCGGCGCCGGATCGGGGCCCGTCTCCCCGCGCGCCACCTCGGCCGAGAAGACGACCGCGCCCCCGCAGCCGCCCTCGTGAATGTCCACCTGGAGCGAGCGCGCCTGCTCCCGGTCGGTCGGGTCGTCGTAGGCGACACGCCACGCGTCCGCGCGCCGGTCCGTGCAGCCGCCCTGCACGGCGGCCACGACGATCAGGAGCGGAGCGGCGAGACGGCAGACCACGCGGGCTGATCATACGGACGCGGGCTCAGCGGATCGAGACCCTCTCGATGGCCGTGAGCCCGGGGAACTCGGCGTCGAGGTAGGCGTTGCCTTCCGTCTGGATGCGCGGCTGCTGCGGCCGCTCCCCGTGCTCCGCGTTGATCGCGTCGACCACGTCCATCCCCTCGATGACCTCGCCGAACGGCGCGAAGCCCATCGAGTCCAGGGCGGAGTTGTCCGCGTAGTTGAGGAAGAGCTGGGTCGTGCGGGTGTTCGGCCCCGCGGTCGCGAAGGTGAGGCGGCCGCGCGTGTTCTCGGCCATGACCGGGTCGTCGGCGATGGTGCGGTCGCGCCAGGTGGCGTTGGTCGCCGGATCGCCCGACAGCCCGAACTGAGCCACGAACCCGGGGATCACGCGGAAGAACCGGGTGTCGTCGTAGAAGCCAGCCTCCACCAGCTCCCGGAATCGGGCCGCCCCCCGCGGCGCCCACTCCGGGTGGACCTCCACCGCGAAGGTCCCCGCGCTGGTCTCGAAGTCCACCACGAACGTGTCGGCCGCCGGACCGGCGTCGCCGGCGGGCGGGTCGCCTCCGTCGCAAGCGACGAGGCAGAGAGCGAGCATGAAGGCGAAGCGACGCATCCGCGAACCGTAGCAGGGCCCGAAGGAAGCAGCCCCCGCTTCCGACGACGGTCTCACCGGCCACGAGACGTGCGCAATCGTCGTGGCTGCTCTAGCATCGAGGCATGCGCCGCCACGTCAGCTCGTTCGCCTTGCTGCTCTGCAGCGGCTGCTTCAACACGCACCCGATCGACGAAGGCAGCTCCGGGACGCGACTCGAGCTGATCGCGTGGGAGCCCGAGGACGGGACCGGGATCCACGCGACCTCGTTCTTCGATCGCGAGCTCGGGGTCGAGTGCGCCTGGTCGTACGACTTCGACGCCGAGGAGTGGCGATGCCTGCCGCGCCCGTCCGGGCGGCTGTTGTTCCTCGACGCCGGCTGCGGCCAGCCCGCGGCTCACGGCTGCGCCGTGGACGATGCCCCGTTCTTCACCGGTCGCCGCACCGAATACCGCATGGCCGAGTGCGGAGGCTCCTTCGGGCTCTCGCCTTCGCTCCCCTTCCGGACCGGAGCGCGGCGAACGGTGGACCGCGTCTTCGAGCGCGATCCCGAGGGCGAATGCGTGGCGGGCGCGACCGGCCCCCTGGAGGTGGTCGAGCTGGAGCCGATGCCGAACGACGCCTTCGTGGCCGGCGCGCCACGGCCGAGACCGCGGGACGGCGATGACCGCATCGGAGAGGTCGTGCTCGCCGGGGACGACGGCTCGGAGCTCTGGATGGGCCACTACGATCACGAGCGGGGCGCCGCGTGCAGCCCACTCGCCAGCCGCGGCCCGATCCCGTGCGTAACGGACTGGGGCAACACCACGGGCCCCACGCGCTGCGGCGAAGCGTTCGGCGTGACGTACGAAGCGCGCCCGGAGTGCGGGCGCGAGCCCCCGCAGCTCGCCGTCGGCCTCGAATACGACGCCTGCAACCGCCCCATCGACGTGCGCGTCTTCCGACACGGCGCCCGCCTCCCCGAGGCTCGAGTCGAGGCCTGCATCGACCGGCCCACCGAGCACGTCTACACCGAGCTGATCGACGCGACCGACGAGGTCGCCTGGCTCGAGAACGAGGCGGAGGGCACCGGGCGGCTCCGGGCGCTGGCGGACCGCCCGCCTGGTGTCTTCGAGCTATGGAGGACCCTCGGCGCGTACCTCGACACCGAGCTCGGCGAGGAGTGCAGCCCCGTGGTGGTGAACGGCGTGATGCGCTGCCTCCCGGTGCTCGCGCGCGCGATGGATGAAGACGACCTCTTCGCCGACGCGGCGTGCAGCGAGCCGGCGCTCGGCGCCCGAGACGCCTCGTGCAGCGCCTGGACGTACGTCGCGCGCTCCGACACCGACGGGCCGTGCCTCGACTGGTCGGGCCGCGACTACTACCGCATCGGCGAACGCCTCGACGTCGCCTATCGTCGCGATGACACGGGGGCCTGCGTGGTCTGGGAGGCGGACGGGCCGGGCGAGCGCGACTACGGCGCGTTCCGGGTGGCGCCGGTGCCCGACGACACCTTCGTCGCGTTCCGCCGGCTCTGAAGGTGCTGGGCGCATGCCCCTCCGGAGACCGAGCCGTCAGCGAAACGCGCCGCCGCCGCCGCGCGGCGCGCCGAGCGCCTCGAGCAACCGGACGGCCGCCCGCGCTTCGTCGTCGGACGGCGCGCCCGGCCAGATGACCTCGACGACTTCACCGTCGCCCCGGAGCGCCGCGTCTCCGAGCCCCTCGGTCTGCGGGCTGCGCTCCGGATCACACAGCCCGGGCGGCAGCGCGGAGAGCGCGTCGGCGTCGAGGCGGAGCCGGAACGGCGCGCACGGGACCCGCGCGGGCACGGACGCGACGAAGGCCCAGACGCCATCGCGCTCCTCGATGGCGAGCCACACCTGGATGGCGCCGCGCTGCACGCGGAGCTGGCCGGCGTCGAGGCGGCCATCGAGCGCGTCCGCCAGCCGCGTCAGCTCCGAGAGCCCGCGCCCGGCCATGCGCTGCGCGAGCTCGACCGCCTCGACCAGCACGCCCGCCTCGTCTTCGCTCAGCGGCCACGACAGCTCCAGCTCGCGGCCGTTCGCGCGCACGGTGAGCAGCCGCGGGAAGGCAGCCATCCGCTCCCGCGACTCGTCGTCGAGGACCGTCGCCGCCTGCGCGGTGTCGTCGGCCCAGAAGCCCGCCGGGAGGTCCTTGCCGTTGCCGAGCATGCGCCAGCGCAGCTCGAAGCGCGGGCCGTGGCCGAGCGCGTAGCGACACCGGACCGTCGTCGAGACGACCTTGGAGCTCACGCTCGCGACGGCGCGCGACTCCCCGGGCGCGATCAGCCGGAGCACCCGGACTCCGGCCCGATCCAGCACCTCCAGCTCACCGCCGAGGCGGGCGGCGGCGTCGTTCCAGGCGCGCTCGAGCGCGGCCAGCGCCGCGTCGCCTCGGAGGACGGATCGCCCGATGAGGCCGCCGAACAGGCCGATGACCCCCAGGACGAGCAAGAACATCATCTCCACGCGGCGAGTGTATCCTGCACGCGTGCCGACGCCGGCCACCTCTCGATCGCGGCAGACGATGCGCAGCAAGCTGGTGCCGCTCGCGCTCGCGTACGCCGCGCGACGCGGGGTGGAGGTCGACGCGGTCGCGCGCGAGCTCGACGTGCCCGAGGGGCTGCGCACGCCCGAGGCCTGGTCGATGGACGCGCCCGCGCTCCCGATCGACCGGGTGGAGGCGCTGCTCGACCGACTGGCGAACGCGCTCGGCGACCCCGGCTTCGGCGAGGCGCTGGCGCGGTCGCTGCCTCGCGGCGCGTACGGGGTCGTCGAGCTCGCGGCGCGCGCGGCCCCGACGCTGGGCGAGGCGGCCGAGCGCCTCGTTCGCTATCAGCGCGTCATCAACGACGCGGTCGTCTACGCGGTCGAGGAGGACGGCGACCACCTGATCGTCTCGCACCACGTGCCGGGCCGACCCGACGCGGTGGGCCGTCACACCAACCGCTTCACGGTGACGCTGATCGCGCGGCTCTTCGCCGAGCTCGGCGGCGACGACGTGCGGCCGACGGAGGTCGAGCTGGCCCACGTCGATCCGGCCCCGGACATGACCGAGCTGCCCCGCGTGCGCCACGGCGCGGGCCGCAACGCGCTCGTCTATCCCGCGGCGGTGAGGACCCGGCCGGTGAAGGCCGCCGACCCGGCGCTGCTGGAGGTGCTGGACGGCTACGCCCGGCTGCTGCTGCCCGAGGACGAGCCGAGCCCGGGCTGGAGCGGCCGCGCGACCGCGCATCTCCGCGGCGCGCTCTCCGGAGGCCCGCCGAGCCTGGCGGAGACCGCGCGGCACCTCGGGACGACCGGGCGCAACCTGCAGAGGCAGCTCGCCTCCGAGGGCACCAGCCACTCGGGGCTCGTCGAGGCGGTCCGGGAGGCCGAGGCGCGCCGGCTCCTGGCCGACACCGACCTCACGCTGGGCGAGGTGACCTTCCTCCTGGGCTACTCCCACCCGCGCGCGCTCGTCCGAGCGTTCCGCCGCTGGACCGGCCAGAGCCCCCAGCGCTGGCGCCGCGCGCTCGGCTGACGGCACCCGCGGTCCATCTTCGTGGCACGCGCGGTCACTGCGCGGGCGCCGCCCGGGATCCACGGTGGGCGCGGGAGGAAGACATGGAGCTCTCGAACCGACACGCAGTCATCACCGGCGCCTCGGCGGGCATCGGCGCCGCCCTCGCGAAGGCGCTCGCGGCCCGCGGCGCGCGGGTCACCCTGGTCGCCCGTCGCCGCGCGGCCCTCGAGTCGGTGGCGGCCGAGATCCGCGCTCGCGGCGGCGCGGCCGAGATCGTCGTCGCCGACCTCGTCGCCGATCCGACCGGGTGGCTGAGCGCGGTCGAGCGACCGATCGACGTGCTGGTGAACAACGCGGGCGTGCAGGTCATCGCGCCGACCGCGGAGGTGGACCCGGACGCGGGCGAGCGGTCGCTGGCCCTGAACCTCGGCACGCCGCTCCGCCTGATCCGGCGCCTGCTCCCGGGCATGCTCGCGCGCGGCGAGGGCACGATCGTCAACGTCGCCTCCATGGCGTCGATCGCGCCGACCCCGGGCATGACCTACTACAACGCCGGCAAGTGCGGCCTCGCCGGCGCGTCCGAGGCGCTCCGCGGCGAGCTCCGCGGCACCGGCGTCCGGGTCCTCACCGTCTACCCCGGCCTGATCGACACCGACATGGCCACCGCCGGCTTCGCCGCCTACGAGTCCTCGCTCGCGCTGCGCGCCCAGCCGATCGGCCGCCCGGACGTGCTCGCCGCCCACGTCGTCCGCGCCGTCGAGCGCGACCGAGCCCGCGTCGTCTACCCGCGCTTCAACCTGCTCGCCCGCTGGTTCCCCAACGTCACCCGCTGGGTCCTGGACCGCCTCGCGCCCGCGGTCCGCGCGGCGCCCGAAGCTCACGGGAGCGTCCAGAGCGCCAGCTCGGTCTCGCCGTCCCCGTAGCGCGCGGTCACCCAGCGACTGCCCATCGCGGCGCCGGTCAGCTCCTGCCCACCGTCGGTGTGCCCCGGGACGCGCAGGCGCCCCACCGCGGCCATCCGGTCGCTATCGACGAGCAGGGCTTCGCCGCGATCGTCGAGGACCATCACCCGTCCCGCGTCGAGCGAGATGAGGTACAGGGGAAAGCCGGTTCCGGGGAGCTCGAGCTCGACGCGCTCCGGACCGCGCCACCTCACGAGCTTGGGCGGCCCGAACACCTCGAGGCCCAGGAGGTCCGCTCCGATCTCCAGGTGGGCGTTCACCTTGTCGCTGGGCACGCGAGAGCGCACGGACAGCTGCGCCCCCGGGCCGGGCTCGGCGACGAACACCCAGCCGCCGTGCTGTCCCGCGTCGACCTCGAGATGAGCTCGTCCGCGCGCCACCGCACCGAATCGGACCGCCGACTCCACGTACGGGTCGGGGAAGGTGCCTTGCGTGATGAGCTCGCCGGTCTCCGCGTCGATCCGGCCGACCCAGAGCTCCTCGCTCGCGTCGTCGAGGCAGGCCAGCCAGAGGGCAGACGGACCGTCCCAGGCGAGCGCGCCGCCGGTACCGGTGCCGACCTCCAGGCTCCCGGTCACGTCCGCGTCCCACGTCTGCTCGCCGCCCGTCCGGGGGTCCACGATGCGCACCTGCGCCGGCCAGCGTCCCTCGCTCGGCTGCGCCTCCAGGAGCGCCACTCGGCCGTCGTCGCCCAGCGCGGCGGAGATCAGCTGGCGCTCGTCGGTGGCGATCACCTCGGAGGCGCCGTCCGGATCGACGAGAACCGCGCTCGCGAAGTCGGTGAGCAGGATCGCGGCGTCGGAGGCGCCGACGACGCGCCGCCGGCCGGGCACGCTCATCCTCCGCGCCACGCGCGCTTCGAGGGTCTCGAGGCTCTCGATCACGGCCGAGACCTATCCCGCTCCGGCTCGCCCGTAAAGCCTGTGAGCCATCCCAGCGCTCGGGCGGGCCTCGGAAGAACATGGGCAGCGTGTCCCGCCCCCGGATGCGCCCGACCTTCGATCTGCGTCACCCGTCGCCCGAGGCGATCCTGGAGCGCCTCCGGCCGCTCGCCGACGCGCACCCTACGCTCTCGGGGGTGTTCTTCCGTCGGCACGCCGTCCTGCGGGTGCGGGAGGAGGCGCGGCACTTCTGGTCGCCGCAGCTCGACCTGGAGGTGCGCCGGCCCGAGCCGGACGAAGACGACGAGGCGCCGCGGCTGCACGGGCGCTTCTCTCCGCACCCGCACGTCTGGACCCTGTTCATGGCGATCTACGGCGTGCTCGGCCTGCTCGGCCTGGCGGGGCTCATCGGGGGCCTCAGCCAGTGGACGCTGGGCATGACGCCGTGGGCGCTCCTCGGCGTGCCCGCCGCGCTGGCGCTCGGCGGGTTCGTCTACGGCGCGACCTTCATCGGTCAAGGGCTCGGCGCCGAGGAGATGTACGCCCTCCGCTCGCTGCTCGACGACGCCGCGGAGGAGGCCGGCGTCACGCCGGAGCGAACATCGCCGCGAGCATGTCCTGCATGATGAGGTTGCTCAGGCGCTGATCGGTCAGGACGTTCATGTTCTCGCCGCCGAGCGCGCGGCTGTAGCGGTCGAGGTAGACGAGCTGCTTGGTCACGAGCACGAGGTCGCGGGGCATGCGCAGCTGATGCTTCCGGCCGACGCGCATCATGTTCGGGATCAGCTCCTTCATCTTGCGGCCGTCGACGAGCGGCGCGTAGGCCTCGGTGAGGTCGCCGACGAACTCCTCGAAGTCGAGCTTCGACTCGTCGGTCACGCCCATCGCCAGCATCGCCCGGCCGACCCGCGCGAAGTCGCGGTCCTGGAAGCCGAGCACGTACTCGAGCACGTTCTTCTTCTGCGCCTCGGTGAAGGTGCCGACGATGCCGAAGTCGAGGTAGCCGATGCGCCCGTCCTTCAGGAGGAGGAAGTTCCCGGCGTGCACGTCGCCGTGGAAGAAGCCCTTGCAGATGAGGGTCTGGAACCAGGCGCGGATCCCGGTGAGCAGGCGCTCCTCGGCGTCGAACTCGCTCGCGAGGATCGACTCGGTGTCGTCGAGGCGCCAGCCGTCGAAGCGCTCCATGGTCAGCACGCGCGGGCCGCTGAGCTCGTCCTCGATGCGCGGCGCGGCGACGCTGTCGGTCCCCATCGCGCGCATCACCGCGTTGAACTCCCGCATGCGCTCGGCTTCGTTCCGGAAGTCGAGCTCCTCCACGAGGTTGGACTCGAAGTCCTCGATGACCGCGAGCGCGTTCGCCCGGCGCGCGTGCAGGCTGATCCGGTGGCCGACCCGGGCGAAGATGCGCATCAGGGCGATGTCCGCCGCCGCGAGGTCGCCGATGCCGGGGCGCTGCACCTTGACGACGACCTCCTCGCCGTCGTCGAGCACGGCCACGTGCACCTGCGCGATGCTGGCGGCCGCGATCGGGGCGCGCTCGATGCGCGCGAACCGCGCCGCGCCGCCGTCGAGCTCCTCCTCGAGGGTGCGCTCGACCTCGTCGTAGGAGAACGGCGGCACCCGGTCGAGGAGCTTGCGGAACTCCTCGCTGTAGCGCTCGGGGAAGAGCGCCTCGCCCGACGCGACGAGCTGGCCGAGCTTCACGTAGGTCGGCCCGAGCACCTCGAACGCGCGCCGGAAGGCGACCGGGCCGGTCAGCCGCTCGTAGCGCGCCCGCTGGCCGGTCAGCGCGAAGGCCAGCCAGCGCAGGCCGACGAGGTCGAAGAGGCGCAGGGCCACGAACCACACGAAGACCGCGCTCACGAGCGCGGCGCGCGAGAGCATGCGCCACGCGGACACCTCCGGCAGGCCCTTCGCCATCGTCTCTGCCTCCTCCTCGGCGCCCGCCGGCGCGATCCCGACCATCGTCGTCATGCTCGTCCCCTACTCCGCTCGCCAGGCCTCCATTTCAGCTCACATACGGTCTCGTATGCGGTTTCCGCCCGGGATCCGTCGGGCGAGCTGGCCTGGCTGAGATTTCACATACGAGCTCGTATGTGGCCTTGATGTGAGCCCTCCGGCCCCGTAAGTCAAGGCGTGGCCACGACGAAGACCGCGCGCGCCGAGGCGGCGGAGAAGACCCGCGAGCGCCTGATCGACGCCGCGACCGAGCTCTTCGCCCGGGAGGGGCTCGGCGGGCCGAGCCTGGACGCGATCTGCAAGCACGCCGGGTTCACCCGGGGCGCGTTCTACGTGCACTTCCAGAGCCGCGACGACCTGATCGTCGCCGTGGTCGAGAAGATCATGGGCGGCTTCATCGACGCCATCCTGGTGGCCGGCGAGGCGGGCGCGGACCTGGCGACGATCGTGCGCACCTTCGCCATCGCGGTGAAGACCGGCGCCTTCCCGTTCCGGGGCGAGGTCCGGCCTCACCAGGTGCTCGAGGCGTGCGCGCGCTCCCCGCAGCTCCACGCGACCTACCTCTCGCTGATCGAGGAGGCCCGCCGCCGGCTCGTGATCATCGTGCGCGACGGTCAGGAGACGGGCGCGGTGCGCACCGACCTGGACGCCGACGCGGTGGCGCAGCTGCTGCTGGCGCTCGTGCTCGGCACCGAGATCGCGACCGAGCTCGGCGTGCCCCACGACGCCTCCGCGGTGGCGGAGAACGTCTTGCGGATGATCAGTCCGTCACCGGCTTGACGAAGCGCTCGAGGATCGTCTTGGTCCCGAACGTCTTGAACTCGATCGTCAGCTTCCGCTCCTCGCCCTCGCCCTCGTGGCTGACGACGTCGCCCACGCCGTACTTGGCGTGCCGCACGCGCGCCGGCGGCGGCACCGAGGGGTGACGGAAGACCACGCTCCCCTGACTCCCGCGCGCGAGCGAGGCGACGAGCTTCTCGACGAACTTCGGCTCGAAGACGTCCTGGTGCACGTCGAGCCGGCTCGCGAGGTACTCGCGCTGGCCGTCGTCGAGGCCTTCGGCGTGCGCCTCGAGCAGGTCGGCGTCCTTCTCCTCGAGCGCGATGTCGATGATCACGCGGTGGAGCCGCCGCTGGGCGAGCCGCTGCATGATCTTCTCGCGGAGCGCGGGCCAGGCCTTCTCCGGCGCGTGCTCGCGCAGCTCGCCGTAGGTCGAGAGCCCCGTGCGCTTGTGGAACCGACGCTCGAGCACCGCGAGCGCCTCTTCGTCGCGGTCGAGATCGCTCAGGCGCTGCGCGAGCCAGTGATCGCAGCTCGACTCCAGGCTGTCCTTGGTGACCACCTGCATGATCGCGATCGCCGCGTCGGTCTCGCCGGCCGCGTCGAGCATCTTCGCGATGTCGAGCGCCTCGAGGTGGCCGGGGCCGCCCTCCCCGCGCACCGCCTCGAGGGCCGCCTCCGCGGCCTCCCCGCTCCGCCCGACCTCGAGCAGCACCTCGACGAGCGTGTGGGTCGCGCCGAGGTCGCGGGCGAGCGAGACGTAGCGCTCCTCGTCGATGAGCCCCTTGCCGAAGTGGAGCATCGCGAACGCGTAGCGCATCGTGGTCCGGGCGCGCTCGTGCTTCTCCTCGAGGGCGGCGAGCAGCGCCTTGCGCGCCCGCTCGGTCATCGCCTCGGGATCGAAGTCGATGATGCGCACCGCGCCGGAGCGCTCCGCGAGCATCCACTCGCGCGTCTCGCGGTACTCGGGGTCGTCGTCGGGCGCCGCTTGCCAGGCGCGGAGCAGCGCGTGGCGCAGGGTGCGCTGGAGGGGCGCGAGCGCGGCCTCCCCCTCCTCGCTCACCGCGCGGACCGCCTTCTCGTAGCGGGAGAGCACCGCGCGGCAGGCGCGCATGACCGCGCCGGTGAGGCCGTCCTTCTCGCAGCGGTCGATCGCCCGGACCGAAGCCCAGAGCGCGTCGGCGAACGCGATGCCGTCGTCGAGCGGGAGGCGCTCGTCGATCTGCGCCTCGAGCGCCTCGAGGTCCGCCGGCGGCGGCAGGTCCATGGGCGCGTCCGGGATCGCGATCGCCGCGCGATCGGCCTCGCTCAGCGCGTCGAGCGCGAGGCCGTCCGGCGCCTCCCGCACCAGCACGTGCAGGCACCAGCGGGACCACACGCGGGTCTGCAGCCGATGATAGCTGCCGTCGTCCTCGCCCTCGTCCGCCGCGTCGGGGTCGACCGCGCGCAGCACCACGTGGGCCAGCCGCGCCGCGTCGTCCGCGTGCCCGTCGAGCGCGCGGGCGCGCGCCACGTGGGCGAGCGCTCTCATCGCGTCCTCGGTGCCGCCGTCGCGGAGCGTCTCCGCCGCCACGTCGTCGAGCCCACTCCATTCGCGCTCCTCGAAGCGCTTCCCCACCGCGTCGATGCTCAGCAAAGACCTCGCCTCCGCGGTAGAGCGTATCGCGAGCCACGCCGTTCGCGCGAGCCCCGCGATCTCCTCGCCGCCCGGGCAGGTCGCGAGGCGGCGTGGCATGATGCGCGCTCGTGCCCGTCGTCGTCCGGCTGCTGCACCTCGCCCGCCCGAAGGGGGCCTGGTTGATCGGGTGTCTCCCTCTGTTCGGCTTCGGCTACGGGCTCTGGGAGCGAGGCTCCACGGTGCACCCGTGGGTGGTGGCGCCGACGATCGCGCTGCTCTTCACCGCGTGGCTGCTCGGGCACGCGGGCTCGCTCTGGCTCAACGCGGTGCTGGACCGGGACGGAGGCGCGGTGCTGCTCGGGCGCGCGGTCCCGGTCCCCGCCATCGCCGGGCCCGCGGGCTACCTCGCGCTCGGCCTGTCCATCGCGACCGCGGGCGCGCTCGGGCCGGTCGTCGGCGGCTGCTCGCTGGCGTGCGCCGCGCTGGCCATCCTCTACTCGCACCCGAAGGTGGCCTGGAAGGGCAGCGCGCTCGGCGGCCCCTTCGTCAACGCGGTGGGCTACGGCGTGCTCTCGCCGCTCGCCGGGTGGTGGGCGTCGGAGGCGCCGCTGACCTGGCGCGCCGTCGTGACCCTGGCGCTCACCGTCAGCTTCATGCTCGGCCTGTACTTCGCGGCGCAGGCGTTCCAGGGCGCCGAGGATCGCGAGCGCGGCTACCGCACGCTGGTGGTGACCCACGGCCCGCGCTGGACCCTGAGAGTGGCGCGCCTCCTGATCGGGGTCGCCGTCGTCGCGCTGCTCACCCTCTCCGCGCTCGGCGTGTATCCGCGCGCGCTGCTCGTGAGCCTGCCCGCCTGGATCTGGACCCACCGTCACCTCGCGCGCTGGGCCGCGCTCCCGAGCGGGGGCACCGGCCGGCACGCAGGGCAGCTGGTCGGCCGGCTCTCGGTCGGCGTGCTGCTGGTGCTCTTCGCGGTCTACGCGGCGCACTTCGGCGGCATGGCGCTCGGCGCGCCCCCCGGCGGCTGCGGGACCGCGATCGTACCCGACGCGGCCGGTTGCCGAATCGCCAGCTCGGGTCACGCGCCCGGATAGGGTGAAAAGCTGCACGTGAACGGGACGCGACACGCACACCGTGAACCGTGCGTGTGCGGCGCGCAGGGCGCACACGCCTCGGCGTGACGAAACGCGACGATGGACACGCGCGCAGGGCCCTTCGGCGCCTGGCACGGGGGCTGCGACGGGGTTGGGCATGCGACTCCAGACGATGAACGCGCTGCTCCTCGGGCTCACCCTCGCCGTGGGGTGCGGCGGCTCGGCCGCGAACGCACGTACGACCCCGGATGGGGACCCCGGCCCGCGGCGCGCCGCCTTCGACGAGACCGACGTCGATCGGGACGCGATGGTGAACGCGACGGAGTTCTACGGCGCCATCGAGGGCTTCTACGACGACTTCGACGCCAATCAGGACGGTCGCCTCGACCACGCCGAGACGGCGAACGGGCTCTACGAGGCCTGGGACCTGAACCGCGACGGCGCGGTGGACGAGTCCGAGCTCGGGCGCGCGGTCGTCGCGTGGTTCCCCGAGAGCATGGACGTCCGCTTCGATCGCTGGGACGAGAACAACGACGGCGAGCTCGACCGCGCCGAGCTGCACCACGGCCTCGAGCGGACCCGGGTCTTCGCCCACTACGACGGCGACGCCGACGGCTCGGTGACCGACCTCGAGCTCAGCGACGCGCTCTTCACCTACTGGGACGTCGACGGCGACGACGCGCTCGACGCCCTCGAGTGGCGCTTCGACTGATCGCCTGGAGTGAGAGATCCCGTTGTCGACAGCGACGACGGATCTAGCTTCTCCGGGCGGAGGACGATCTTGAGCGCGCAGCAGGCAGAGAACGAAGGCGGGGCGCGCCCGACCCGAAGCAGCCCCATCCGTGTCCTGATCATCGACGACGACTGGGACACCCTCGAGATGCTCTCTCTCACGCTCCGCAAACGCGGCATGGACGTCATGACCGCGAAGGACGGGCTGAAGGGGATCGAGGAGTCCAGGCGAGCCCGCTTCGACGTGGCCATCGTCGACCTCGGCCTCCCCCACCTGCACGGCCACCGGCTCGGCGAGACGCTGCGCACGAACGGCGACCGGCCGCGGCTGATCGCGCTCACCGGCGACGGCCGCGCGGAGGCCCGGGCCGAGTCGGAGCGCATCGGCTTCGACGCGCACTTCGTGAAGCCCGCGCCGATGACCGAGCTGATCGACCTGATCGAGCGCCTCGCGCTCTGACCGAGACACTGGACAGGCGAGCAGTGTCCAGCTAACTTCTGCCCCGGGGAGTGGGCGGAACGGGACGGATGAAGCTCGCCCGCAAGCTGAAGGTCCTCGCGGACGCCGCCAAGTACGACGCGAGCTGCGCGAGCAGCGGCGCCAAGGGGCGCGCCTCGGGCCCGGGGCTCGGCAACACGTCGAACGGGATCTGTCACTCCTACACGCCCGACGGCCGGTGCGTGTCGCTGCTCAAGATCCTGCTCACGAACTACTGCGTCTTCGACTGCCTGTACTGCGTCAACCGCAGCTCGAGCGACGTCGAGAGGGCCCGCTTCACGCCCGCCGAGGTCGTGCACCTCACGATCGAGATGTACCGGCGCAACTACATCGAGGGGCTGTTCCTCTCGAGCGGGGTGCTGAAGAGCCCGGACCACACGATGGCGGAGATGATCGAGGTCGCGCGCACCCTGCGGGTCGAGCGCGGCTTCGGCGGCTACATCCACCTCAAGACGGTGGCCGGCGCCTCCGACGCCGCGATCGCGGAGGCGGGGCGGTGGGCCGACCGGATCAGCTGCAACGTGGAGCTGCCGACGCGCGCCGACCTGGCGAAGCTCGCGCCCGAGAAGCGGGCTTCGGAGATCGACCGGGCGATGGCCGTGACGAAGACCCGGATCGACGAAGCGCGGGACCGCGGCGCGCGGCGCTTCGCGCCGGCCGGGCAGAGCACGCAGATGATCGTCGGCGCCACCCCCACCCGGGACGTCGACGTGCTGAAGACCGCCGACGATCTCTACGGCCGGCATCGCCTGCGCCGCGTCTACTACTCCGCCTACAGCCCGACCCCGCACGCCGACGGCGCCCTGCCGGTCGCCCGCCCCTCCCTCGTCCGCGAGCACCGGCTCTATCAGGCCGACTGGCTGCTGCGCTTTTACGGCTTCTCGGTCGACGAGCTGGTGGACGAGCGACGGCCCGACCTGCCGGACGACGTCGACCCGAAGCTCGCGTGGGCGCTGCGCAACCGGGCGCTGTTCCCGATCGACCCGATGCGGGCCGACCGGGAGACCCTCCTGCGCGTGCCGGGCCTCGGGACCCGCGGCGTGGACGCCATCCTGTCGGCGCGGCGACACCGCCGGCTCACCCTCGACGACCTGCGACGGCTGCGCGTCTCGGTGCGCAAGGTCCGGCCCTTCCTGGACCTCCCGGGCTCGGACGCGGCGCGATGGCTGGACCGGCTCGACCTCGACGCCCGGGTCACCGCGCCGCAGCAGCTCGAGCTCTTCTCCGCCCGGGCGAGCGCGCGGGACGGCCAGCTCTGATGCGGCGCGTGGTGATCGAGCGCGGACCCGAGGGTTGGCGCGCGCCGATCCGCGGGCTGCTCGACGAGGGCATCCCGCCGGAGCAGGTGCGCCTGACCGACGGCACCGACGCGGCCGGAGTGCTCGCGTTCGACGCGCCGACGGACGCCGCGCCTCGCCCCGGCGCGCGGGCCCCTCGCGCCTTCTTCGAGGCCGCCCGACGCGTCGCCTGCCACGCCGACCCCGACCGCTACGACCTCCTCTACCGGCTCGCCTGGCGCCTCACCCACGGCGCGCAGGGGCTGCTCTCGGACCGGGCCGACCCGGACGTCGCGCGGCTGCGCGCCCTGGACGCCGCGGTGCGGCGAGACGCGCACGAGACGACGGCGTTCGTCCGCTTCCGCGCGCTCGCCGACGGCTCCTTCGCCGCCTGGCACGGCGCCGAGCACGACGTCTTGCGCCTCGTCGGGCCCTTCTTCGCCGACCGCTTCAGCGACATGCGATGGATGATCGTGACTCCGCGCGAGTCGGCCGCGTTCGACGGCGAGGCCGTCCGGTACGGCGAGGGGAGCGCGCGACGGGACGCGGGCGTGCCCGACGCGGACGCGATGGACGAGACGTGGCGGGCCTACTACGCGTCGATCTTCAACCCGGCGCGCGTGAACCCGAAGGCGATGCGCACCGAGATGCCGATCAAGCACTGGCGCACCCTGCCCGAGGCGGCGCTGATCCCGGAGCTGGTGCGCACCGCCCGCGAGAGCGCCCGCCGCATGCAGGTCGCCGGGCCGCCGGACGCGCGCGCGGCGGCGGAGCGCGCGGACAGCCTCGAGGCGCTCGCCGAGGGCCTGCGGAGCTGCGAGGCGTGCGCGCTCTGCCGGGCGGCGACCCAGGCGGTGCCCGGCGTCGGCTCCGTCGGATCCGTGATGCTGATCGGCGAGCAGCCCGGCGACGAGGAGGATCTCGCCGGGCGCCCCTTCGTCGGCCCGGCGGGGGGCGTGCTCGACGCGGCGCTGCGGGACGCAGGCGTGCCCCGCGCGGCGCTCCGGCTGACGAACGCGGTGAAGCACTTCCGGTTCACCCGGCGCGGCAAGAGGCGCCTGCACCAGCGGCCCACGCTCGAGCACGTGCGCGCGTGTCGCCCCTGGCTGCTGCGCGAGATCGAGCTCGCGGCGCCGCGGGTGATCGTGACGCTCGGGCTCACGCCGACCCGCGCCCTGCTCGGCCAGACGGTGCGCTTCGACGCGGTCCGCGGCCAGGTCCTCGAGAGCGAGCTCGGCCCGAGGCTGCTGCCCACCTGGCACCCGGCGGCGGCCCTGCGCGCGAGCGATCCGGCCGAGCGCGCGCGGATCGAGCGAGAGCTCCGCGACGCGCTCGCCCGGGCCTACGCGATGACGTCGTCGAGCACCGCCTCGGCCGCGTCACCGAGCACGTCCTCCTGAAGCGCGACGCTGCTCTTCATGAAGAAGCGACCCAGCTCGCGGTTCAGGAGGTGCGTCGCGGCGAGCTCCATCGCGTCGCGCTCGCTCGAGGCGCCCTCGGCGTAGAGGATGCGCTCCTCTCCCTTGGCCCCCAGGCCGTGGGTCTCGCCGAGCAAGCGCGTGAAGTAGGTGCGCGTCGACTCCTTGTAGCGGGGCGCGTGGCCGGCGCAGATCACGACGAGCAGCCGCTCCCAGGTGTCCTCGTCCCAGCCCTCCGTCCAGGTCTCGACCGTCTCGTCGAGGCGCTCGAGGTAGGCGCGGGTCCCGTTCATGATGACCGCCCCCATCGACGCCTGGGTCTCGGACGCGAAGCGCGAGAGCCGGTCGAGCGTGACGTTCCCCTGCTCCGTCACCTCCTCGAGGAGCTCGACGCAGCAGTCGACGAGCGCCGCCTCCTCGCCCTCGAGCGCCTCCTCCCGCAGCTCGTCGGCCAGCGCGCGCGCGTGCCGGAGCGTCTCGTCGGTGAGCGCGCGGCCCGCGTGATCGGAGAGCAAGAGGTAGACGGCGGCGGGCACGTGACAGACCGCCTTGGCCCGGTGGTAAGCCTCGGTGAGCACGACGCGCGTCTGGCGGCGCCCGCGATGCAGCAGGATCAGCGCCTCCCCCGTCCGGATGATCATCGGGTCGTCGCCGCGAAACAGGCGCGCCTCGATCGCCTCCCGCGCGATGGCGTAGCGCCCCTCGAACCAGTCGTTGATCGGCACGCCGGGGACGTAGCCCCGGGCCGCCCGCCGTCAGCCGAGCCAGAGCCCGAGGCCGAGCCCCAGCGCGAGGCCGACCGCGAGCAGGAGCCACGGCAGCCACCCGCGCGGGGGAGCGGGCGCGACCGGCGGCGGCGCGAGGGTCGACAGGGGCGCGTCGAGGGTCGGCGCCTCGCTCGCGACGATGTCCACGTGAGGCCGCGCGGCGGGGAGGGCGGGGCGCTCCGGCGTCGGCGCACCTGCGAGCACCGCCTCGAGATCGTCGAGCAGCTCACCCGCCGACTGGTGCCGATCGGCGGGGCGCTTGGCCAGCGCCTTCTCGAACACCGCGTCGAGGCCGGGGACGTCGAGGCCGAGCGCGCTCGGCAGCCGCGGCGGCTCCGAGACCAGCTTGCGGAGCATGATCGCGATGTTGTCGTCGTCGATCGGGAGCGCGCCGGTCATCATCTCCAGCGCCATCGCGGCGAGCGAGTAGACGTCGCTGGCCGGCGTGACCTCCTCCGTCCCGTTCGCGAGCACCTGCTCGGGCGGAAGGAAGCCCGGCGTGCCCAGCACCGAGCCCGCCTCGGTGAGCGAGTGCGTCTTCTGGATCAGGGACTTCGCGATGCCGAAGTCGAGCACCTTCACGAAGTCCTCGTAGACGATGTCGACGACCACGAAGACGTTCTCGGGCTTGAGATCGCGGTGCACGAAGCCCTGCGCGTGCGCGGCGTCGAGCGCGTTGGCCACCTGACGGAGCAGCCGCAGGGCGCGCGCCGGCTCGAGCGTGCCCTCGCGCCGGAGCAGGCGACCGAGGTCCTCGCCGACCAGCATCTCCATCACGAAGAAGAACGAGCCGTCGGGCAGCTGCCCGAAGTCGTGGATCTCCGGCACGTGAGGGCTGCGCAGCCGGCCCGCCGCGCGCGCCTCGCGTCGGAAGCGCTCCACGTGCGACGGCGGCACGCCTTCGCTCGGCAGCAGCTTGATGGCGACCCGCGTGCCGAGCTCCGTGTGCTCGGCGGCGTACACCCGGCCCATGCCGCCCTTCGCGATGAGCGAGAGCACGCGATAGCGCCCGGCGACGGTCTGCTCGAGCCAGGGGTCCTTGGCGATCTTGCCGGTCAGCGCCTCGAACGCGTGCTCGAAGCCCTCGCGATCCCGCTCGGGGGCGCGTCGCTGCAAGCCGCTGTCGCGCGTGGGCCGCTCCGCTCGCATGTCCTCCGCCCCGTCGTCCATCCCCGCCTCTCGATTAGAGCACGGGGCCGGCGGCCCGGCGACCCTCCCCCGTCGGGGTCAGCGGCAGCCGCTGACGATCGGCTCGGCGCTCTCGTCGAGGTTCCGGGCGGTGAAGGAGATCGCGGTCCCCTCCCCCTCGGGCGTGGTCACGAGGTAGAGCGGGCAGTCGCCGCCGGCGCGCAGCGAGGTGGGGGCGTTCGGGGTCGCGCGCCCGTCGTCGAGCGAGGGCTGGGGCGAGATCCGGCCCTCGGCGAACGCCCGGATGAAGCGCTCGGCGTCGTCCCGGCACATCAGGCTCGCGCGGACCGGCGCGTCTTCGGTGCGCAGGGTCACCACGATCCGCCCGCGGTCCTCGCGCAGCGGCCCGTGCACGTCGATCCCGCCCGGCTCGATCCGCATCCGGGTCGGCGGCCCCGGCCGCGTGGGACGGCGGCGCGGGTGCGGGTACGAGGTCAGCCGCCCCATCTCCATGCCCGCGTCGCCGGTGCAGAGATCGGCGAAGATCGTGAAGCCCTCGCGCAGCTCGTCCTCGAAGCGCGAGCTGCCCTCCTCGCGCACCTGCTGCCGCGCCTCCCCGTCGGGCGCGCTCCCGAAGACCGTGGCCAGGCCGCCGAGCACGTGGCTCCACACGTCCTGCGGCGCGGCGTCCACGTCGCCGATCGGCCGCACCGTCACGTGGGGCGGCTCCTCGGGCCGCATCCAGATCAGCAGCTGCCGGCGGGGTCGGAGATAGCGGACCTGCGGCCGCACCCGCATCGTCGTGCTGGCCTCGAGGACCACGTACTGCTGCACCGCGAAGGTGGCGCCGGCGGCGCCCGCGCGCTCGTCGACCCAGGTCCAGGCCCACGCCCCGAAGTCGAGCTCCAGCACCTCTCCGTCCGCGCGCGCCTCGCACGCGTTCAGCCAGAGCCGCCCCGTGCGGGGCCCGTCGCCCTCCCCGCCGAGCGTCATCATGCGCCCGCGCAACGCGTCGCAAGCCTGCTGCACGCCGACGTCGACGAGCACCTCCTGCACGTCGTTCAGCTGCGCCGGCGCGGGGAAAGGAGCCTCCCGCGCGAGCTCGGCCTTCTGCGGAGGCGCGGCGTCGCCGTGCGCCTCGGACGCGCACCCCGGCAACCCACACAGCAAGGCCGCGAGGAGCGGACCGTGATGTCTCATCGACGGGGACAGCTAGGCCCCGCGCACCGAGCCCTCAATGTGCCGGCGACGCCCGCAGGAGGTCAATGCAAGGTAACCTGGCGGACTCCGCGGCGGATGAGGGTCGGCACCTTCAGAGCGGTGCGGACCGACTCGGCGTCGAGGTCCGCGAAGACCACCGTGAGCTGGCCCTCCTCGAGGATGACGCCCGCGCCGGGCAGCGACGCGAGCACCTCGTAGAGCTCCTTGTCCTGCCACCACTCGGACGCGGTGGGCTCGCGGCGCGTGTAGACCTCGAAGAGCCCGTCGACGTCGCCCGCCGGGCGCGGGCGGCCGTAGTGCGTGTGCAGCACGTCGACGCTCCCGACCCAGACCGCCGTCGGCGGCGAGGTCTCGGCCTCCGGGATGCGGCACCGCATGCCGAGCATCGCCTCGAGGCCCTGGCCGAGGTGGTTGTCGTAGTCGACCTCCACGTCGAGCCCGTCGACGATCCCGCGGAGCCGCGGCCAGCCGTCGTCGGTCTTCACCACCGAGAGCCCGCCGACCTCGTCGGCGACCATGCGAAACAGGTCCCAGGCGCGCGCCTTCGGGTCGTCGGCTCCCGGGAGGACCGGCTGGGTCTTCTGCACGACCAGGGCGACGACGCCGACGATGGCGAGCGCGACGGCGAGCGCGATGAGGAGCTCCACGAGGTGAGGGTACCCGACCCTCCCCCGCGCGCCACTACCTGGAAGCTCTACGGCAAGTCGCGGGCGCAGTAGGTGCCGCGGCCGATGTCGGCGCAGACGAAGTCGGCCGGGCAGTCGGCGTCGGTCGTGCACGCGGCGGTGCAGTAGACGCGCTCGCGGACCTCGCGCTCCGACGGACAGCTGCCGTCGTCGCACTGCCGGCGCGGATCCCCGGCGAAGTGACGCACCATGCAGAGGCGCGTCTCGCAGTCGACGGAGCCGGTCTCGAGGTAGGTCTCCGAGGGATCGAAGCCGCCCTCGGGCACGCGCTCCGGGACGCAGGGATCGCCGATGGCGGTGCCGGTGCAGGCGCCGAGGGTGAGGGCGAGGGCGCAGAGGAGGGCTCTCATGCCGCTCGCCCTTTCAAGCCGCGCGCCAACCGCCGGACGACGCTCCGGTGACGTGCGCGCGCCAACCTCGTTGGCTAGAGCGGCAATCAGTTCGAAACCACCGGCGCTGCGGGGCGGGACCGCGGCCAGGCGCGCCCGGTCGCTCCTCGCCGATGCCCTAGCATCGCCTCGTCTCGCCCGAGCACGCCTGACCGCCCTCGCGCTCCCGCATCCCTCGGCTCTCCAAACTGATCGCCGCTCGAGCTCGGAAGTTTCGGCGACGAAACGTCGCGGAAACCGTCCGCGGCCAAGGATGCAGGCATGCAGTACTCGAACATCGTGTTCCGCGCCGTCGGCCCCGAGCACCGGGAGCTCCTGGCCGAGGGCTTCGCGCGGCTGTCGGACGAGGCGCGCGCCATGCGGTTCTTCGCCGCGAAGCCGCGCCTGACGGAGGGTGAGCTGCGCTACCTGAGCGAGCCCGACGGGCTGGACCACTTCGCGCTCGGCGCCGCGTCGCTGCACCCGGGCGGCGTGCTCGAGGGCCTCGGCGTGGCCCGGTACGTCCGGTCCCACCGCGATCCCGGCGCGGCGCACGTGGCGGTGACGGTGATCGACGCGGCGCAGGGAAGCGGCCTCGGGGTGCGCCTGCTCCGCCGGCTCGCGCTGCTCGCCTCGATCCGCGGCGTGGAGCGATTCCTCTTCCTGGTGCGCCCCGAGAACGTCGCGATGCGGACCCTGCTCGCCTCCCGCCGCGTCCCGCTGGAGCTCGAGGACCGGACCCTCGTGGCCCGCGCCGACGTGACGACCGTGGCCCGCTTCCGCTCGCGCCACGACCCGCCGCGCTCCGCCCTCCGCCGCGCTTAGGGACTCCGGGACGGAGTTTCCTTGTTGCCGAACGGGCTCGAGAGGCTCGGTCTGCGCGGTCTGCGCGAGGCGAAGCCCCGAAATCCGGCGCTCGCGGCGGCGTGGAGTCTCGTTTTCGCGGCGCGGAGGCAGCCCGCGGTGCTTCCTGGGGCCGGGGCTCGGCCGCGGAGACCGACTGGGCAACAAAGAAACTCCGTCCCCGTGTCCCGAGGCTAGGGCGTCCCCGTGTCCCGAGGCTAGGGCGTCGATTGGCCGAGGGTGAAGCGGCCCACCGCGTAGCAGCCGATCCAGCTGCGGAGGGGGAGGCGCGTCTCGCGCTCGGCGACCTCGGCGGCGCGCTCGCCGGACCAGGATCCGCCCTCCCACTCCCACGCCATGATCGGGTAGCCGCCGCCGCGCGGGCCGCGGTTGGTCACGCGCGTGCCGGGCGGGGCGCCGACGACCTCGTGGCGGTCGTAGCCGGCGAGGATGATCTCCTCGATCTCGACGCCCTCGGCGACGCGCAGCTCCCATCGGGTCGTCGCGTAGGCGTGGAGGACGAGCACGAGCGGGGCGACGGTGCGCGAGACGTCGACGGTGATGCTCCCGCCCTGCGGCTCGTACGCGGCCAGCACGTGCAGCTCCCGGTCGCGCCGGACCTCGCAGCGCTCGGGCAGGTGGCGGTTCCAGCCGCGGTCGCACTGCGCGTCGTGCACGATCGGGACGTCGCAAGGCTCGGCGCCCTCCGGGATCGGCGTGGCGACCGGCGGCGCGTTCGGGTCGACGGGCTGGGGCAGACCCACCGGCGGCGGGGAGGGGGCCGGGGTGGGCGCGACGACCGGGGGCGGCGCGACCGGCGCGACCGGCGCCACCACCGGGGGCGGGCTCGGAGGCGCGGGCGCGGCGACCGCCGTCGGCTCGTCGTCGATCAGCGAGTAGGCGATCGCGCCCCCGACCACGCACGCGCCGACCAGGAAGAGGCCCGCGGCCACTCCGGCGAGCCAGAGCGGCGCGGCGCTCGACGGCGCCGGGACCGCGCGGGTCTCCGGGACCGACGGCGTGACCGGCCCGGTGGCCACGCTGGGTCGCGCGGCGATCGGCCCGGTGCTCGGCGCGGGCCCCAGCTCGGTCGGGGTCACCGCGCCGCCCGCGCGCCGCAGCGCGTCGGCCATCTCGCTCGCGTCCCGGAAGCGCGCGCGCGGGTCCGGCATCAGCCCGCGATCGATCAGCTCCACGAGCGCGCGCGGGGCCTGGGGCAGCACCCGATCGAGGCGCACCGGCTCGCGGCCCTGGACCCGCGCCATCAGGTCGGCGAACGACTCGGAGGCGTAGGGCAGCTGCCCGGTCAGCGCCTCGAAGAGGATCGCCGCCACCGCGTAGAGGTCGGCGCGGTGGTCGACCGAGCGCGTGTCCTGCAGCTGCTCGGGCGCCATGTAGGCCGGCGTGCCGAGCATCACGCCGGTCTTGGTCAGCGAAGAGACCTTGCCCGGCTCGGTCACCTTGCTGATCCCGAAGTCGAGCAGCTTGGCGAACGGCCGGCCGTCCGGGCCGCGGACCAGGAAGACGTTCGCCGGCTTCATGTCGCGGTGCACGATGCCGGCGGCGTGCGCGGCCTCCAGCGCCTCGAGGATCTGGAGGGTCACGTCGATGGCCTCGGCCGGGGGCAGCGGCCCCGCGCGCGAGATCCGCTGCTCGAGGTCCTCGCCGTCGAGCAGCTCCATCGCCAGGAAGGGCTGCCCCTCGCTCGTCACCCCGGCGTCGGTGATGCCCACGATGTGCGGGTTGCCGATCGCCGCCGCGAGCTGGGCCTCGCGGAGGAAGCGCTCGACCATGCCCGGCGTCGCGCTGTGCTGCGGCGCCAGGAGCTTCAACGCCACCCTCGTGCCGAGCACGGTGTGCCGCGCGCGAAGCACCTCGCCGAAGCCGCCCTGGCCCAGCTGTCCCTCGATCTCGTAGCGATCGATCCGCCGCATCGCGACCGATGATGCATGAAGCTATCCTCGCGCGCTCATGACCGACGCTTCGCTCCCGCTGGCCGGCCTGAAGGTCCTGGACTTCAGCCAGAACCTCCCCGGCCCCTACGCCACCTTCCTGCTCACCTGCTGGGGCGCAGACGTCGTGAAGGTCGAGCCGCCCAAGGGCGATCCCGGGCGCTTCATGGAGCCGTTCTTCTCCATGGTGAACCGCGGCAAGCGCAGCGTGGTGCTCGACCTGCGCGATCCCGACAGCCGGCCGTCGGTCGAGGCCCTGGTGCGCTGGGCCGACGTGCTCGTCGAGGGGTTCCGACCGGGGGTGATGGAGCGCCTGGAGCTCGACTGGGAGCGCTGCCGGGCCCTGAACCCGAAGCTCGTCTACTGCTCGATCAGCGCCTTCGGCCAGGACGGCCCCTGGCGGCTGCACCCGGGCCACGACCTGAACCTGCAGTCGCTGGCCGGCGTCTCGCACCTCGAGCGCGACGGAAGCGGCGCGCCGCGCTTCTCGATGCTGCCGGTCGCCGACCTCAGCTCCTCGCTCCTCGCGGTGAGCGGGATCTGCGCCGCGCTCGCCAAGGGTGAGGGCGTGCACCTCGACGTCGCGATGGCGGACGGCGTGCTGTCGTGGGCCAACGTCTGGGGCCTCGGCGTCGACCTCGCGGCCGGCGCGAAGAAGCAGCTCCGCGGCGGCCCCCTGGTCGAGGCGATCACCCGTCCGCTCGTCGACTTCCTCGCCCGCGCGAAGCTCTACGCGATGCCGCACTACGACGTCTTCCGCTGCGCCGACGACCGGTGGCTCAGCCTCGGCATCGTCGACGAGGGGCACTTCTGGAAGGCGCTCTGCCGCGAGCTCGATCTCGGCCCGATGGCGAAGCTGCCGCTCCCCGCCCGGATCGCCGCCGGCCCCGCGCTCAAGCCGGTGGTCGCGCGTCGGCTGCGCTCGCGCCCGCGGGACGAGTGGCTGCGCCGCTTCGAGGAGGCGGGCGTGCCGGCCAGCCCCGTGCTCGCGCCCGAGGAGGCCGCCGGTCACCCGCAGGTCCGCGCTCGTGGCCTGGCCGACGCGCGGGGCTGGATGAAGTCGCCGCTCCCCGGGGCCGTGCACCCGGAGGGCGAGGCGCCGCGCCGCGGGGAGCACACCGACGAGATCCTCGCCGCTTTGACCCAGCGGGCGCCTGCCGAGTGATCGTCGGCGTGATCAGCGACACCCACGGGAAGGTGCGGCCCGAGGCGCTCGACGCGCTGGCCGGGAGCGACGTCATCCTGCACGCGGGGGACGTCGGCGGGCCGCACGTGCTCGAGGCGCTCGAGGCGATCGCGCCGGTGCACGCGATCCGCGGCAACGTGGACCTGCCCTCGGCCCTGCGCTCGAGGAGGCGAGCCTCGTTCGATCCCGACTGGGCGGCGGACCTCCCGGACACCCTCGACCTGGAGCTCGGCGGGGCGCGCGTCCACCTCGTGCACGCCCTCGCCGATCTGGCCCCGGCGACCCGCGCGGACGTGATCGTGAGCGGTCACTCCCACCAGCCGAGCGTCGAGCGACGCGACGGGATCCTCTGGTTGAACCCGGGGAGCGCCGGGCCGCGCCGCTTCTCGCTCCCGGTCACGGTGGCGCTCCTCCGGGGCGCGGGCGGCGACTTCGAGGCCGAGCTCGTGCACCTCGGGTGAGGACGTGTCATCGCAGGGCCATGGCGCGCGTCGCCTTCGCCTTGCTTCTCCTCTCCTGCGCGCCCGCGCGGCGCTCCTGGCAGCCGGTCCAGACGCCGCAGGCGGTGAGCTACGCCGTGATCTGGCAGGGCGCGCCGCTCCACGTGGCCCCCAGCCCGAGCGCGCCGGCCGTCCGGCTGATGTCGGACCGCGCGAGCCAGCAGCCCTGGGGGCGCACCGCGCTCTCTCCCTTCCGCGTGCTCTGGGAGCGGGACGGCTGGATCGCCCTGGAGACGCTCGGGGAGCCCGACGCGTCCCACTGCGCGCCCGCCCCGCCGGCCCTCCGCCCGATGCGGCTGAAGCTCTTCGTGCCGACCGCGGCGCTCGTGCCAGTGACCACGCGGGAGATCCACCAGGAGTTCCCGGACGGCACCGAGCTCCACCTCGCGCGCGGCGTCCCGCTCGAGCCGCTCGGCAGCCGCGATCTGTACCGCGCGCGCATGGGCGAGCTGACCACGGTGGTGCGCCTCTCGCCCGGCGAGGTCGGGACCCGCTACCAGCCGAGCGAGCCCCTCGCGCCCCTGCCGATCGAGCTGATGCTCGGCGGCGACGCGCTCGCGGCCGGCGTGCCGACGCTGGCGGGCTCGGGCCGCGTGCACGCCGATCACGCGGTCGCGCTGCCGGCGGCGATGGTCGACATGCAGGGCGGGAGCGAGTCCCGGGTCGAGATCCGCCCCCGCTGCGGCCGGCTGGTGGTGCGCGTGCCGTTCCAGGCGGTGGGGCCGCCGTCGGGGCTGGTGCTCGGCTCGTTCCGGGGCGGCTCGAGCGGCGACACCTGGATCGAGGCGGGCGCGCCGATCACCTGGGGCAGCGGCGACGAGGCGGGGGTCGCGAGCGAGCGCGTCTTCGTCACCCGCGAGGTCGAGGGCGGCGCCGGGACGCGCTGCTTCGCGCACGCCCTGCGCTACGTGCCGGAGAACGAGGCGGCGCCCGATCCGAGCGCCTTCATCACCGTCTGCGCCCGCGAGCGCGACGTCGTCGATCCGAGCGTTCCTCCGTCACGCCGCCTGGACGACCCCGCGGGCGACGGGAACGGATAGACTCCGGACCGAATGGGGCAGCTCCCGCCCAACACGCTCGTCGGCGAGCGCTATCGGATCACGGGCCCGCTCGGCGCGGGCGGCATGGGCGTGGTGTACCGCGCGCGCGACGAGAAGCTCGGCCGGCAGGTCGCCCTCAAGACGCTGCCCAAGGACCGCGTGGGCGACGCGAAGGCCCGCGCGAGGCTCGTCCGGGAGGCGCGCTCGGCGGCGGCGCTCGAGCACCCGGCGATCGCGCAGGTCTTCGACGTGGGCGAGGCCGACGACGGCGGCGCCTTCCTGGTCATGGAGCTGGTGCGAGGCGAGTCGCTGCGGACCCTGATGGGCAGCGGCGCGCTCGAGCGAGACGAGCTGCTCGACGTGCTGCGGCAGGTCGCCGACGCGCTCGATCACGCGCACGCGCACGGCGTCATTCACCGCGACATCAAGCCCGACAACATCATGGTCCGGGACGACGGCCGCGCGGTGCTGCTCGACTTCGGGCTCGCGAAGGATCTCGGCCCGGCCGTCGCCGACACCGTCGGCCCCGACACGCCGACCGAGGACGCCCAGCTGACGAAGGAGGGGACGCTGATCGGCACCCTCTCCTACCTCGCGCCGGAGCAGGCGCGCGGCCGAGACGTCGGGCCCCGGAGCGACCAGTTCGCGCTCGCGACGTCCGCCTACGAGGCGCTGACCGGCAAGCTCCCGTGGGACGGCCCGAACGCCGCGGCGATCCTCGCGCAGATCCTCGTCGACGACGCGCCGCCGCCGAGCAGCCTCGAGTCCTCGCTCCCCGCCGAGGTCGACCGCGTCTTCGCGCGGGCCCTCGCCAAGGACGCGCAGGAGCGGTTCGAGAGCGCCGCCGGGTTCGTCGGCGCGCTGCGGGACGCCTTCGCGCGGAGCGACGAGCCGCGCGAGGTCGACCCGCTCGCCATCACGCCGTCGATCACACCGAGCGCCGCCACCGGGGGGCGCGGGTGGATCGTCGCCGGCGTGCTCGCGCTCCTCGTGGCCGGCGGGCTGGTCGCGTCGCTGCTCTGGCCGGACCCGCCGCCTCCCGAGCCGGAGGGGCTGCCGGACGACGTGGTCGTGGCCTGCCCGGTGCTCGAGGCGACGGGCGTCGAGGCGCCCACCGGGTGGCTCGGCGCGATGGCGGCCGACCTCACCTGCGCGCGGCTGGGCTGGATGCTCGGTGGCGATCCCACCCGGACCCGCGGGCCGGCGGAGCTGGCCGGGCTGCCCATCGTGGCCGGCGACGAGTTCCCCGCCGATCCCTGGGGCGAAGACGACGCGCGCGAGCGGACCCTGACGGCGGCGCGCGAGACCGACGCCTGGATCGACGGCGACGTCCGGCGCCGCGAGGACGGATGGATGCACGTCACCCTGCGCCTCGTCGCCGGCGGCGAGACCCTCGGGACGGCGGAGGGCGAGTCCGACGCGCTCTACGACGCGGTGGCCCAGGCCACCTCGGGGCTCGCGAGCGCGCTGCCGACGCGCGAGGCGCTCGACGCGGACGTCGCGCGCTGGACCGGCACCGAGAGCCCCGAGGTCATGTTGCTCGCCGACGAGCTCTTCGACGCGTCGCTGACCGGCGTCGGCGTGGACCGGCGCTGCGCGGCCCTCCGGGCGCGACGCGCGGCGCTCGGGCCGATCGAGGGCGAGATCGGCCGGGTCTGCCGGGCGTGGCGGATCGAGGGCGCGGACGCGTTCGAGACCCCGCCGCTGGACCGGACGAGCCCCGCGCGGCTCGCGCTGACCGCCCCCGAGCACGCCGACGACCTCAGCGAGGCGGAGCTGCGCGAGATCGCCGAGACCCTGCGCGCCGCCCGGTCCGAGGCGGCGCACCCGCTCGCGCGAGCCACCCTGGCGCGCGGGGAGATCCAGGTCTGGGAGCTGCTCGACGAGGGTGACCGGGCCCGCGATCTGCTCCTGACCGCGGTGGAGGACCTGCCCCGCGACTGGTGGCTGAGGGTCCACTTCGTGCGCGCGATGCTGCGCACCCCGGGCGCGGTGGCCGCGACGCGCGCGCTGGCCGCGTGGCACCCGGGCTCCCCCGAGGCGTGGCGCACGCTCGCGCTGCCGATCCTCGCCGACCGGGAGCGCGCCCTGCCGCTGCTCCGTCGCGCCTACGCGAGCGGCGGCATGCTCCCGCTTCACGGGACGCTCCTCGCCGACCTCCTGCTGAAGGACGGCCGCCGCGAGGAGGTCCGCCGAATGGCCGCGCGCTACGCGACGGCGGGGCCGATGAGCCGGCTCGCCGGCGAGTACCTCCGCGCGCGAGTGGAGATCAGCGAGGCGCGCTTTGGGCGCGCCTACGAGCGGCTGAGCGAGGCGCTCGCCGACGAGGACATCCGCTTCGGTCGCCTCATCAACGGGGATCACGACGCGCTGGTCTGGCTCCTGGAGCTGGCGTCGCTCCTCGAGCGCGAGCGCGAGACCGCCGACCCGCTGGTGCGCGCGTGGGTGCTCTCGGAGCCGCGCCGCCTGCACACCGACCAGCCGCACTACGAGCTGCCGACCATCGCGCTCTGCATGCACGCGACCCCCGAGCTGGCGCGCCCCTGCCTGGCCACGCTGCGCGGGCTGCGCGAGGGGCGGACCGCCCGCGCCGGCCGCCTCGACGGCGCCGCCGCCTTCCTCGCCGGCGCCGAGCGCTACGTGGAGGAGGACTGGCAGGGCGCGGTCGACGCGTGGCGCCCGATGGTCCGCTCCCGTTCGCCGTTCCTGCCCGCGGCCCCCTTCGCGGCCGTCGGCGAGACCGAGATCGCCCGCCGCCTCGAGCGCGCTCAGCTCCGCCGCGCCGACTTTGCCGGCGCCCACCCGGTGCACGTGCTCCGGGCGGAGCGCGCCCTCGCCGCAGGCGACACGGAGCGCGCGACCCAGCTCGCCGAGCGCGTCCTCGGCGCCTGGGCCTCCGCCGACGTCGAGGTCCCCGCCGTCGCCCGCATGCGCCAGCTCGCGACCGAGTGAATCAGAGGGGCAGCGTCAGCGACGGACCCGAGGCGTCGAGGTCGATCGGCGCGCCCCACGGATCGCGCGTGAACCGCACCGGGCCGCGCTCGCGGAAGAGCGCTCGCAGCGTCCCCGTCGACATACGCAACCGAACCTGCGAGGGAGAGGTCGTCATCGACGCCCGGGCCCGGAGCCGGTCGCCGCTCGAGGTCGCCACCGGGACACGCACCGGGCAAGCGGATGGAGCGCCCTCGCCGTCCGCGCGGCACACGAGCACGTGGCGGATCTCCTGGCGGGGCGCGCCACGGAAGCCGGCGGCATACCGCTCGCGCAGGTGGACGAGCAGCAAGCCGTCGGCGCGCCGGACGCGCTCGACGCGCGCCTCCCAGCGATCGGTCCCTCCGAGCTCGGCGCCCAGCGAGGCGAGGAAGCGCACCCGCCCGGGCTCGACCACGCCGCCGACGAGCAGGGTCCGCCCGGCGGGGGACTCCACCTCGAGCACGCGGAGCCCCTCGTGGCGTGTCGGTCGCCAGCGGCAGCGCACCAGCCCCTCGCTCCGGACGGCGTGCGCCCGGTGGCTCCGGGCCACGCGGGCGCAGATCTCGGGCAGGGAGTCGGGCTCGATCGCGCCGGGGAAGCGTACGTCCGGCTCCCCGGTCAGCGGGAGCACGAGCTCGGCTGGCGGCTGCGCCGCCCCCGTCGGGGCGGCCAACCCCGTCGGGGCGGCGCAGAGCACCGCCGCGATCAGGAAGCTCGCCAGGCCGCGCATCGCGAGAGGATGCCACGACCCCGACGCTCAGGGCGCGAACGAGAAGAGCCAGGCCTCGAGGTTGGTGTAGCCGTCGCCGTCGTCGTCCGCGTCGGGGCGCGCGGGCGGGGTCAGGGCGCGAGTGTTCTCCGCGATGGTGGGCCAGCCGCCGGCGTTGAGGGCGCAGCGGCGGCTGCCGTCGTCCTCGACGCAGTTGATGATGCTGCCGGTCTCGGTCTCGACCTCGCGCACGATGCGGCGGTCGACCGCGTCCCGCGCCGACGGCCAGGCGCCGACGGTCGGCAGGAGGTGCGCGCGGAGCCCGGCGGCGGGGAGCGGCGCGAAGTGGTCGTAGACCACCGGCGGCGACGAGGCGACGACGTGGCTGCCGACGCGGTTCTCGGCGAGCGACCACGGATCGCGGGTCGCGCCGGGGCCGTCGTTGTCGTCGAGGTAGATCCGCGACGACGAGGGCATCCCGGTCAGGAGGATCGGCGGGCGCATCACCGAGTTGGTGCCGGGGATGTACACGTTGCCGACGATGGTCGAGCGGTTGACCGAGCCCCCGGACGACGCGAGGCTCGTCACGACGTCGTGCCAGTTGTAGACGACGTTGTTGGCCATCACGAGCCCGTTGGCGCGGGACATCGGGTTGCGGCTCTTGTGGTGCGCCAGCACGCTGCGCACGAGCGCGACGCGGTCGGACTCCTGGCCGAACAGCGGGCCGAACCCGTGAGGCGCGGGCCCGCTGGCGCCTTCGTCGACGTGGATGGAGTCGTTCAGCGGCAGGCCCATCAGCGTGTCGATGAACGTGACGTCGCCGGCGCGGTACCAGACCGAGGTCATCTCGTCGCTCGAGAAGGCGAGCGAGCAGTGATCGATGACGATGCGCCGGGGCTCACGGTCGCGGTTGGAGATCCGGATCGCGTCGCGGCTGTGCACCGGGGGCCCGTCCGGTCGGTCGCCGACCCGGATGCGCAGGTGGGAGACGAGCACGTCGCTGGCGGCGATGCGCAGCCCGGCGCCGTGGATCGAGATGCCCGGCGAGGGCGCGGTCTGACCGGCGATCGTGATGTAGGGATCCCAGATCTCGAGGTCGCGGGTCCGCTCGATGACGCCCGAGACCTCGAAGATGCACACCCGCGGCCCGGAGGCGCTCACGCAGGCGTCGAGGGAGCCCGGGCCGGACGACGCGAGGGTGGTGACCCGGTGAATGGTCGTGCGCGGCGGGCTCTCGCTCCGGCCGCTGCCGGCGGGGGTCTCCATGCCGAAGCCCGCGCCGCAGGGGATGACGGGCAGCGGGCCCGAGGAGGGCAGGCAGGGGGGCGGCGGTCCTCCCGGGCCGGCGTCGACCGCGGCGTCCACACCGGCGTCGGGCTCGGGCGGCGCCCCGGCGTCCGCCACCACCGTGCCCGCGTCCCCGGGATCGGGAGGCTCCTCGCCTGCGTCCGCCATGGGCGGCGGCGGCGGCGGCGGCGGCACGTCGGCGTCCTCCATGACGGGCGGCGGCGGGCGGTCGCCCGCGTCGCTCCCGTCGTCCGTCAGCGTCGCCTCACAGCCGGTCAGGCCCAGGGCCACGCTCCACAGCAGGCCGACCACCCACGCTCCTCGAATGCTTCCACGCATGCTTCCCTCCAGACCTCTCGAGGCTGCCGCGGGCCGGACGCCGGGGTGAATTGCGCGGCTGGCGCCGAACCTTACGCGGCTGGCGCGGATCAGAATTCGACGCAGCCGATGACCGCGTCGCAGGAGGAACCGTCGGCGACCACGACGCCGACCAGCACGCCGACGGCCGCGAGCACCACCACCGCGGCGACGCTCAGCCCGACCACGAGGCCGACGTCCACGCCGCCGCTCGGCTCGGACGCGGGCTCCGGCAGAGGCTCCGCTCCATCGACGAGAGGGGGGTGAGGCGCCGGCTCGGGCGCGATCCTCGGCTCGAGCGAGATCGAGCGAGACAGGGTCTGCCCGGGCTCCAGCGTCACCCGCTCGACCGACGCGCGGTGGCCGTCCGCCTCCACCCGGATGGTGTGGGTCCCCGGGGCGAGCACGCGCCCGAGCACGCTGCCGGTCACCAGCTCGCCCGCCCGCTCGTCGTCGATGAACACCTCGACCGATCGCGGCGCGGCGACCCTGAGCTCCAGGCGCGCGAGCCCCTCGGAGACCGCCCGGCGCAGCGCGGCGAGCGCCTCGTCGAAGCGCGCGTCGAGCTCCCCCAGCTCGCCCGCCTCGAGCCGGTTCAAGAGCAGATGCGCGTCCCAGGAGCGCCCGAGCGCCTGCAGCGCGGAGGCGAGGTTGATGGCGGTCGACGCCCGCGGCTCGAGGGTGAGGGCGCGCTCGAACACCACGCGCGCCGACTCGTAGCGCCCCTCCTCGAGCAGGCGGGTGCCCTCGTGAAAGAGGCGCTCCGCCTCCGCTGCCGCCTCCGCTGCCGCCTCCCCCTGCGCGACCTCGCCCTGCGCCCTCGTCTCCCCCTGCGCCGCCGCCGGCGCCACGGCCACGACCGGAGCGCAGACGACGAGCGCCGCGACGAGGGCGGTCCAGAGACGGCCGAGAGTCGAGCGCGCCGAGTCGACCACCTCGAGAGGACGGCAGGCGACGAGCGCAGCGAGGTCGCCGCACGCACCACCCCGACCCCGTCGACCCCGCGGCAGCGGGCGGCCAGCGAGCGCGAAGCGCTCGCGCGAGCCGCAGGGCCCCCAGCGCCCCGCGCTGGGGTCGCGGCGCGAGCGCGAAGCGCGAAGCGCCGGCGGAGTCGGGAGGGGGGCCCCATTGGCGCTTTGCCCAATGGGGGGAGGGTTTGCACCAAACCCTCCAGCAGGAAGCAGCGCGAGCCGCAGGGCCCCCAGCGCCCCGTCGCTGGGGTCGCGGCGCGAGCGCGAAGCGCGACGCGCCGGCGGAGTCGGGAGGGGGGCCCCATTGGCGCTTTGCCCAA
>Ga0310345_10000360_pt1 | contig 73498 bp, 59 predicted proteins | sample HC15DNA20500_MG_FD_204667 | JGI IMG/M metagenome (GOLD analysis project Ga0310345, IMG submission 204667) | Marine microbial communities from station ALOHA, North Pacific Subtropical Gyre - HC15-DNA-20-500_MG | ecosystem: Environmental > Aquatic > Marine > Oceanic | place: Pacific Ocean: North...
GGACCTGATCCAGGAGGGCAACATCGGCCTGATGAAGGCGGTGGACAAGTTCGAGTACCGGCGCGGCTACAAGTTCTCGACCTACGCCACCTGGTGGATCCGGCAGGCGATCACCCGCTCGATCGCCGACCAGGCGCGGACCATCCGCATCCCGGTCCACATGATCGAGACGATCAACAAGCTGGTCCGCACCGGGCGCCAGATGCTGCACGAGATCGGCCGCGAGCCGACCCCGGAAGAGCTGGCCGCCAAGCTCCAGATGCCGCTGGAGAAGGTGCGCAAGGTGATGAAGATCGCCAAGGAGCCGATCTCCCTCGAAACGCCCATCGGCGACGAGGAGGACAGCCAGCTCGGCGATTTCATCGAGGACAAGAACGCGGTGCTGCCGCTGGACTCGGCGATTCAGGCGAACCTCAAGGACACCACCACCCGCGTGCTGGCGTCCCTGACCCCGCGCGAGGAGCGGGTCCTGCGCATGCGCTTCGGCATCGGCATGAACACCGACCACACCCTCGAGGAGGTCGGCCAGCAGTTCTCGGTCACCCGCGAGCGCATCCGCCAGATCGAGGCGAAGGCGCTGCGCAAGCTGAAGCATCCCAGCCGCTCGCGCCGGCTGCGCAGCTTCCTCGACAGCTGAACGTCGCCCCTGGCGGCGATCCTCGGGGCCGGCGGAGAGATCCGCCGGCCCCGTGCGTTTCGGGGGTCTGCGCGCGACCGGGCGAGGCTTGCGACATGATTGTCGCCGGGCGCGCTCGAATCGGGTAGGCTGATGGCTGCAGCGTATGCACTGCCCGGCCCGCCGGGCGCGTCGACGGCCGTCGCGAGGGGAAGTCGCGGGGGCGCTGTTCGGTCCCTTGGGGGGAACCTGATGAAATTCGCCTCTCTCGCCCTCGGCGCGTCGCTGGCGCTCGCCGCGCAGCCGGCCATGGCGCTCGAGATCGGCTATACGCTGGTGATCAACGGCAGCACCAACGTGCCGACCTTCACGCTGACCAACGACTCGGACTCGGCGCGGATCACCGGCTTCCGCTTCACCGTCGGCCAGGCGGACGGGTTCAACTTCGACTACGTCGGCTCCTTCTCCTACACGCCGGTCGCCAGCTTCACCGCCGCCGTGGATGTCGGCGACACCGCCAACGGCGGCGCGCGCAGCGACGCGTTCGTGATCTCTTTCGTGGGCTTCGACCCGCTGGAGACCTTCGCGATGGTCGCCGACGTCGACGAGGATTCGAACAACAGCACCGAGAACTACAACTCGGTGTTCTGGAACAACGCGGGCGAGGTCAATTCGCTGATGGAGGTCACCTTCTCCACCGGCGCGGTGCTGAGCCAGGTCGCCCCGGACCCCGAGACGACCAGCCCGATCTACACCTTCTCCCAGACCTCCGCGACGGCGGTGCCGGTCCCCGCGGCGCTGCCTCTGCTGGGCGGCGGGCTGGCGGTGGGCGGGCTGCTGATGCGCCGTCGCCGCGGCTGACCTGGCCGCCGGGTCCGCGCCCCGCCCGATGAACCTCGCCTGACGGGCCTGTCCGGTTCGCTTGACGCGGCGTAGCCCCGGGGGCGAGGTTGCCGGCGGGGGGAAGCGCCCGCGCCGGCGGGACGATGCGGAGAGAGCGGCGCGCCAGCGCCGGCGACCGCCGCAGGCCGGCGCGCGCGACTGGGGAAGCGTCTCGCGCCGAGCTCGTCCGCTCCGCGCGCAGGAGCGTCTGACATGGCCTTCATTCTTGCGACCGACGGCGTCGCTCAGATCGAGCTGAGCGACAACGATCGTCTCTACATTCCGCGCGACGTCACCGTCGCCGTCGCCAACCAAGCGGCGGTGGTCGGCGACGCGACCGACGCCAACGGGCACGAGGTGATGATCGACGGCGCCCTCGTCTCGGGCTCCGGCAACGCCATCGTCCTGGGCGACGACGCCGTCGACGTGGGCGACAACCGCCTGGTGATCGGCGAGACGGGCGTGGTGCGCTCGCTCAACGTCCCCGGCAACTCGGCGATCTACATGATCGGCTCCAACTCTGTCCTGCAGAACGCGGGCGAGGTGACGGGCAACTGGGGCGCCTACCTGCAGGACTGGGACGGCGGTTCGATCATCAACACCGGCCTGCTGCAGGGGATGCAGGAGCCGGGGCTGCACCTGATCAACGCCCTCGACGTCAGCCTGACCAACACCGGCCTGATCTACGGCGACGAGGATGCGCTGAGCGGCAACGGCGCCGTCTTCGCGCGGCTCTTCAACAGCGGCGAGATCGTCGGCGGGGCGGGGGGGATCGGCCTCAACGTCCTCGCCGCGCCCGCGGGCTCGCTGGTGATCAACCGCGGCCTGATCGCGGGGGACGAGGCGGCGGTGCAGCTCGCCCAGCACGACGACGTGCTGCGCAACCGCGGCGACATCGACGGCGACGTGCGCCTGGGCGACGGGGCCGACGTCTACAACGGCGGCCGCCGCTCGGAGGTCGACGGGCGCATCCAGGGCGAGGCCGGGGACGACGTGCTGAAGGGCGGCGCCGCGGACGAGCTGATCTTCGGCGGCGCCGGCGCCGACGAGATCCACGGCCGCCGCGGCGACGACGAACTGGTCGGCGACGCCGACGCCGACCTCTTCGTGGCGGCCCTGCGCGGGGGCGACGACGCGATCCGCGACTTCGTGCATGGCGAGGACGAGCTGGACCTGAGCGCCTTCGACCTCAAGTGGAAGCCGCTGAAGAAGAAGCTGATGGAGGACACCGACCTCGGCATCCTCATCGACCTCGAGGACAGGCGCGGCGGGACCGTGCTGCTCGAGGGGCTGGAGATCGCCGACGTCTCGAAGGGCGACTTCATCCTCTGAGAGCGGCCGCGGGGCCCGCCCGTCCGCGCGGCGGGCGGGCCTCTTCATGCCGGGGTCAGGCGTTATCCTTTATAGACGTTGCGTCAACTTCGGCCGCCCGGCCATGGGGAGGGACGCGACATGAGGCTCGTTCCCGGCATTCTCGCCGTGCTCTGGCTCGCCCTCGCGGGCGCCGCCGCCCAGACGACGACGCCGACCTGCCCGGACACGCATGTGCCCTGCGGCGGCGCCTGCTGCGCGAAGTGAGGCCGCGCCATGCCCGGGAGCTGGAGCCTGCGCCTCGCCCTGGTCGCCGCGATGGCCGCGGGCGCGTATCTCTACCACGTCGCCACCAACATCTCGAAACCTGACATCTACGCCTATTTCGAGCTCGACCGCGGGGCCTCGGGCGCGTCCTTCGCCATGGCGGGGGACCTGGTGGCGGTGTCGCCCGACGGCCTGCGGGTGGAGGCGATCTGCGGCCTCTCGGTGACCGAATCCCTGCGCCGCCAGGCCAGGATCGACGCGATCTACGTCAACGACCTGGGCCGCGAGCTGCCGACCTTCACCAAGTTCTGGGCCTGGGCCAGCACCCTGGGCGCGGCGGGGGCCGAGGCCTCGCCCCCCGACCAGATCGCCTTCCGCGGCGCCTATGAGGAGCTGTCCTCGGCCTCGGCCATCGCCGCCTTCGTCACCCAGGACTGCACCTGCGAGATGGCGCGGCGGATCATGCGGCGGGAGAAGATCTGCACCACGCTCGCCACCCTGTCCGAGCGCCATGCCGGCGAGGCGGACGAGCGGGTGATCGCCATCCGCTTCGCCCGCGCCGCCAATTTCGTGCCGCAGTCGAGCTTCGAGGCCTGCGGCCTGGACTACAACGCCGCCGCCGAGGCCGCCGCCGCCGCCTCCTGCGAGGAGACGGACCGCCTGCCCTGGGACGTGACCCTGCGCCGCCTGCTGCGGGTGATCGAGGAGCGGCCCAACGACCGGGTGACGGCCTCTGTCGCCCCCTGAGCGGGCGGCGCCGGATTCGGGTTGACCGGCGGCCTGCGCCGGGGCGGGATGCGGGCCATGACCGAACCTGCCCGCCTGGCGCTTTCCAACGCCGACGCCCGCCGCCTGTTCCTGCACCGCCATGCGCTCTCCGACCCCGGGCCGGAGGTTCCGGGCAAGGCCGGGCTGATGGAGCTGATCCGCCGGCTGGGCTTCGTGCAGGTGGACTCGATCGCCACCGTCGAGCGGGCGCATCACATGATCCTCGCCGCGCGCCGCCGCTCCTACCGGCCGAAGCAGCTCGCCCCGCTGCTGGAGCGCGACCGGGCGCTGTTCGAGCACTGGACCCATGACGCCTCGTTGATCCCGACCGAGTTCTTCCCCCACTGGCGCCCCCGCTTCGCCCGCGACCGGGAGCGGCTGGCGCGGGGCTGGCGCGACTGGCAGGGCGATTTCGAACACCGCTTCGACGACGTGCTGGAGCATATCCGCCGCCAGGGCCCCGCCCAGGCCCGCGAGATCGAGGGCGAGGACGAGAGCCGGACGGGCGAGATGTGGTCCTGGACCCCCTCCAAGACCGCCGTGGAATATCTCTGGCGCTCGGGCGAACTGGCGGTCTGCTCCCGCTCCGGCTTCCAGAAGCGCTTCGACCTGGCCGAGCGGGTGATCCCGCCCGAGCATTTCGACCGCCACCCCGACCGGGAGGAGACCGTCGACTGGGCCTGCCGCGGGGCGCTGGACCGGCTGGGCTTCGCGACCTCGGGCGAGATCGCGGCCTTCTGGGCCACGGTGACCCCGGCCGAGGCGCGCGCGTGGTGCGCCGCCCGCCTCGCCGAGGGCGCGATCGAGGAGGTGGAGATCGGGACTGTCGCCGGCCCCCCGCGTCGCGCCTACGCCTGGCCGGGGCTCGACGAGGCCGCCGCCGCCGCGCCGCCCGCGCCGGGGCGGCTGCGCGTGCTCTCGCCCTTCGATCCGGCGCTGCGCGACCGCAATCGGGCGGAGCGGCTGTTCGGCTTCTACTACCGCATCGAGATCTACGTGCCCGCCCCCAGGCGGCGCTGGGGCTACTACGTGTTCCCGCTGCTGGAGGGGGACCGGCTGGTCGGGCGCATCGACATGAAGCGGCGGGAGGGGCGGCTGGAGGTCTCGGCCCTCTGGCCCGAGGCGGGGGTGGCCTTCGGCAAGGGGCGCCTCGCGCGGCTGGAGGCGGAGCTCGTCCGCATGGCCCGCTTCGCCGGCTGCGAGGCGGGGCCTGCGTTCCTCGACGGCTGGCTGCGCCCGCCCGGCCATCCGCCGGAGCCCGCCGCGGAAACGGTTGCCGGTTGATCCCGATCAAGGTTTCGGGATCGCGGCGGGCCTAGAAGGCTCCCGGATCGGCCCCATCTCCAGAGAGGCCCAGGTCCGAGAAGCAAGGGAGACCCGCCATGATCCATGTCCCGCAGTTCAAGAGCGTGCTCGAGGCGCGCCTCGCGGAGCTGGAAGCGCGGCTGCACAGGATCGAGACCGACCTCGACGAGACCCCCGACGCCGACTTCGAGGAACGCGCCGCCGAGCGCAGCAACGACGAGGTGCGGGAGGGGCTGGGCGCCGCCGGCCTCGCCGAGATCCGCCAGATCCGCGCCGCCCTCGACCGCGTGGCGCAGGGGACCTACGGCGAATGCATCACCTGCGGCGAGCCGATCGACGAGAAGCGGCTGCAGCTGGTGCCCCACGCCCCCCTGTGCACCGCCTGCGCCGCGAAGGCGTGAGGGGCGCGGCGGCGGGTCGCCGCCAGATGTTCTTGTAATGTTCCGGGCTTCGCGCCATCCTGCCGGGCAGGAGGCGCAGGCCCATGGAAGACCTCTTCGACCCGTTCGACACCCCCCAGCCCGGCGGCTTCGGCTTCGCCGACCGCGCCCCCGTGGACGCCGCCCGCAGGCGCGGGCGGGGCGCGGGCTCGAACCGCGTGGGCCGCTACGAGCGCGAGACCCGCGCCCCCGCCGACGACGGCTGGGGGCGGGAGGAGGCGGACGCTCCGCCCCTGCGAACCGAGGTGCTGCTGGACCATTCCCGCTCGGTCATCGCGCGCAATACCTCGCCGGACCTGCCCTTCGACCGCTCGGTGAACCCCTACCGGGGCTGCGAGCATGGCTGCGTCTACTGCTTCGCCCGGCCCACGCACGCCTATCTGGGGATGTCGGCGGGGCTGGATTTCGAGACCCGGATCCTGGTCAAGCCCGACGCGCCGGAGCGGCTGGCCCAGGAGCTGCGGGCGCGGGGCTACGAGTGCCGGCCGATGGCGATGGGCACCAACACCGACCCCTACCAGCCGCTGGAGAAGGACCGCCGCATCACCCGGCAGATCCTCGAGGTGCTGCGCGCGCACCGCCACCCGGTCTCGATCGTGACCAAGGGGGCGGGGGTGACGCGGGACCTCGACATCCTGGGCGAGATGGGGCGGCAGGGGCTGGCGCGGGTCTATCTCTCGGTCACCACGCTCGACCATCGGCTGAGCCGCACGCTGGAGCCGCGGGCGGCGAGCCCGCAGGCCCGGCTGCGCGCCATCGCGGCGCTGGCGCGGGCCGGGGTGCCGACGGGGGTGATGGTGGCGCCGGTGATCCCGGCGCTGACCGACCACGAGCTGGAGCGGATCCTGGAGGCCTGCGCGCGGGCGGGGGCGCGCTCGGCCGGCTACATCGTGCTGCGGCTGCCCGCGGAGGTGCGCGACCTGTTCGTGGAGTGGCTGGAGGAGCATCGCCCGGACGCGGCCGAGCGGGTGATGGGCCGGGTGCGCGAGATCCACGGCGGGCGCGACTACGACGCCACCTTCGGGCGGCGGCTGTCGGGGCAGGGGGTCTGGGCGGACCTGCTGCGGCGGCGGTTCCGCGGCGCCGCCCGGCGCTTCGGCCTGGACCGGGAGCTGCCGGCGCTGCGCTGCGACCTGTTCCGCAAGCCGGAGCGCAAGGGCGATCAGCTCGCGCTCGACCTCTGATCGGGCGAGGCCGCCGCGCGCCCCGCCGGCAGGGGGGCTCCCGCCCGCCCACCCCCGCCCCCCTCCCGACGGGGCGCGCGGCGGCATGTCCCGGGCGGCCGCGGGGTGACCTTGGCGGCCCGACGGGGCATTCTCCCCCTCCCCAGAGGCGCGGAGGACCCATGGCCAAGATCTCCCTTCCCCACATGCGCGAGCCGAAGATCGTCGCCGACGGCGTCTTCGAGGCGGCGGCGCGGGAGCGGCTGGGCCCGGCGGCGCTGGTCTGCGGGGTGGACGAGGCGGGTCGGGGCCCCTGGGCGGGGCCGGTCTACGCCGGCGCCGCGATCCTCGATCCCGCCTCGGCGCCTTCGGGGCTGGCCGATTCCAAGGCGCTGACCGCGCGGCGGCGCGAGGCGCTGGCCGAGGCCCTGCAGGGCTGCGCGGTCTGCGGCGTGGGCATCGCCACGGTCGAGGAGATCGACCGGCTGGGCCTGGGGCCGGCGGCGGATCTGGCGATGGTGCGCGCCATCGCGGCGCTGGGGGTGGAGCCCGCCTGGGTGATCGTCGACGGCCGCCGCCTGCCGCGGGGCCTGCGCCAGCCCGGCGAGTGGCTGGTGAAGGGCGACGCGCGCTGCCTGAGCGTCGCCGCCGCCTCGATCCTGGCCAAGGTGGCGCGGGACGCAGAGATGGACCGGCTGGCCCGCGACCACCCCGGCTATGGCTGGGAGAGCAACCGTGGATATGGGACCGCGGCGCATGCCGACGCCCTCAATCGCTTGGGGGTCACCCCACATCATCGGCGTTCCTTCGGCCCCATACACAAGATGTTGCTTGAAGAGTCTCGCGCAACGCGCTGATTCAAAACAATATTGACCCCGATTCGCGTTTCCCGCATATCTGATTCGCACCAAGGGTTCGAAGCAGAGGGAGCCGCGCCATGCCGGCCGAGACCAGCCAGACCGTCGCCACGCGCGGCGCGAAGACCGTGCGCCCGGCCGTCGCCGCGCGCCCGCGCAAGGCGCCGCGCGCCCGCGTCGTCGGCGCCCAGGCGCTGCCGCTGAACCAGATCCTGTCGGGCGACTGCATCGAGCGGATGAACGCCATGCCCGAGGGCTCGGTGGACATGATCTTCGCCGATCCGCCCTACAACCTGCAGCTTCGCGGCGACCTGCACCGGCCCGACAACTCCAAGGTCGACGCGGTGGACGACGCCTGGGACCGCTTCGACGGGTTCGCGGCCTACGACCGCTTCTCCCGCGCCTGGCTGAAGGCCGCGCGCCGGGTGCTGAAGCCGGGCGGGACGATGTGGGTGATCGGCAGCTATCACAACATCTTCCGCGTCGGCGCTGCGCTCCAGGACGAGGGCTTCTGGATCCTGAACGACATCGTCTGGCGCAAGTCGAACCCGATGCCGAATTTCCGCGGCCGCCGCTTCACCAACGCCCATGAGACGCTGATCTGGGCGGCGCGGGACGAGGGCGGCAAGTACACCTTCAACTACGAGGCCCTCAAAAGCCTCAACGACGGCGTGCAGATGCGCTCGGACTGGGTGCTGCCGATCTGCTCGGGCGGCGAGCGGCTGAAGGACGAGGCCGGCCGCAAGGTCCACCCGACCCAGAAGCCCGAGGCGCTGCTCCACCGCATCATCCTGGGCGCGACCCAGCCCGGCGACGTGATCCTGGACCCGTTCTTCGGCTCGGGCACCACCGGCGCCGCCGCGCGCCGCCTGGGCCGCGCCTGGATCGGCATCGAGCGGGAGGAGGCCTACCGCACCGCCGCCGCCAAACGCATCGCCGAGGTGAAGCCCTACGACATGGAGGCGCTGCAGACGACCCGCTCGCGCCGCGCCGCGCCCCGGATCCCCTTCGGCCAGGTGGTCGAGCGGGGGATGCTGCGCCCGGGCATGGTGCTGAGCTCGGCCGACGGGCGGCGCAAGGCCAAGCTGCGGGCGGACGCGACCCTGTCGGCGGACGGGACCACCGGCTCGATCCACCAGGTCGGGGCCGCGGTGCAGGGGGCGCCCAGCTGCAACGGCTGGACCTTCTGGCACTTCGAGAAGGACGGCGCCCTGGTGCCCATCGACTGGCTGCGCCAGCAGATCCAGGCCGAAGCCGAGGCCTGAGGCGCGCCCCGCGCCAGTCCCCTTCCGAAGGCCCCGGGCGCCCGCCCGGGGCCTTCGCGCATCGGCCGCCCGGCGCCCGGGAGTCGGCCGGAACATCCTGTGGCATGAATGTGGCGAGGCTGCCTGTCGCCGGTCAGGCGACAACCCGCAGGCGAGGGCGATTATCATCCGCAACCTTCGTCAGGCGTGACAATTCAACCGCTTATCGAGGCGTTGCCGCGGCGCCGCAAAATGTGTCTAATTTCCGGCAAGGTCGACCGCCGCCCCCTCCTGTCCCGAGCGTGCCAGGGCGGCTTTCCTGCGTTCCCTGATGGGGTGCCGCGCGATGAAATTCAGCTACGCCGTCTCAAACGTCTTCGCGAACTTCGCGGAATTCCGGGGCCGCGCCGGACGCCACGAGTTCTGGTGGTGGTGCCTGTTCGCCCTGCTGGTCCTGCTGGCCGCGATCCTGGTCGACATGACGCTCAGCGCCCGGCTGCTGGGATTCGAGATGTTCTCGGCCCGCGCCGGGCATCCGCTGAGCGTGCTGGCCGCCGCGATCCTGGCGCTGCCGACGCTGGCGGCGGCGGGGCGGCGGCTGCATGACGTCGGCCGCTCCGGGTGGTGGCTGCTCGCCGGGTTCGTGCCGGTGCTGGGCAACCTCTACCTGCTGTGGCTGCTGACCCGGCCGACTTCGACGCGCGACAACCGCTACGGCTCCTCGGTCTACGGTCTGCAGCGGACCTGAGCGGGCCGGGGACGGCCGCGCCGCGCGGCGGGCGGCGAGTCGCGCAGGACGGAAGTTCGCGTTCCGGCCCTGCGCGCACCGCTCAGCCCTCCAGCGCCGACAGCCCGAGCAGCAGCGCCTTCTTCATCACCGTGGGCAGGCGGTCGGCCTGCGCCCGGGCCCGAGGGACGAAGGACCCGCGCGAAGGCCGGGACTCCTCCGGCGTCGTGGCGACCATGATGTCGAGGATCAGTTGGAAATGCGTGAACACGTGACGCGCCTGGGCGGGGATTCGCCGCCACTCGGCCGCGACAGGGGCCGCGGCCGCGACGTCGGCGGGCGAGGGCGCCTCCTCCCCCGCGCCGCGCCGGTCCCAGGCGGTGCCGGGCAGGCCGGGCATGCCGCCCAGCAGGCCGGTCTCGGGCCGCGTCTCCAGCAGCAGCGCGCCGGAGGGGGAGAGCGCCACGAAGACCGTGCCGCGCCGGGTGGGCTTGGCGGCCTTGGGGGCCTTGCGGGGCAGGGTCTCGGCGATGCCGGCGGCGCGGGCGGCGCAGGGCTCGCGCAGGGGGCAGATGCCGCAGGCGGGCGAGCGCGGGGTGCAGATCGTGGCGCCGAGGTCCATCATCGCCTGGGCGTGGTCGCCGGGCCGCTCCAGCGGCGTCAGCCGCGCGGTCAGCGCGCGCAGCTCGGGCTTGGAGGCCGGCAGCGGCGTCTCCACCGCGAAGAGGCGCGAGACCACGCGCTCGACGTTGCCGTCCATCACCGCCGCGGGCCGGTCGAAGGCGATGGCGGCGACCGCGGCGGCGGTGTAGGGGCCGAGGCCGGGCAGGGCGAGCAGCCCCTCCTCCCGGTCGGGGAAGCGGCCGCCATGGTCGTGGGCCACGGCGCGGGCGCAGCGCAGCAGGTTGCGGGCGCGGGCGTAGTAGCCCAGGCCCGCCCAGGCGGCCATCACCTCCTCGTCCGGCGCGGCGGCGAGGTCGGCGACCGTCGGCCAGGCCTGCGTGAAGCGCAGGAAATAGGGCGCGGCATGGGGAACGGTGGTCTGCTGGAGCATGATCTCCGACAGCCACACCCGGTAGGGATCGGGCAGGACGCCCGCCGCCCGGTCGGCGGGGGAGACCCGCCAGGGCAGGGCGCGGGCGTGACGGTCGTACCAGGCCAGCAGCTCGGCCGAGATCGCGGCGTCCGCGGGCGCCTGCGGTCCCGGCGCCGGCGCCGCGGCCTTCGGTCCCGGGCGGCGGCCGCGCCGGGGCGCCTCGACCTCCGGCTCGGGCGGGGGCGGCGAGGGCTCGGCGGCGGCGCCTTCAACCGGCGCGGCGCGTCCGGGACGGGCCGGGCGGCGCGGGCCGGCGGGGCGGGCGGGGCCTGAGGGGCGCGGGGCGCGGGTCATCGCGCGCCGTCTCGACGGGCGACGCCGCGGGCCCTAGGCAGGGCGCGGCGAAGCAGGCAGGCTGGGACGGATCGGGCAGGGAGCGCGGACATGGGCGACACCCTCGACAAGGACGGCGGCGGAGGCAAGCGGCCGGGCCCCGGAAGCCGGCGCGTGCGGCGTCCGGGCGCGCGCCCGGGGCCGATGGGCGGCGTGCGCCCCTCCGCCCCGGCGACGGCGGCCGTCCCGGCGAAGCCGACCCCTCCGGCGACGCCCGAGGCGCCGGCGAAGCCCGGTCGAAAGCCCCAGGGCAAGGAGGCCGCCAAGGCCCCGCCCCCGCCGAAACGGCGCGAGGCGGGCTTCCTTCAGGTCGGCTCCCTGACCTCGGTCCCGGTGCGCGAGGTCTCGGCCCGCCGCGGCTTCGCCGAGACCCGCATCCTCACCGACTGGGTGGCGATCGCGGGCGAGGCGCTCTCGGCCCATTGCCGGCCGCTGAAGATCGGCTATTCCGGCGCCTCCTTCGGCGCGACCCTCTACCTGGAGGTCGAGGGCGCCCGCGCCGCCGAGGTCGAGATGCAGGGCCCCAGGATCATCGACCGGGTGAACGCCCACTACGGCTACCGCGCCGTGAGCCGCGTGCGCATCCAGCAGGCGGGCCGCCTCTCGGCCGCCGCGCGCGACGCCCAGCCCGCCGGCATGGCCGAGGCGCCGGCCTCCTTCGCCCGCCCTTCTCCCGAGATCGCCCCGGAGATCGGCGGGGTCGAGGACGAGGGCCTGCGCGCGGCCCTCGCCCGCCTCGGCCAGCGGGTGCGCCCGGGCCGCGGCTGAGCGGGCGGTTGCGAGATCGTGACTCCGCCGGCCCCCGCGGGGATTTGAGCCCGCGCCGCCGCCGCGCTATGACCTGCACGGTCCGCCCTCGCGGCGGAGCTGGTTCGAAGGTCGACAGGAAAGGCCGCCGATGAAACGCATCCTCCTCGCCGCCGCCGCCGCGGCGGCGCTCGCCGTCTCCGCCGTCGCTCCGGGCGCCCCCGCCTGGGCGCAGGACGTCGAGACGTCGCAGAGCGGCGTTCTGCTGGGCATCCAGACCGAGGGCTCGCCCGACGCGCCGGTGCACGTGATCGAATACGTCTCGCTGACCTGCCCGCACTGCGCCGCCTTCCAGGCGGACGTGTTCCCGCAGCTCAAGAAGGACTTCATCGACACCGGCAAGATCACCTACGAGGTGCGCGAGGCCTATTTCGACCGCTTCGGCCTGATGGCCGCCATCGTCGCCCGCTGCGGCGGCGAGGAGCGCTACTTCGGCTTCATCGACCTGTTCCTGACCCGCCAGTCCCGCTGGGCGCGCGCCGACGACATCCCCGCCGAGCTGGCGAAGATGGGCCGCCAGGGCGGCCTGACCGAGGAGCAGGTGAATGCCTGCCTCGCCGACACCGACGCCCAGCGCGCCCTGGTCGGCATGTACCAGGAGTATCGCGAGGATCCGCGCTTCACCGGCACCCCCACCCTGATCGTGGGCGACGAGAAGGTGGAGAACCCCAGCTACGAGAACCTCGCCGCGGCGATCGAAGCCGAGATGTGATCTCCGTCTCTTGCGGGATCTGAAGGCGGGCGTCCGGTCGGACGCCCGCCTTTCGCGTTCCGGGGGGCGGGATCGCCTCGCATTGTCCCCATATCTAGCGTGTCGTCGCGGCGGCTTCGCTATATGCAGCGGGGCTCCCTTGACCTTGAGGGCGCGAGCCCGCAGGCTTCCACGGATCGGCCGGGCGCGACTCGGCGCCCCGCGGACCCCGAGCGATCCATGCACTTCACCCGGCTGCGCCTTCAGGGCTTCAAGAGCTTCGTGGACCCGACCGAGCTGGTCATCGCCCCCGGTCTGACCGGCGTGGTGGGGCCCAACGGCTGCGGCAAGTCCAACCTGCTCGAGGCGCTGCGCTGGGTGATGGGGGAGACCTCGGCCAAGGCGATGCGCGGCGGCGACATGGAGGACGTGATCTTCGCCGGCGCCGCCACCCGCCCGGCGCGCAGCTACGCCGAGGTCGCGATCCGCATCGACAACGCCGAGCGCACCGCGCCGGCCGAGTTCAACCACTCCGACGACCTGGAGATCTCCCGCCGCATCACCCGCGACGCCGGCTCCGCCTATCGGCTCAACGGGAAGGAGCTGCGCGCCCGCGACGTGAAGATGCTGTTCGCGGACGCCTCCACCGGCGCGCATTCGCCCGCGCTGGTCCGGCAGGGCCGGATCTCGGAGCTGATCAACGCCAAGCCCAAGGCTCGCCGCGCGATCCTGGAGGAGGCGGCCGGCATCGGCGGCCTCTACCAGCGCCGCCACGAGGCGGAGCTGAAGCTGCGCGCGGCCGAGGACAACCTCGCCCGCGTCTCCGACGTGCTGGAGAAGCTGGGCGACCAGCTCGGCCAGCTGCAGCGCCAGGCCCGCCAGGCCGCCCGCTACCGCGAGATCGCGGCCGAGCTGCGCCGGGCCGAGGGCATGCTCCTGTGGCTGCGCTGGCGCGAGGCGGGGGCCGAGGCGACCGAGGCGCAGCGCCGCCTGACCGAGGCGACGGCGCTGGCCGGCCGCGCCCAGACCGAGGCCGCCGCCCGCGCCGCCGCCCGCATCGCCGCCGACGAGGCGCTGCCGCCGCTGCGCGAGGAGGACGCCGTCGCCGCCGCTATCCTGCAGCGCGCCCTCGTCGAGCGCGACCAGGTCGACGAGCGCATCCGCCAGGCGACCGCGGACATCGCCCGGCTGGAGGCCCGCGCCGTGCAGCTCAACCGCGACCTGGAGCGCGAGAGCTCGCTGGGCCGCGACGCGGACGAGAGCGTGGAGAAGCTGGACTGGGAGGAGGCCCAGCTCCGCGAGGCGCAGGACGGCCAGGCCGACCGGCTGGCGGAGGCCGCCGAGGCCTCCCGCGCCGCCACCGTCGCGGTGGAGTTCGAGGAGACGGAGCTCGACCGCCTGACCGGCGACGCCGCCCGCCTCGCCGCCCGCCACCAGTCCGCCGCCCGCCGCATGGAAGAGGCCCGCGGCCAGCGCGCCAAGGCGGAAGCCGAGCTCATGCGCGCCGAGCAGGGCCTTGCGGCGGAGGCCGACGCCGCCGCCCGCGCCGAGGAGGCGCTGGAGGCCGCCGAGACCGGCGCCGAGGCCGCCCGCGAGGCCGCCGAGGCCGCGGAAGAGACCCTCGCCGCCGCCGAGGCCGAGCGCGCCGAGGCCCAGCAGGCGGAATCCGAGACCCGCGCCGCCGCCTCCTCCGCCCAGGCCGAGGCGGGCGCGGTGAAGGCCGAGGCCGACGCGCTCGACCGTCTTCTGGCCCGCGACAAGGGCGCCGAGGGCCAGATGCTCGACCGCGTCGAGGTCGCCCCGGGCTACGAGGCCGCGCTGGGCGCGGCGCTCGGCGACGACCTGCGCGCTCCGGAGGTCGACGAGACCGGCGCCGGCTGGCGGCCGCTGCCCGATTACGATGGGGACCCCGAGCCGCTGCCCGAGGGCGCCGAGCCGATCGCGGCCTACGTGACCGCCCCCGCCGCGCTCGCCCGCCGCATCGCGCGCATCGGGCTGGTGTCGGGCGCCGCCGAGGGCCACCGCCTTCAGGCCCTTCTCAGCCCCGGCCAGCGGCTGGTCTCGCCGGAGGGCGACCTGTGGCGCTGGGACGGCTACCGCGCCTCGGCCGCCGACGCGCCCTCGGCCGCGGCGCTGCGGCTGCAGCAGCGCAACCGCCTCGCCGCCCTGCGCGAGCAGCTGGAGGCGGCCGAGGAGACCCTCGCCGCCGCCCGCGAGGCCCACGAGGAATCCCGCGCCCGCCTCGCCGCCGCCACCCAGGCCGACGGCGCCGCCCGCGCCGCCCGCCGCCAGGCGGACACGTCGCTGGCCGAGGCCGAGAAGACCCTGACCCGGGCGGAGGGCGAGCTGGACCTGCGCCGCTCCCGCCACGCCGCCCTCGCCGACAGTCTCGAGGCGCGCCGCGGCGAGGCCGAGGCCGCCCAGGAGGCGCTGGTCGAGGCCGAGGAGATGCAGGCGGAACTGGAGGACCTCGACGAGGCCCGCGCCGCCGCCGAAGCCGCCCGCACCGTCGTCGCCGACGCCCGCGCCGCCATGCTCGCCGCCCGCTCCGCCGAGCAGGAGCGCAGGCGCGAGGGGGAGGCCCGCGAAAAACGCCTCGCCGACATCGGCAAGGAGCGCGCCGGCTGGCATCGCCGCAAGGAGACCGCCGGCCAGCGGATCTCGGAGCTCGAAATCCGCATCGAGGACACGGTCGAGGAGCTCGGCCGCGCCCGCGAGATCCCCGGCGAGCTGGAGCGCCGCCGCTTCGAGCTGATGGAAGCGATTTCCAAGGGCGAGATGCGCTGCAAGGCCGCCGGCGACGCGCTCGCCGCGGCCGAGGCCGCGCTCCGCGCCGCCGACGCCGCCCAGCGCGAGGCCGAGCGCGCGGCCTCCGAGGCCCGCGAGTCCCGCGCCCGCGTCGAGGCCCTGGCCGAGGCCGCCGCCGCCCGCGTCGCCGAGGCCGCCGAGCGCATCGAGGAGGAGACCGACGGGACCCCCGACGCGCTGGCCGAGAAGCTGGAGCTGGACGCCGAGGCCTGCCCTCCCGCCGGCGACGTCGAGATCGACATCGTCAACCTGCGCCGCAAGCGCGACGCGCTGGGCGCCGTCAACCTGCGCGCCGAGGAAGACGCGAAGGAGCTGGCGGGCGAGAAGGACACGCTCGACGCCGAGAAGGTCGACCTCGAGGCGGCCATCGCCAAGCTCCGCCAGGGCGTCGCCAGCCTGAACTCCGAGGGCCGCAAGCGCCTGCTCGCCGCCTTCGAGGAGGTCAACGAGAATTTCACGCAGCTCTTCACCCGCCTCTTCGGCGGCGGGACCGCGAACCTGGTGCTGGTGGAGAGCGACGACCCGCTGGACGCGGGGCTCGAGATCATGTGCATGCCGCCGGGCAAGAAGCTCTCGACCCTGTCGCTGCTCTCGGGCGGGGAGCAGACGCTGACGGCGCTGTCGCTGATCTTCGCGGTGTTCCTGGCCAATCCCTCGCCGATCTGCGTGCTCGACGAGGTGGACGCGCCGCTGGACGACGCCAACGTGACCCGCTTCTGCGACCTGCTGGACGAGATGCGCCAGCGCACCGCGACGCGGTTCCTGTGCATCACCCACCACGCGGTCACCATGGCCCGCATGGACCGCCTGTTCGGCGTGACCATGGCCGAGCAGGGCGTCAGCCAGCTGGTCTCGGTCGACCTGGAGCGGGCCGAGGAGCTGGTGGGCTAGGCCCCGACCTTTCCGCAGATGCTGCGCGAGGCGCGCGTCCGGACCCCGGGCGCGGCTCCCGCCCGCCCACCCCGCCGCGCCCGGGGTCCGGACGCGCTCCGGCCCGGCCTGCGCGGGGGGCTGCGGTCGCCGGTCCGCGCCCGCCCCCCTGCCGGGGCGGGGCGGGCGGGTGGGAGCCCCGGCAGGGGGGCGGCCCGCCCGTCTTCGGGCGGGCCCATCCGCGCAGGTCCGCGGGCCCCGGCCCTCTGGTCATCGCCCGCCCCCTTTGCCTAAAAGACCCTGCGGGCGCGTCGGCCTGCCGGAGGACCCATGCTCGCCATCCCGTTCCCGAACATCGACCCGGCCGTGTTCTCGCTGTCGCTGGGCGACTTCACCTTCTCGCTGCGCTGGTATGCGCTGGCCTATATCGTCGGGCTGGTGCTGGGCTGGCGCTACGTCGCCTGGATGATGAAGCGCCCCGCCCTGTGGCGGCGCGATCCGCCGATGGCGCCGGCCGAGGCCGAAGAGCTGCTGACCTGGATGGTCGTGGGCGTGATCCTGGGCGGGCGGCTGGGCTTCGTGCTGTTCTACCAGCCGGGCTATTACCTCGCGAACCCCGGCCAGATCCCGGCGATCTGGAACGGCGGCATGTCCTTTCACGGCGGCTTCGCGGGCGTCGTGGCGGGCATCGTCGCCTGGACCCGCGTGCGCGGCCGCCCGATGATGGAGGTCGGCGATGCCGTCGCCTGCGCCGCCCCGATCGGCCTGCTGCTGGGGCGCGTCGCGAACTTCATCAACTCCGAGCTCTGGGGCCGCGCGACCGACCTCCCCTGGGCGGTGGTCTTCCCGAACGGCGGGCCGGCGCCGCGCCACCCCTCGCAGCTCTACGAGGCGGCGCTGGAGGGGGCGCTGCTGTTCCTCGTGATGTGGCTCCTCGCCACCCGCCGCGGCTGGCTGAAGACGCCGGGCGCGCTGATCGGCGTGTTTCTCATCGGCTACGGCCTCGCCCGCAGCCTGGTCGAGCTGGTGCGCCAACCCGACGCTTTCCTGCAGTCCGAGAGCAATCCGCTGGGCCTCGCCTGGCAGTGGGGCCTGACCTCGGGGCTGACCATGGGCCAGATCCTGTCGCTCCCGATGGTCGCGGTGGGCGTCGCGGTGCTGCTCGCCGCCCGCCGCGGCCGCAGGGCGCGGGAGGCGGCATGAGCCGGGGCGGCGAGGGCGAGGGCCCCCTCGCCCCGATCCTGCGCCGGCGCATCGCCCAGGGCGGGCCGATGCCGCTCGCGGAATACATGGGGCTCTGCCTCGCCCACCCCGAGCACGGCTACTACACCACCCGCGACCCGCTGGGGGCCGCCGGGGACTTCGTCACCGCCCCCGAGATCAGCCAGATGTTCGGCGAGCTGCTGGGCCTGTGGATCGCCCAGGCCTGGGCCGACATGGGCGCGCCCCGGGGCGCGGTGCTGGCCGAGCTCGGCCCCGGCCGCGGCACGCTGATGGCCGACGCCCTGCGGGCGGCCGGCCGGGTCCCGGGCTTCGCCGAGGCGGTCTCGCCCTGGCTGGTGGAGATTTCTCCGACCCTGCGCGCCCGCCAGGCGCAGGCGCTGGAGGGCCGCGGCGTGCACTGGGCCGCGCGGGTCGAGGACCTGCCTGGGGGCCCCCTCCTGCTGCTCGCCAACGAGTTTTTCGACGCCCTCCCGATCCGCCAGCTGGTCCGCGCCTCGGGACGCTGGCGGGAGCGGGCGGTGACGATGGATGCTGCCGGGCGCTTCGTCTTTGGCCTAGGCGCCGTCGTGCCGTGGGACGCGGAGGAGCCCGACGGGTCGATCGTCGAGATATGCCCGGCGGGGGAGGCGGTCGCGGGCTGGATCGGCGTGCGGCTGGCGGCGCAGGGGGGGGCGGCGCTGATCGTCGACTACGGCTATGCGGCGCGCGCGCCGGGGGGCGCGGACACCTTCCAGGCGATGCGGGCGCATGGGTTCGCGGATCCGCTGGCGGCCCCGGGGCAGGCGGACCTGACGGCGCATGTGGACTTCGCGGCGCTGGCGCGGGCGGCGCAGGCGGCGGGGGCGCAGGCCTGGCCGGCGGTGGGGCAGGGGCCGCTGCTGGAGCGCCTCGGGATCACCGCCCGCGCCCAGGCCCTCGCGCGCGCCGCCGCCGCGCGCCCCGACCCGGCCGGCGGCTCCCGCCCGCCCACCCCGCCGCCGACCGGGCCGGGGCGCGCGGCGGCGGAGACCCCTGTCGAGGCCCGGATCGAGGCCCAGATCGAGGCCATCGTCTCGGCGCACCGTCGCCTCACCCATCCCGAGGAGATGGGCACGCTGTTCAAGGCGCTGGCCCTGACCGGGCCGGGCCAGCCGCGCCCGCCGGGGGTCTGACGCCTGCCCGCCCTCTGCGCGGTTGACCCCGGCCGCGGAATCGCGGCGGGTGAGCCGCAGGGACAGGACAGGAGGCAGGCCATGCACGGGATCGAGACGCTGACCGCGCCGGAGCTGGGCGGGGCGCGCCACGGCTTCTTCACCCGCCGGGGCGGCGCCTCGGGCGGCATCTACGGGGGGACGCCCGCGGGCGGTCTCAACGCCGGCGCCGGCTCCGACGACGAGCCCGCGGCGGTGGCCGAGAACAAAGCCCGCATCGCCCGCGCCATGGGCGTCGCGCCGGAGCGGCTGCTGTTCCTGCACCAGGTCCATTCCGACCGCGCGCTCGCCGTCTCCGGCCCCTGGGCGGAGGACGCCGACCGCCGCGCCGACGCCATGGTCGCGGCCGAGCCGGGCCTCGCCCTCGCCGTCCTCTCGGCCGACTGCGCGCCGGTGCTGTTCCACGACCCGCAGGCCCGCGTCGTCGGCGCCGCCCATGCCGGCTGGCGAGGCGCGCTGGGGGGCGTGCTGGAGGCGACGCTGGAGGCGATGGAGCGGCTGGGCGCCGCGCGCAGCCGCATCCGCGCCGCGATCGGCCCCTGCATCTCCCAGGCCGCTTACGAGGTGGGCCCCGAGTTCTTCGAGACCTTCACCCTCGACGACCCCGAGGCGGAGCGCTTCTTCGCCGGCGGCCCCAACGGCCGCCCGATGTTCGACCTGCCCGGCTACGCCCTGCGCCGCCTGCGCGAGGCCGGCGTCGCCGAGGCCGCCTGGACCGGCCACTGCACCTATCGCGACGAGGGGCGCTTCTACTCCAACCGCCGCGCCGTGCACCGGGCGGAGGGGGACTACGGCCGCCTCGCCTCGGTCATCGTGCTGGAGGGATGACGGGCGCGCCGCGCAGCCAGCCGGTCGAGACGGCCCGCGCCCAGCCCTCGCGCCCCTCGGTCCGGGCCACGGCGGCCATGCGGGCGGGATCGTAGGGGACCTGCCGGAAGCTGGTCGCCCAGGCCTCGCCCCGCCGCTCGACCACGGCGTAGCTGGCGAGCGGCGTGCCGGTCTGCACCACGTGGGGATAGGGGTCCGTATCCTCGTAGGCCGGGCAGCCGACGGAGCCGGGGTTCAGGATCACCCGCCCGTCGGGCAGGTCCACCCGCCGCGGCAGATGCGTGTGGGCGCACAGCGCCAGCCCCGCATCCACGCCGACGGCGGCCCGCGCGATCTCGGCGAGGCCCCGGAACACCACGTCGCCCTGGGGCGTCACCGTCTCCAGCCAGTATTCCAGGTCGTCGCGCGGGGCGCCGTGGCACAGGAACACGTCCCCCACCCGGCGCGTGGCGGGCAGGGCCTCGAGCCAGGCGAGCTGCGAGGCGTCCAGCTGCTCGCGCGCGAAGCGGTCGGAGGGATACATGTTCTCCCCGCCCGCCACGACCCAGCGGTCATGGTTGCCGCGCACCGAGATCATCCCCGCGCGCGCCATGGTCAGCTCGATCGTCTCGCGCGGGGCCAGCGGCCCGCTGACATGGTCGCCGAGATTGAAGATCGAGCGGATCCCCAGCCCGTCGATGTCCGCCAGCACCGCGGCCAGCGCATCGGCGTTGCCATGCACGTCCGCGATCACCGCGAAGCGGTCGAGGTCGAAATCGCTCATCGAAAGCTCCGGCAGGGCGGGACGCCGCAACGGAGACCGCCTCGGGGAAGGGCGTCGCGGGGGAAGTGCGGGCGGCGGAGATCCGGGCGGGGGCGGGGCGCCGCGGGGCGGCGGCTCACTCCTCGGCCCGCGCCTCGAGCACGTCGAAGGGGACGCCCGGCTCCCACTTGGTCTCGCGGATCACCAGCGAGGTCTTCACCGAGGCGACGTTGGGGGCCGAGACCAGGTCGCGGGTCAGGAACTTCTGGAAGGTCGACAGATCCGGCGCCACGCACTTCAGGATGAAGTCGATTTCGCCGTTCAGCATGTGACATTCGCGCACAAGCGGCCACGAACGCACGCGTTCTTCAAATTCGTTCAGGTCCCGTTCGGCCTGGTTGCGCAGGGATATCATTGCGAATACCGCGACTTCGAACCCCAGCGCCCGGGAATCGACCCTCGCATGATAGCCTTCGATGAACCCCGTCTCCTCCAGCGCCCGGACCCGGCGCAGGCAGGGCGGCGCCGAGATGCCGACCCGGCGCGAGAGCTCGACGTTGGTCATTCGGCCGTCGGACTGAAGCTCTGCGAGGATCTTTCGGTCGATCGGGTCCAGCTTGGCGGGGGGCATTCGGCTTCCTGGGCGACGGGGCGCCCGGCGCGGAGCGCGGCCGGGCGCGGGAATCAAGGCGCCGGCGAACCGGCGGAGAGGCCGGATTGCTCCGGTCGGGCGGGACAATGCAATGATGTTGCGCGAAAGCGCAAGATTCGGAAAGGGAGCCTCCTTACGGCATGACGGACGGCACGCGGTGAGGCAGGGCACGAACCTGCGCGAGGTCTGGGTGGTCACCGACGGCCGGCCCGGGAACGAGGGGCCGGCGCTGGCGCTCGCCCGGGCGCTGGAGGCGCATGGCTGGGCCCCGGCGGAGATCCGCCGCGCCACCCCGCGCCCCGGGCCCGCGCGCCTGCCGGCGATGGCCTGGGCCGCCGCCCCGGCGCGGGAGGGGGGCTGGCCGTTCTCGGCGCTCGAGGACCGCGGCGCGGGCCTCGCCCGGCCCTGGCCGGAGCTGGTGATCTCCGCCGGGCGCCGCTCCGCCCCGGTGGCCGCCGCGATGCGCCGGCTGTCGGGCGGGGCGACGCGGGCGGTGCAGATCCTCAACCCCGGCATGCGTCTTTCGGCCTTCGACGCGGTGATCGTGCCGCGGCACGACCGGCTGCGCGGCGACAACGTGATCGAGACGCTGGGCTCCCTCTCCCGCGTGACGCCGGAGCTGGCGGCGGCCGAGGCGAGCCTGTGGTCCGCCGCCCTCGCCCGCCTGCCGCAGCCGCGGCTGGCGGTGCTGGTGGGCGGGCCCAGCCGCTCCGCCCGCTGGTCGCCGACCCTGACCATGCGCCTGGTCGAGGCGCTGGAGCAGGCGACGGCGAAGGGCTGGGGCATCATGGCCACGCTCTCGCGCCGCTCGCCCGAGGGGCTGAACCTCGCCCTGCGCCGCGCCGCGCCGCGCGCCTACATCTGGGACGGGGCCGGGGCGAACCCCTATCCCGGGATCCTCGGCCTCGCCTCCGCGGCGCTGGTGACGGCGGATTCGGTCAACATGGCCTCCGAGGCGGCCTCGGCCGGGGTTCCGGTGCATGTGCTTGGCATGGACGGGCTTTCCCCCAAGCTCCAGCGCTTCCACGAGGAGCTCGCCCGCGCCGGCGCCTCGCGCGAATGGGACGGCCGGCTGCTGACCTGGCAGGTGCAGCCCCTGGCCCAGGCCGAGGCCGCCGCCGCGGCCCTCGCCGCCCGGCTGGGCTGAGCGCGAGGGAGGGGGCGGAGCCCCCCTCCCGACGCCGTGACGCGGAACCGCGCGGGGCGGGGTTTCGGCGGGGCCCGCGCTTCTCTATATGGGAACCCTTCTCTTGAGACGGCGGAGGCGGAGATGGGCGACGTTCGGCGCGTGAAGGTTCTGATCATCGGCTCGGGTCCCGCGGGCTACACCGCGGCGGTCTACGCCTCGCGCGCGATGCTCGAGCCGGTCCTGGTGCAGGGCATCCAGCCCGGCGGCCAGCTGACCATCACCACCGAGGTCGAGAACTGGCCCGGCGACACGGAGGTCATGGGCCCCGCCCTGATGGAGCGGATGGAGGCCCACGCCCGCGCCATGGGGACCGAGATCGTCTCGGATCTCGTCGGCCGCCTCGACCTCTCGCAGCGCCCGTTCCGGGCCGAGCTCGACGGCGGCGACGTGTTCCTGGCCGACGCGGTGATCCTCGCCACCGGCGCCCAGGCCCGCTGGCTGGGCCTCGAGTCGGAGGAGAAGTTCAAGGGCTTCGGCGTCTCCGCCTGCGCGACCTGCGACGGGTTCTTCTATCGTGGCAAGGAGGTGGTGGTGATCGGCGGCGGCAACACCGCGGTCGAGGAGGCGCTGTTCCTGACCAACTTCGCCTCGAAGGTCACCCTGGTGCACCGCCGCGACAGCCTGCGCTCGGAGAAGATCCTGCAGGACCGCCTGTTCAAGAACCCCAAGGTGGAGGTGATCTGGGACCACCTCCTCGACGAGGTGATCGGCGAGAGCGACCCGCTGGGCGTGACCGGCGTGCGCCTGCGCCACGTCTCGACCGGGGCCGAGCGCGTGCTCGACTGCGCCGGCGTCTTCGTGGCCATCGGCCACTCGCCCTCCTCCGAGCTGGTCGCGGGCCAGCTCGAGCTGCACCACGGCGGCTACGTGAAGGTCGAGCCCGGCACGACGGCCACCTCCATCCCCGGCGTCTTCGCCGCCGGCGACGTGACCGACCACGTCTACCGCCAGGCGGTGACCTCCGCCGGCATGGGCTGCATGGCGGCGCTGGAGGCGGAGCGGTTCATCGCCGCCCACGAGGAAGAGGCGGTGGCGGCGGAGTGAGATCCGTCTGACCCGGCGCGAGGGGGCGGCGGCCCGCCCTCCGCCTCGCGCGCCGGACCGGCGGGCCTCAGTGCAGCCTGATCCTGGTCAGCTTTTCCGGGTTCCGGGTGACGTAGATGGTCGTCACCCGGCCGTCCTCGACTTCGAGCGCGGTGGTCTGGAGCTCGTCGCCCACGCGCCAGATGAAGCCGGGCAGGCCGTCGATCATGGTGAAGCGCAGATACTCCATGGTCTCGCCCCGCTTGCGCGACAGGCCCAGGAACAGGCGCACCACCTTGTCGGCCCCCCGGATGACGTTGAGCGCGTTGTAGACCTTGCCCCCGCCATCCGAATGCAGCGTCGCGCCGTCGGAGAGAAGGCCGGTCAGCGCGCTGGCGTCCCCGGTCCGGCAGGCGTGGAAGAAGGCGCGCGCCAGTTCCTCGCCGGTCTCGCGCGGGACCGTATAGCGCGGCTGGTCGATGCGCACATGCGCCCGCGCCCGCACCGCCAGGCGCCGCGTCGCGGCGGGCGTGCGGCCGAGCGTCTCGGCGACCTCCTCGAAGGTCTGGCCGAACACGTCGTGCAGGAGGAAGGCGGCCCGCTCCAGCGGGGAGAGCCGCTCGAGGGCCATCATCAGCGACAGCGTCAGGTTGTCGGGCCGCAGGTCGTCGCCCTCCTCCTCGACCAGGGGTTCGGGCAGCCAGGGGCCCGTATAGACCTCGCGCCGCCGCCGCGCCGACTTCAGGTGGTCGAGGCAGATGCGGGCGACCACCCGTTTCAGCCAAGCCGCCGGCTGGGCGATCCCCGCGGGGTCGGCGGCCTGCCAGCGCACCCAGGCCTCCTGCACCGCGTCCTCCGCCTCCGCGTGGGAGCCCAGCATCCGGTAGCCGAGACGCAGCAACATGGGTCGCTGCGCCTCGAAGGCGTCGGTGGCGCCGTCAGGCGGCATGGGCCCGCTCGGCAGGCAGCTCCAGCGCGTGCGCCGCGCGGAAGGCGATCTGCGCGCGGTTCCACAGGTTGATGCCGCCGATCGCGAAGGTGAGGAAGGCGATCTCGTCCTTGTCGAAGCAGGCGGAGACCTCCTCCCAGACCTCGTCGGGGGCGTGGGTCTCGGCGATCAGCGTCAGCGCCTCGGTCCAGGCGAGGGCGGCGCGCTCGCGCGGGGTGAACAGGGTGCTGTCGTGCCAGCCGGCGACCAAGTGCAGGCGCAGGTGGGTCTCGCCGGCCTTCAGCGCGTCGGCGGCGTGCATCTGGATGCAGAAGGCGCAGCCGTTGATCTGGCTGGCGCGCAGTTTCACCAGATGCAGAAGCGAGGGCTCCAGCGGGCCCTTCTGCAGCTCGGTCTCGAAGGTCACCAGGCCCTGAAAGGCGGCGCCGAGGCGTTTGAAATGGTCGGTCATGCGGGGCGTCATAACAGTCTCCTTCTCGGTCTGACGCCATCATGACGAGGCGGGCGCGGCGAGTGTGACATGCCTCGCCCATAAAATCCGCACCGGGGCCGGGGCGCCCGCCCCAACGAAAAGGCCCGCGCCTCGGCGCGGGCCTTTCGCGTATCTCCAGGGGCCTGGCCTTACGCCTGGTCGAACCGCCGCTTCACATAGCTCCCCGGCGCCGGCTCGACGGTCCCCAGCACCGCGCCCGGCTCCCGCGCCGCGACCATGCGGCCGGACTTCTTGGCCAGCCACGCCGCCCAGTCGGGCCACCAGGAGCCGGGGCGCTCCTCGGCGGTGGCGAGGTAGCCGGCGACGTCCTCGGCGTCCATGTCGCCCTCGACCCAGTGCTGGTACTTCTTCATCTCCGGCGGGTTCACCACCCCCGCGATGTGGCCCGAGCCCGCCACCACGAAGCGCATCTCCTTCACCCCCGTCATCAGCCGCGCGCCGCGGTAGACCGCCGCCGCGGGGGCGATGTGATCCTCCTTCGAGGCGACGTGGTAGACGGGGACCGAGACGTCCGACAGCGCCACCGGCATGTTCAGCACCCGCAGCTCGCCCCGGGTCAGCGCGTTGCCGTGGTAGAACTTCTCAAGGTAATAGTGGTGCACCTTCGCCGGCATCGCGGTGGAATCCGCGTTCCAGTAGAGCAGGTCGAAGGGGAACGGCTCCTTGCCCAGGTAGTAGTTCGAGACGACGTAGTTCCAGATCAGGTCCGAGGCGCGCAGCATGTTGAAGGTCGTGGCCATCGCCTCGGCCGGCAGGTAGCCCTTCGACATCTGCTCGTCGACCACGCGCAGGGTGTTCTCGTCCACGAAGACCTGCAGGTCGCCCGCGTCCTCGAAATCGGTCAGCGCGGTGAAGAAGGTGCAGGACTTCACCCGCCTGTCGCCGGTCTTCTTCATGTAGGCGAGCATGGTCGCCGCCAGCGTGCCGCCGATGCAGTAGGCGGTGACGTTCAGGGTCTTCTGCCCCGTCTCCTCCAGCACCTTGTCGATGGCGGTCAGCGCGCCCTTCTCGAGATAGCTGTCCCAGGTCTCGTCCTTCTGACGCTCGTCCGGGTTCACCCAGGAGATCAGGAAGACGGTGAACCCCTGCGCGGTCATCCACTTGACCAGCGACTTCTGGGTGTTGAGGTCGAGGATGTAGTACTTGTTGATCCAGGGCGGGATGAACAGCAGCGGCGTCGCGTGGACCTGCTCGGTCGTCGGCGCGTACTGGATGAGCTGCATCACCTCGTTCTGGAACACCACCTGCCCGTCGGTCACCGCCATGTCGCGGCCGACCTGGAAGGCGTCCATGTCGGTCTGGCGGATGATCAGGCTGCCTTTGCCGCGCTCCAGGTCCTCGGCCATCATCTTCAGGCCGCGCACCAGGTTCTCGCCCTTCTGCTCGACCGTCGCCTCGAGCACCTCGGGGTTCATGGCGGCGAAGTTGGTGGGGCTCATCGCCTCGACGAACTGCTTGGTGAGGAAGGCGATCTTCTTGCGGTCGCGGGGATCCATCTCCTCGCCCACGTCGTCGGCGACATGCTCGAGGTATTCGGCGGTCAGCAGGTAGGACTGCTTGATGTAGTCGAAGATCCGGTCGTCGGTCCACCGGTCGTGCTTGAAGCGCTTGTCGCCGCGGGCGGGGGAGGCGACGGGCTTGGGCGGCTCGGTCCCCAGCCAGGTGGCGGTGGCGCGGCGCATCAGCTCGGCCTGGGCCATCCACAGCTGCAGGCTGCGCTCGGCCACCTGCTGGGGATGGTTGAGGAAGGCCTGCTGCAGCTCGGCCATGGCGGGCAGGGCGTTCAGCGGATCGGCGTGGATCGGCCGGTCGTCCCTGGCCTGCGCCTGCATCAGGCGCATCCAGATGCCGTGGCTCTGCTCCATCACCTTGGCCATGTTGCCGGCGAAGGCGGTGTAGTCCGCGGCGACGTCCGCGGCCTGGGATGCGAGGTCGCGATCTTCCATCTGGTCGTCCTCCGGGTCGAGCCCCGGCTCATTCAGGCGGCCGGAGCTTCGCGTCGCGCGGGCCAGGGCACTGGTCTGGCCTGCAGACGGTCGTTATGGTCGACCACATAATGCATCCAATCGAGCAGGCGAACAAACCCGTGCGGACCACTGCGTCATTGTGCATCGCAGCAACAATGTTGCTCTGCGGAATCGCCGTCTCCGGCTGCGGGCTCGACGACCCGCTGACCGGGCCTCGCGGGGCCTTCGCGGGGCTCGACCTGCCGCAGACGCCGGAGGTGGAGGGGGAGGCCTGGCCGCGGCTCGCCGACGTGCCCGACATGCCGCCGCCGGGCGTGGTGGGGCCGGGGGCGCCGGATCCCGCCGCGGGCGCCCAGGTGGCCGAGAGCCTGAAGGTCGAGGCCGCGGTCGCCGCCGCCCGGGCCGAGAGCCTGGGCGCGCCGGTGCTCTCGCCCGCCGAGGCGGCGCGGCTGCGCGCGGCCGGGCGCGGCGCCCGGCCCTGAAAAAAAGGCGCCGCCCGCAGGCGGCGCCCAGCCAGGGGATCGGGGGGCCGTCAGGGTCGGCCCCAGGCCCCCATCCGGATCGCGGCCGCGGTCATCAGCCCGTAGACCAGCATCCCCAGCGCCACCGCCCCGAAGACGCCGCGCAGGCCGAGGTCGAGGACCTCGACCGCCAGCAGCCCGCCGCCGATGGCCACGAACAGGCGCGCGAAGCCCCCCAGCACCGGCCACAGCACCCGGCCCGCGCCCTGGGAGGCGAAGTAGAGCGCGAGGCCCAGCGCGAAGAAGCCGTAGAACGGACCCACCAGCCCGAAATAGGCCCGCCCCGCGGCGCGCGAGGCCTCGGCCTCCGCCGGCAGGAACAGGCCGAGCCAGAGGTCGGGGGCGAGGGCGCAGACCAGCCCCACGCCGCCCACGATGACCGCCGCGGCCAGCGAGCCGGTCCAGGCCACCCGCAGCGCCCGGGCCCGGTCGCCGGCGCCGATGCAGGCGCCGACCATGGCGGTCATCGCCGCCCCGATGCCGAAGACCACGGGGACCATCAGGAACTCCAGCCGCGCGCCCAGGCCGTAGCCCGCCAGCGCCGGCTCTCCGAAACGGCCGACGAGGCCCACCATCGCCACGATGGTGGTCACCGTCTGCAGCGCCGAGAGCGAGGCCACCAGCCCCACCCGCAGGATGTCGGCGAACAGCGCCCCCTGCAGCGGCGCGATCGCGCCCCGCAGCGACAGGCCCGAGCGTCCGGAGGCCCAGACCGCCAGCCCCGCCAGCGAGCCGATGGAATAGGCCACCACCTGGCCGGCGGCGAGCCCGGCCATCCCCCACTCCGGGAACGGCCCCCAGCCCAGCGACAGGGCGCCGGCGGCCGGGATCGAGCCCAGCGCCGAGAGCAGCAGGATCAGCGAGGGCGTCGCCATGTCCCCGGTCCCGCGCACCGCCGAGAGCAGGGCGTTGCACAGCCAGTGGGCGAAGCAGCCTGGGAAGAACACCGCCGCATAGGTCAGGGCCGCGGTCACCGCGCCCTCCGACGCCGCGCCCCGCGCGCCGGCCAGCAGCGTGAACAGCGGCGCGCCGAAGGCCGCCATCAGCGCCGCCGTCGCCGCCGCGGCGACCAGCGCGATGACGCAGGCGTGCAGCGCCAGCCGCTCGGCCCGGCGCAGGTCGCCCGCCCCCAGCGCGCGCGCCACCGCCGCCGAGATCGCGCCCCCGAAGGCCCCGCCCGAGAGCATCTGGGTCAGCATCACGAAGGGGAACACCATCGCCAGCCCCGCCAGCGCCGAGACGCCGAGCCGTCCCGCGAAGCCCGCCTCGGCGATCGAGACGGCGGCGGTCACGCCCATCGCCAGCACGTTGGGCGCGGCCATGCGCGCCAGCGTCGGCGCGATTGGGCCGCTCAGCAGCCGCCGGGTGCGGGCGGCGCGGGCGGTCTCCCGCCGCTGGGCGGGGGAGGGGGCGGCGGCGAGGGTCATCTCACGCGGCCTCGCCCATCGGCATCACGAACAGCGTGGCCGAGCCGTGGGCGTAGAGCTTGCCGTCCGCCTTGCCGACCAGCCGCGCCTCGGTGGTGACCATCCGCCGGCCGGCATGGACCACCGTGCCGGTGCAGGTCAGCGTCCCGGTCGTGGGCAGGATGGCGCGGGTGTAGTTCACCTTCAGCTCGGCGGTGGTGTAGCCATGCGCCGCCGGCAGCACCGTGTGCGCGGCCACCCCCAGCGCCGAATCCAGCACCGTCGCCGCGAACCCCCCGTGCACCGTGCCCAGCGGGTTCAGCACGAAATCCGACGGCTCCGCGTCGAAGCGGACCGAGCCATGCTCGATGTCGTAGGGGATCCCCATGCCGATGGTGGCGGCGATCGAGGGGCGCGATCCGATCTCCCCCGCCGCCAGCGCGCGCATGTAGTCGAGCCCCGACAGCCGCATCAGGGCGGCGGGATCGAAGCTCGCCGCCTCGTACTCGTAGCTGCGGGTGCGGGTCGTGGCGGGGGGCGTGGCGTCGGTCATCGGAGCTCCTCGGGGCGGCAGGTGGGTTCTCTTTCGGAACGCACCTGCAGAGTGCGTTCCCTTTCGGAACCTGTCAACCCATGCTATATCCCCTCCATGCGCTGGAACGAGCTGAGCGACGAGACCTGTCCGGTGGCCCGGGCCCTGTCGGTGATCGGGGACCGCTGGACGCTGCTGATCCTGCGGGACTGCTTCCGCGGGACCCGCCGGTTCGAGCGTCTGCAGGAGAGCCTGGGCGTGACCCGCCACGTGCTCTCCGACCGCCTGCGCAAGCTGGAGGCGGCCGGGGTGCTGGAGCGGGTGCAGTACCAGGAGCGTCCGCCGCGGCACGAATACCGCCTGACCGAGCGGGGCCTCGACCTGCAGCCGGTGCTGCTCAGCCTGGTGGGCTGGGCCGACGCGCATCTGCCGGTGGAGGGGGGGCCGCCGCTGGTCTACGAATTCCGCGACGACGGCGCGCCGATCGAGCCGGTGATGACCGACGCGCGCAGCGGCCGCCGGATCACGCCGCGCAACATCCGCGTGCGGCTGCGCGAGGGCTGAGCCCCGCCGCGGGCCGGCTCAGCGCGGCGCGCGGGCGGCGAGGAAGCGGCGCGCAACGGCGGCGTCGGCCTCGAGCAGGGCCGCCCCCTCGCGCTCCAGCCGGGCCTCGACCACCGCGGCGGCGGCAGGGGCGTCGCCCGAGCGCAGCGCGGCCAGGAAAGCGGCCGTCCAGGCCCCGTCCCAGGCCCCGTCCCCGGTCCGCGCCGCGCCGGAGGGGATCTCGACCAGCTCCGCCAGCATCCGCGCGAGGAAGCCGCAGGTGAAGCGCATCATCGGGTTCGCCGCGCAGGCGGCGGCGGCCTCGTCGAAGGCGAGCGTGGCGGCGCGCCGGGCCTCGGCGTCGCCGGCGGCGGCGAGGGGGGCGGCCGCCTCGGCCAGCGCCGCCAGCGCCTCGGGCGTCAGCGAGCGCGCCAGCGAAGCCGCCAGCGCCGGCATCAGCGCGAGGCGCATCTCCAGCAGGTCGCTCAGCTCAGGCCGCTCGAAGAAGAACAGGTTGGCGAGCAGCAGGGCGGCGTGATCGTCGCGCACCGGGGTGATGAAGGCGCCGCCGCCGGGCCCGGTGCGGGTGCGGATCAGGCCCTGCGTCTCCAGCACCCGCAGCGCCTCGCGCACGGTGCCCTTGGAGGCGCCCAGGATCGAGATCAGCTGCGCCTCCTGGGGCAGGCGGTCGCCGGGGGCGAGCTCCTGCTCCACGATCCAGTCCTTCAGCGTCTCGGCGATCGCCTGCGGCCGGCTCATTCCGCGCACGGCGGCGCGACGGCGGGCAGGGGAGCGGCGGGACGGCTGGGAAGGCGAGGTCATGGCGGACGTTCGGGACCCTGGATCGGACGAGCCTTCCGGGCCGACGCCCGGTCGAGGCGCGCCGATCCGGGACGACAGGCAAAGAACACTCGGGCCGCCTCCCCACGAGGCCGGCCGTCCATGGTTCTATAGTGTCATCTCCATGACTTGGAAATATTTAATCTCATGCAGTCGCGACGTTCGGCTGCGGCGCCTTTGCATGACGGCTATGCGCAGGCACGAGATGAAGCGCCGTCTTTGTTGGATTAATTCGCATGATGATTTAGGTCAGTTGCGGCGCGCGCCGGCGCGATCCGCGCCCCGCCCCCGGGGCGCAGGCCCCGATCTCCATGCTCTCGCGCCCCGCCTCGCGCCGCGATCACAAGGCCGCGACGCGACCGGGGCGGGACCGTTCCATGCGGCGGACGGGTCGCCCGCCGGCGCGGGTCCGCGGCGCCGGAGGGCCGCCGGGTCCTGCGCGGGGCCTGAAACGCGAAACGCCCCGGCGCGGGGGCCGGGGCGTTCGAGACGGGCGCGGGCGGGGCCGCGGTCAGAAGGCGAGGTCGAGCGACAGGCGCGCCCCGGTGTCGCCCGCGTCGGTGGCCAGCGCCGAGAGGCGGGCCGCGGCGACCTCGCCCAGGCCGGGCTCGACGCGCCGCCAGGTGACGGCGGCCTCCCAGCTCTGCTCGATGTAGAGGTCGTCGCCGGTGAAGCGGGTCTCCGACAGCTCGATGCCCAGCAGGTGCAGGGGGCGGATGCCGTCGGGCGCCGACAGCGGCCGCTCCGCCGCCACGCCGTTGCGCAGGGCGATGTTGGACAGGCCGTAGTCCACCTGCCGGCCGCCGTATTCGAAGGGCAGGGTGGAGAGGCTGGAGACGCTGTTGAGGAAGCTCAGCGACAGCCCCTCGCCCTGCAAAGTGTAGCGCGAGGCGACGGAGCCGCCCGCGAGCCAGGCCGCGCCCGCCGCGGACTGCGCGCCGATGCCGCCCTGGGCGATGACGCCCAGCGTCCAGTCCGGCAGCACCTCGCTCAGCAGGCCCACGTTGGCCGCGCCGTTCAGCCGGTGCGCGCCGCCGGTGGCGGCCCAGGTCACCGGGGCCGAGAACACCACCTGGGTGCGCCCGCTGGTCCCCAGCGGCGCCGCGGCGGAGGCCACGCCCGAGAAGCCGGTCGGCCCGCCCGCGTCGACGGGCCCCGAGCCCGGCAGCCCGCCGACGGGCGGCCGGCTGTAGAGGGCGCGGGGCTCGCCCGTCCCGCCGGTCGCGCCCAGGCCGCGCATGAACACCACCGGCAGCCCGCCCGCGCCCTCGGCCAGGGCGGAGGTGTAGAAGAACGAGTCGATGCCGCCCGTGGTCATCAGGGTCATCGTCGACCAGGGGTTGCCCGCCACCGGATCGCGCGAGTTGTGGGCCGCCGACCACTTCAGGTAGGCGGTCTCGATCGTCGAGCGGTGCTTGCGCCACAGGCGGCGGAAGATCCGCTCCACGTCGCGGCCGGTCTCGGCGGAATAGTCGCGGTCGAGGCCGAGCAGCGGCGCGGTCAGGTTCAGCAGCCCCGCCTCGGCGTCGTAGCGCGCCGTGGCCCAGTGGCCGGCGACGTCGATGCGCGCCTCGCCCCCGGTCAGCTGCACGCCGCGCAGAGAATCCGCGATCGAGTCGAAGGACAGGTCCGCCGGCATCTCGAAGTCGGGCATCTCGCCCGAGGCGGTGATCTGCGCCTTGGGCAGCCGGTCCGGCAGGCCCCAGGGCAGGTCGCCGTAATAGGCGCCCGAGTAGGACCCGCCCGGCGTGGTCACCACCGCCGAAGCGGAGGGGCCGAACAGGCCCGGGCCGACGATCGGCCTCGGCTCGGGGAACATCCACACCGGCTCCGTGCGGCGCAGCTCGCGCACGGGGAGCGGCGGCCGCGGGCCCCAGCGGCGGGGCGTCGGCGCCACGGCGGCGCTGGTCCACGCCGGGTCCCAGGCCGCGGCGACCGACGGCTGCAGCGCCGTTTCGGCGAGCCCCGGCGCCACGTCCGCAGCGACGAAGGCGGCCGACAGCGCGGCGACGACGACTGGCGTTCGGCGGAACATGGGGTGTCGACTCACAATCACGGCGTTTCCTCTTGGGAAAGAAAAGGACCCAGCCGGGCCCCGGCGTCAACCGGGAACGGCGCCTTTCCGCCATCTTTTGGCGCACGAGGCGTTAGCAATCGTTTAATTCGCCGACCGCTTCCCGCCGTGCGCCGACCGCGGTTCCGTCGCGATGTCCGCGGAAGCTTGTTTCGACCGCGGCCCGCGAGTCGGCTAGGATCGGCCGTCGCCCGAGTCCGTGCAGGAGGTCCCCCGATGCCGAGCATCAACATCGATTTCGTCCAGGATCTGCTCTCGGCCCTGCGCCTGAACGACCGGCCCTGGTCCGGCAATGGCGGCGGCGCCCCCGACCGGCGGCTGGAGGAGGCCTGCGCGCGGCTGATGAAGCCGGGCGGCGAGGCCTCGCGCATCGCCGCGGCGGCGGAGGCGCTGGAGGCTTGGCAGCGGCTCGACGCCGCCCAGCGCGCCGCCTTCTTCCACCGGCTGCTCGACGACTACGGCGCCGACGCCGAGGCCCTGCGCGCGGCCTATGCGGGCTGGGAGGCGGCCCGGGCCGCCCGCGCGGCCGACGCCCCCGCCGCCCCCGGGCAGGAGACGCCCGAGGCCGCCTTCGCGCGCCTCTTCCAGGCGGTCGAGCCCCGCCGCCAGGCGCTGCTGCGCGCGCTCAACCTCTGCCCCGGCGGCACCATCGCCCTGGTGCGGATGCGCGAGGACCTGCTGGCGGCGACGAAGGCGGACCCGTCGCTGGCGCCGCTCGACGTCGATTTCGCGCATCTCTTCGCCTCCTGGTTCAACCGCGGCTTCCTGGTGCTGCGCGAGATCGACTGGAACACGCCCGCCGCGATCCTCGAGAAGATCGTCGCCTACGAGGCGGTGCACGAGATCCGCGACTGGGCCGACCTGCGCCGCCGGCTGGACCCGGCCGACCGGCGCTGCTTCGCCTTCTTCCACCCCGCCACCGGCGACGAGCCGCTGGTCTTCGTCGAGGTGGCGCTGACCGACGGCGTGCCGGGCGCCATCGCGCCGGTGCTGGAGGGCGGCGGGGCGATGGACCCGCGGGAGGCGGACACGGCCGTCTTCTACTCGATCTCCAACTGCCAGGCGGGGCTGAAGGGGGTCACCTTCGGCTCGTTCCTGATCAAGCAGGTGGTGCAGGAGCTGTCGCGGGAACTGCCCAACCTCCGGACCTTCGTCACCCTCTCTCCCGTGCCGGGCTTCGCCGCCTGGCTGGCGCGCACGGCGCAGGACGATCCGCTGGCCGCCGACCTGCGCGAGAAGCTCGCCGCCGGCGCCTGGCGCGAGGACGAGGCCGAGGCCCGGGCCCTCGCCCCGCGGATGGAGCGGCGCGCGGCCCAGTACCTGCTGGAGGGCAAGCGCGAGGACGGCCGCCCACAGGACCCGGTCGCCCGCTTCCACCTGGGCAACGGAGCGATGCTGGCGCAGGTGCACTGGCCGGCCGACCTCTCCGACGGCGGGGTCGAGAAGGGCTGCGGGGCGATGGTGAACTACCTCTACGACCTCGAGCGGATCGAGGCCCGCCACGAGGCCTTCGCCCAGGACGGGACCGTCGCCGCCGCGACCGGCGTCAAGCGCCTGCTGAAGTCGCAGGAGAAGGCGGCCTGATCGAGGGCCGCCTCCCCGCTCTGGTCCCCCGATCAAGTCCCCCGGATCAGGTGAGGGCGTCGAAGCGCATCGCCCCGGCGTGCAGGAAGCAGGCGTGGGAGAACGCCTCGACCGGGAACGGGTTGGGACGCCGCAGGTGGGCGAGGCCCGGGGTCGGCGCCGCGCCGGGCGTCCAGCCGCGGTCGATCTGCGACTGCACGACGAGCGTGGCCCCTGACCGTCGCGCGGCGCCCTCGAGCGCCGCCACCTGCACCGCCAGCGGCGGCGTGGTGCGTCGCTGGTCGAGGATCTGCAGGTAGTCGATCACCGCCACGGCGCCCGGCGGGCCGGACTCGAGCTCGGCGGCGATGCGCGCGGCCTCGATGTCGTCGCGGGCGACGATCTCGGGCGCCCGGGCGAGGGCGGCGTCGGGGCCGGCCAGCCTGCGCAGGTGGGCGCGGGTCTCGGCCTCGGTGAACTCCAGCGTGTAGAACACCGCCCGCCGGCCCTGCCGGGCGGCGTCGAGCAGCAGGCGCAGCGCCATCAGCGTCTTGCCCTGCCGCGGCCGGGCGGCCAGCAGCAGCCGGTCCCCGGGCGCGAGCCGCTCCAGCAGCGGCGGGTCGAGGGGCGGCGACGAGCGCGCCTCGGCGGCGCGGGCGGCGAGCAGGCTCCAGCGGGCGAAGCCCTCGGCCCGGGCCAGCCGGTCGAGGGCGGCGTGCAGCGGAATGCCCTCGGCCCGCGAGAGTCGGCGGGCGCGGCGTTTCAACTCGGACAGTTTCACTTCGGACAGGGGCGCGGACAGGCGCATGACGGACCCTCCTGGGCGAGCGGGAGCCGCAACCCCTCCTCATGCGCGCGCTCGAACGGCGGGTTCGACGGAAGATCGCCCTGCATCCGCGATGCTGCCCCGGTCGGAGGGAGGGAGGCGCAGGCGGCGCCTGTGCGCTCAGCCTAGGGGCGGCGTCGGGCGCAGGCAAGCCTTGGGGCGCAGGGCGGGCCTCCGGACAGGGTGCGGCTGCGCGCGCCCCGGCAGGCGTCGGTGGAGCGGAGGGACGGCTGACGCTGACGCGAGCCCCGCCTGCGGCGTCGCTTCCCGGCCGACCGGCTTGCAGCGGGGGCGGCGAGCCATCAGGATGCCTTCGCGTTTCCGCCCCTCCGCGATCCCGGCCGCCGGTCCCTGCGACCGCGCCGGATCGCGCGGGCGGCGGGACGCGCCGCAAACGACAGGATCCGCCCTCCGCCCCTCCCTGCGCGAGGGCGTCCCCACGCCAGGGAAGAGACGCACCGAATGCCCGACACCGCCCCGCTGACCATCGAGCCGCTTCCGCTGCCCGAGCACGAGTTCCGCACCCTGCCGGGCCGCATGCGCCGCCACGCGGCCGAGCGGCCCGACCACCCCGCCCTGCGCGAGGGCGAGCGGATGCTGACCTGGGCGCAGACCTGCGCGCTGGCCGAGCGGGCGGCGGCGCTGATGATCCGCAAGGGGCTGACCCGGCGGGCGGTGGTCTCGATCGTGGCGGACACGCCGCTCGACTACTGCGTGGCCTATCTCGCGGGGCTCGCGGCCGGGGGCTGCGTGGCGCCGATGCCGGTCACCGCTTCCGACGAGACGCTGGCCACGATGATCGCCGACGCCGCCGCCCCCTGCGTGGTCGCCTCCGCCTCCCAGAAGGCGCGGGTCGAGGCGATCCTCGCCTCGAAGCCCGAGCTCTCGGGGGTGGCGAAGCTCTCCCTCGACTTCGAGGGCGAGGGCTGGACGAAGCTGATCGACGCGGACCTGCCGGCGCCGGCGGCGGGCGAGCTGCCCGAGATCGAGCCCGAGGACCTGTTCAACATCATCTACTCCTCGGGGACCACGGGCATTCCCAAGGGGATCGTGCACACGCACCTGTTCCGCTCCCGCCAGATGCCGCGGTTCACGATGAACGGCGTCTCGGGCGACAGCCGCACGCTGCTGACCACGCCGCTCTATTCCAACACCACGCTGGTCGCGATGATCGCGACGCTGGCCGAGGGCGGCACGGTCGACTTCCTGGCGAAGTGGAACACCGCCGTCTGGCTGGAGACGGTCGAGCGCCGGAAGATCACCTGCTGCATGCTGGTGCCGGTGCTGGTGCAGCGGCTGTTCCGCTCCGACGAGCTGGCGCGGACCGACATCTCCTCGCTGGAGCTGACCATCTGCACCTCCTCGCCGCTGGCCGCGGCCACCAAGGCCGAGATCATCGCCCGCTGGCCGGGGCGGTTCATCGAGCTCTACGGGCTGACCGAGGGCGGGGTCTCGGCGATGCTCGACCTCAAGGCCTTTCCGGACAAGGCGGCCTCGGTCGGGCAGCCGGCGCTGAACTCGGACCTCGCGATCCTCGACGACGACGACCGGCCGGTGCCGCAGGGCGAGGTCGGCGAAGTGGTCGGCCGGTCGCCCGCGATGATGGCGGGCTACCACGGGCGCCAGGACCTGACCGAGAAGGCGTTGATGCGGCTCGCGGACGGGCGGGTGGTGTTCCGCTCGGGCGACCTGGGGCGGATCGACGAGGACGGGTTCCTCTACATCGTCGGGCGCAAGAAGGACATGATCATCTCCGGCGGCTTCAACATCTACGCCACCGACCTCGAGGACGCGCTGCACGCCCATCCCGACGTGCAGGAGGTGGGCGTGGTCGGCGCGCCCTCCGAGGAGTGGGGCGAGACGCCGGTGGCGGGCGTGGTGCTGCGCGCGGGCGCGACGACGCCGGCGCAGGCGATCCTGGACGCGGCCAACGGCAAGCTGGGCAAGACGCAGCGCGTCTCGGCGCTCCACGTGATGGAGGCGCTGCCGCGCAACGCGGTGGGCAAGGTGCTGAAGCCCGACCTGCTGGCGGCGGTGAAGGACCGCGCGCCGGACGCGAAGATGTCCCGCTGAGGCGAGGCCCTGCGGGGCGCCGCGTCGGGCGTCCCGCCCCGGGGGTCGGTTCGGCCCGCGGCGCGCGGCGGATGCGGCGCATGGGGCGGGCCTCGCGAGGCGGGGCTCGCTCGGCCGGCCGCGCCCTGCGGGCGCGGGCGGGCTGGCGCCCGCAGGGGGGCGCTTCGGGAACCCACCCAAGAACAGGGCCCGCGCCTGTCCTCCGCAGCCGTCCGTCGCTGTTGATGCCTGAGCGACTCGGCCGAAGCGGTCAAGGACAAGCCCGCGCAAGCACGGGTCGCTTCGCGATCCTTGACCGCTTCGACCGAGTCGCTCTTTACGGCATCAGCGACGGACGGCTCCGGAGAACAGGCGCTCGCGGCAGGGCTCGGGGCGCGCGGGGACGGGCGGCGGCGGGCGGGGCGTTAGGGTTGGGAAAACGTCTCCAAAGCATGTTAGGGCAAGGCAACGTCCCCCCTCCGGAGGCCTGAATGGAACGCTACAGCGTCTTCGCCCTCACCGCCGTCCTCGCCGTCGTCTTCGCGATCCTCGCCGCCTTCGCCCAGATCCTCGCCTGGCAGGTGATCCTGTGGATCGCCTCGGCGGCCATGCTGGCCCTGTTCGCGGTGGGCATCCGCGACCTGATCCAGACCCGGCACTCGATCCTGCGCAACTATCCCGTCATCGGCCACATGCGCTGGCTGTTCGAGGGCATCCGCCCCGAGATCCGCCAGTACCTGATCGAGAGCGACGAGGACGAGGAGCCGTTCTCGCGCGAGGCGCGCAGCCTCGTCTACCAGCGCGCCAAGGGGGTCGAGGACAAGAAGCCCTTCGGCACCCACGAGCATGTCTACGACCCCGGCTACGCCTGGATGACCCACTCGGTCGCCACCAAGCATGTCGAGGACTGGGATTTCCGCGTCGAGGTCGGCGGGCCGGAGTGCCGGCAGCCCTACGACATCTCGCTCTACAACGTCTCGGCGATGTCCTTCGGGGCGCTGTCGGGGAACGCCATCACCGCGCTGAACACCGGCGCGCGGATGGGCGGCTTCGCCCATGACACCGGCGAGGGCGGGATCTCGCGCTATCACCGCGCCGGCGGCGGGGACCTGATCTTCCAGGTGGGGACCGGGTATTTCGGCTGCCGCGACCGCAACGGGAACTTCTCGCCGAAGCTCTTCCAGGAGCAGGCGGCGGACCCGCAGGTGAAGATGATCGAGCTGAAGCTGAGCCAGGGCGCCAAGCCCGGCCACGGCGGCATGCTGCCGGCGGCGAAGATCACTCCGGAAATCGCCGAGGCGCGCTACGTGCCGATGGACGAGGACTGCATCTCGCCGCCCTCGCACTCGGCCTTCTCGACGCCGCTGGAGATGGTCGACTTCATCGGCCAGCTGCGCGAGCTCTCGGGCGGCAAGCCGGTCGGCTTCAAGCTCTGCATCGGCCACCGGCGGGAGTTCATGTGCATCGTCAAGGCGATGCTGGAGACGGGGATCTATCCCGACTTCATCGTGGTCGACGGCTCGGAAGGGGGCACGGGGGCGGCGCCGCTGGAGTTCTCCAACCACATGGGCATGCCGCTGCAGGACGGGCTCGCGATCGTGCACAACACCCTGATCGGGGCGGGGATCCGGGACCGGATCCGGATCGGCGCCTCGGGCAAGGTGGTCTCGGCCTTCGACATCTGCCGCACGCTGGCGATGGGGGCGGACTGGTGCAACTCGGCCCGCGGCTTCATGTTCGCGGTCGGCTGCATCCAGGCCCAGGCCTGCCACACCAACGAGTGCCCCGCCGGCGTCGCCACCCAGGACAAGCTGCGCCAGCGGGCGGTGGACGTGACCGACAAGTCGGTGCGGGTGGCGAACTTCCACCGCAACACGCTCAAGGCCGTGGCGCACATGATCGGCGCGGCGGGGCTCGAGCATCCGGGCGAGATCAGCCCCTATCACTTCAACTTCCGCCAGAAGATGGGCGAGACCATCGAGGGCGACCTGATCTTCAACCCGATCCCCGAGGGAAGCCTGCTGGACGGCACCTGCGAGGTCGAGGCGCTGATGTCGCGCTGGCGCCGCGCGCGCTCCGACAGCTTCGCGCGGCCGGAGCGGATCTCGGCCCACCGGCCCGGCCACAAGGTGCGCCGGGCGGTGGAGCGCCCGCCGACCGAGCCCGCCGCGGGCGGCGGCGGCGACGCGGCCGCCGAGAAGGCCTGAGCGGGCCGACGGACGACCCGCGCGCCGCTCCGCGGCCCGCGAGCCCGCCCGCCCGGCCCGCCTTCGGGGGCGGTCCCGCAGGGTGCCTCCGGATCCGCGATCCCCGGGGCCCCGGAGAGCCGTCGGCGGCAGGGGCGCGTGCCGCGCGGCGCGCGCCCGCCTCAGAGGATCAGGTCGTGGGCGGAGAACCCGCGGGCGTCGACCAGCTTGACCTCGAAGTCCGCCCGCGCGTCCCCGTCGACGTCCGCGCGGACCATGACGTCGCCCTTCGTCTCGCGGAACCAGACCGAGTAGGGCTCGGCCCGCCGTCCGGAGACGGCGAAGTCCTGCTCGCCGCGATGGTTGACCGAGGCGTCGATGGCGCCGAGGAACAGAAAGTCGTGGCGCGGGTCGAAGTTGCGGATCACGTCGCGCTCCGACCCCGGCGGGAGTCGCGCCAGTCATCGTAGATCAGGAAGTCCTCGGCCAAGTCGTCGCCGAGGTCGACGCGGTCGGAGCCGCCGCCGGGCAGGGCGGTGTCCGAGTGCCGGCCGCCGAACAGGCGGTCGTCGCCGCCGCCGCCCGAGAGCTCGTCCTCCCCCGGGCCGCCCCACAGGCGGTCGCCTCCGCCGCCGCCGAGCAGCACGTCGTCGCCGGCGCCGCCCTCGATCCGGTCCCGGCCGCCGCCGCCCTGGGCGAAGTCGTCGTGCCCGCCGCCGAAGATCCGGTCGGCCCCGCCGTTGCCCAGCAGCACGTCGTCGCCGGCCTTGCCCTCGATCCGGTCCTTGCCGGCGCCCGCCAGCAGCCGGTCGCGCCCGGCGGTCCCGATCACGCGGTCGTCGCCCCCGAGCAGGTCGTCGTAGCCCCGCGCGGCGCTGAAGCCGAGAACCACCCGCTCGTAGCCGGAGATCCGGAACAGCAGCGAGCCGTCGGTTCCCAGGAAGTCGCTCCAGACCCAGTGCCGCAGATCGTCCTCGAGCGTGTAATAGGGCACGCCCCAGCGGACGCCTTCGACGGGATAGGACGCGACCTCGCCGGTGCCCGGATCGCGCAGCCCCGCGCGCTGGTGATAGGTCCCGGTCTCGGGGTCGTAGTTGACGTGTCCGGGCAGGAACACGAGGACATAGGGCACGGCGTCGAGCCATCCGCTCATGTCGAGCCCGTCGGTTCGGTCGCTGTTGCCGCCGGCAAAGCCGCGAACGGTCACCATGGTCGCCTCCGGAAACGGTTTCGGAAATCGCCCCACCCTACGTCGCCGCGCCGGGGCCGCAACCGCGTTCCGCCCCCGCGGACGCCAGGGCGCAGAGGCTGTGGCCCGGGCGCCGTTCCGGTCGTCGCGGGCCCGCGGCGCGAAAGGGCGCGCCCGGCGCTCCCGGCCGGGGGCCGGACGCGCCGTCGGGTCGGATGCGGCTTGATCCCGCGGCGGCAGGAAGGCTAGAGACGCCTCTCGGGCCGGGCCTCGCGCAGGGCGGCCGGACAGGTGGACCGCACGCACGGGTGGAAGGAGAACCGCATGGCCGCGAGCGACGATCGGCTGCTGGTGAGCACGGAGTGGCTGGCCGAGCATCTCGATGCGCCCGACGTACGCGTGCTGGACGCCTCGTGGTGGCTGCCCGACGCCGGGCGCGACGCGAAGGCCGAGTACGCCCAGGCCCATATCCCCGGCGCCCAGTTCTTCGACATCGACGAGATCTCCGACAGCCGCTCGGAACTGCCGCACATGGCGCCCCCGCAGGAGAAGTTCGTCTCCCGCGTCCGCGCCATGGGCATCGGCGACGCGCACCGGGTGGTGGTCTACGACGCGGCCGGCCTGTTCTCGGCCGCGCGGGTGTGGTGGCTGTTCCGCCTCTTCGGGCACCATGACGTGGCGGTGCTGGACGGGGGCCTGCCCAAGTGGCTGGCCGAGGGGCGCCCGACCGAGGACATGGCCCCCCTGCCGCGCGACCGCCATTTCGTCGCCCGGCGCAACGCCATGCTGGTCAAGGACGTGACCCAGGTCGCCGCCGCCCTGAAGCTGGGGCGCGAGCAGATCGTGGACGCCCGCTCCGCCCCCCGTTTCGCGGGCGAGCAGCCGGAGCCGCGGCCGGGCCTGCGCGCCGGCCACATCCCCGGCGCGCGCAACGTGCCCTACAACAGCCTGCTGAACGCCGACGGCACGATGAAGGACGCGGACGCCCTGCGCGCGGTGTTCGAGGCGGCGGGCGTGGACCTCTCGCGCCCGGTGATCTCCTCCTGCGGCTCGGGCGTCACCGCCTGCGTGGTGGACCTGGCGCTGGAGCGGGTGGGCCACAAGCAGCATGCGGTCTACGACGGCTCCTGGGCCGAGTGGGGGGCCTACCCCGACCTCGCCATCGAGACGGGCCCGGCGCGGTGACCAACGCCGGCGGCATCTCGGGGCGCGCGGGCGACCGGGTCGCCGTCGCCATCACCTGGCTGGAGATGAGCCGCCGGCCGGAGGGGGCGCACCCGCCCCTGCCGATGAATGCCCCCGTGGCGCTGGTGCGCGCCAAGGCGCCGCCGGCGGCCTATTTCCTCTACCTCTACCGCCTGGTCGGCGAGGCCTGGGAGTGGACGGACCGGCTCGACGACGATCCCGCGACGCTGGGCGCGGAGCTGGCGCGCGAGGACATGGGGCTCCACACCCTGATGTGGGAGGGCTGGCCCGCAGGCTTCTTCCTGCTCGACTGGCGGCAGGCGGGGGTCTGCGACCTGGCCTATTTCGGCCTCGCCGAGGCGACCCGCGGCCGGGGCCTCGCGCGCTGGCTGCTGGCCGAGGCGATCCACGCCGGCTGGTCGCGACCCGGCGTCGAGAAGCTGACGGTGAACACCTGCGCCCTCGACCACCCCTCGGCGCTGCCGCTCTACCAGCGGGCCGGCTTCTCGCCGGTGCGCCGGACGGAGGTGGAGCGCGTGCTGACCCGCGACATCGACTGACGGCGCCGCGTCAGGCCGCGCGCCCGCGGCCTCTGCAACGCCCGCGGCGCGCCGCGGGCGTTTGCGCGTGGGGGCGACGTTTCCCGGGGGCGGCCGGAGGGCAAGCCCTCCGGCGGCGGGAGCGCCGCGTCGGGCGGGGCGCCGGAGGCGAGGTTCGGCTCGCGGCGCGGGGCGGGCGTTTGCGCCTGGGGGCGCGTCCCGGGGGCGGCCGGAGGGGAGACCCTCCGGCGGAGGGAGCGCCGCGTCGGGCGGGGCGCCGGAGGCGAGGTTCGGCTCGCGGCGCAGGGCCGGCGGGGCGCCCGGGGCGTGCGGCGAGTCGTCCTGCCGATCTGGGCCGGGGCGGGAGCGCGCGGGCTGCGGGCGGGGCACGTGGGAGGCGGCGAGTCGTCTCGCGGCGGCCGTCCGATGTGGCGGAGCGCAGCGTCGCGGCGGGGGCCGGTTGCGACTCGTAGGTTAATGTTGCTAGTTCGTTCCGTATTGGCAGACCCCCCACCCCTAGGGCCCCGGCTGAGGTCAACGACTAAATCTAGCGGGATTGCAGAAAAACGGGGTTGTCGAGTCGGCCGGATTCCATAATCTTGGGCTCAGCAGGACGGAGCCGCCTACATCTGGTGGTCGCCGCCACCCCGGGGGCCTCGGCCACCCTACCGAACATCAAGATCCTGGGCGCCCCTGGCGCCCCTGCCGCGCGGAGGGGTTCGCGCGGCCCCGTGACAAGCGTCTTAAGCGCCTGGCGAAACAGGCCGAAGAGGGACAGACCAAAATGCAGATCGACCGCCGTTTCACCGAAGCCGGCGCCTCCCCCTACGAGGCCTTCGAGTTCCGCAAGGCGACCTCTGAGATCCGCAATCCCAACGGCTCGATCGTCTTCCAGCTCAAGGACATCGACGTCCCCGCGGGCTGGTCGCAGGTCGCCGCCGACGTGCTGGCCCAGAAGTATTTCCGCAAGGCCGGCGTGCCCGCGCGCCTGAAGAAGGTCGCCGAGGAGGGCGTGCCCGAGTTCCTGTGGCGCTCGGTCCCCGACGAGGACGCGCTCAAGAAGCTCTCGCGCGACAAGCGCTACGGCGGCGAGACCAAGGCCCAGCAGGTCTTCGACCGGCTCGCCGGCGCCTGGGCCTACTGGGGCTGGAAGGGCGGCTACTTCACCTCCGAGGCCGACGCGCAGGCCTACTACGACGAGATGCGCCACATGCTCTGCGCGCAGATGGCCGCGCCGAACTCGCCGCAGTGGTTCAACACCGGCCTGCACTGGGCCTATGGCATCGACGGCCCGTCGCAGGGCCACTTCTACGTCGACTACCAGACCGGCGAGCTGGTGAAGTCCGCCTCGGCCTACGAGCACCCGCAGCCCCACGCCTGCTTCATCCAGTCCGTCTCCGACGACCTGGTGAACGAGGGCGGGATCATGGACCTGTGGACCCGCGAGGCGCGGCTGTTCAAGTACGGCTCCGGCACCGGCACCAACTTCTCCTCCGTTCGCGCGGAGAACGAGCCGCTGGGCGGCGGCGGCCGCTCGTCGGGCCTGATGTCCTTCCTCAAGATCGGCGACCGCGCCGCGGGCGCCATCAAGTCGGGCGGCACCACCCGCCGCGCCGCCAAGATGGTGATCTGCGACATGGATCACCCCGACGTGGAGGCCTTCATCAACTGGAAGGTCCGCGAGGAGCAGAAGGTCGCCTCCCTCGTCGCCGGCTCCAAGGCGCATGAGCGCCGCCTCAACGAGATCTTCGAGGGCATCCGCGCCTGGGACGGCGCGGAGGAGGACGCGACCGACCCCAAGAAGAACCCGTCGCTGAAAAAGGCCCTCAAGGCCGCCCGCCGCGACATGATCCCCGAGACCTACGTCAAGCGCGTCCTCCAGTACGCCGCCCAGGGCTATTCCTCGATCGAGTTCTCGACCTACGACACCGACTGGGACGGCGAGGCCTACCTGACGGTCTCCGGCCAGAACTCCAACAACTCGGTGCGCGTGACCGACGCGTTCCTCGAGGCGGTGCGCGAGGACAAGCCCTGGGAGCTGATCCGCCGGACCGACGGCAAGGTCGCCAAGACCGTCTCGGCGCGCGAGCTCTGGGACCAGATCGGCCATGCCGCCTGGGCCTGCGCCGACCCGGGCATCCAGTTCCACGACACCATCAACGCCTGGCACACCTGCCCGGCGGACGGGCCGATCCGGGCGTCCAACCCGTGCTCGGAGTACATGTTCCTCGACGACACGGCCTGCAACCTGGCCTCGATGAACCTGCTCGCCTTCCTCGAGGCCGGCGAGTTCGACGTCGAGGGCTATGAGCACGCCACCCGCCTGTGGACCGTGACGCTCGAGATCTCGGTGCTGATGGCGCAGTTCCCCTCGAAGGAGATCGCGCAGCGGAGCTACGATTACCGCACGCTGGGCCTCGGCTACGCCAACATCGGCGGCCTGCTGATGAACATGGGCCTCGCCTATGACTCGGAGGAGGGCCGCGCCCTCGGCGGCGCCCTGACCGCGATCCTGACCGGCGTCGCCTATGCGACCTCGGCCGAGATGGCCGCCGAGGTGGGTCCGTTCCCCCGCTACCAGGCCAACGCCTCGGACATGCTGCGGGTGATCCGCAACCACCGCCGCGCCGCCTATGGCGAGACCCAGGGCTACGAGGGCCTGGCGGTGAACCCGGTGGCGCTCGACATCGAGAACTGCCCCGACGCCCTGCTGGTCGAGCGCGCCCAGCGCGCCTGGGACGAGGCCCTGGCGCTCGGCGAGGCCCACGGTTTCCGCAACGCCCAGTCCTCCGTGATCGCGCCGACGGGGACCATCGGTCTCGTCATGGACTGCGACACGACGGGCATCGAGCCGGACTTCGCCCTGGTGAAATTCAAGAAGCTGGCCGGCGGCGGCTACTTCAAGATCATCAACCAGTCGGTCCCCGCCGCGCTGGAGACGCTGGGCTACGACGAGGTCGCCATCGACCGGATCGTGCGCTACGCCGTCGGCCACGGCACGCTGTCGAACGCCCCCGGCCTGAACCTCGCCGCCCTCTCCGCCAAGGGCTTCGGCCCCGAGCAGCTGGAGAAGGTCGAGGCCGCGGTCGAGAGCGCCTTCGACATCTCCTTCGTCTTCAACCAGTTCACCCTGGGCCTGGAGTTCTGCCGCGACACGCTGGGCGTGCCGGAGGAGAAGCTCAACGACCCGGCCTTCTCGCTCCTGAAGCACCTGGGCTTCTCGAAGGCCGACATCGAGGCCGCCAACCTGCACGTCTGCGGCGCCATGACGGTCGAGGGCGCCCCGGGCCTGGAGCCGGAGCACCTGCCGGTCTTCGACTGCGCCAACCCCTGCGGCAAGATCGGGGTGCGTTACCTCTCGGTCGAGAGCCACATCCGCATGATGGCCGCGGCGCAGTCCTTCATCTCGGGCGCGATCTCCAAGACCGTGAACATGCCCAACGAGGCCACGATCGAGGACTGCCTGGACGCCTATGAGCTCTCCTGGAGCCTCGGCGTGAAGGCCAATGCGCTCTACCGCGACGGCTCCAAGCTCTCGCAGCCCCTTTCGGCCTCGCTGATCGAGGACGAGGAGGAAGAGGAGGAGCTGATCGAGGCGCCGATGGCCGCCCGCGCCGAGATCATCGCCGAGAAGATCGTCGAGAAGGTGATCGTCAAGGAGGTGATGCGCCAGCAGGCCGACCGCCAGAAGCTGCCCGAGCGGCGCAAGGGCTACACCCAGAAGGCCATCGTCGGCGGCCACAAGGTCTACCTGCGCACCGGCGAGTACCAGGACGGGCGCCTCGGCGAGATCTTCATCGACATGCACAAGGAAGGCGCCGCCTTCCGCGCGATGATGAACAACTTCGCCATCGCGATCTCGGTGGGGCTCCAGTACGGCGTGCCGCTCGAGGAGTTCGTGGAGGCCTTCACCTTCACCCGCTTCGAACCGGCCGGGCTGGTGCAGGGCAACGACTCGATCAAGAACGCGACCTCGATCCTCGACTACATCTTCCGCGAGCTGGCGGTGTCGTATCTCGACCGCACCGACCTCGCCCATGTGCAGCCCGAGGGCGTGCGCTTCGACGAGATGGGCCGCGGCGACGAGGAGGGGAAGCGCAACTTCGACGAGGCGCCCGAGAGCGTGGCCGAGCAGGCGGTGGCGATGCTGCGCGAGATGACCTCGCCCGGCTACACCCGCCAGCGGATGCCGCAGAACCTGCTGGTGCTGCGCGGCGGCATGGACCTGACGGCCGAGACCTCGGTCGCCGCGGTCTCGACCTCGGTCGAGGCGCAGCCGGTGGGCTCGGCGCTGGCCGACACGCTGGTCAAGCCGGCGGCGATGGACGACCGCGCCAAGGCCCGCATGCAGGGCTACGAGGGCGACCCCTGCGGGGAATGCGGGAACTTCACCCTGGTGCGCAACGGCACCTGCCTGAAGTGCAACACCTGCGGCGGCACCTCGGGCTGCAGCTGATCGCGAGGGACGAGGGGAGCGGCGGCGTCTCGCCGCTCCCGCATGGAACAGGCCGCAGGCGAAAAAACCTACGAGCAGACAGCGAGAGAAGCCTGATCCGACCCCCCTTGGGGAGGCGCCCGCCGCGCCTCCCCGTTTTCTTGCGCGCCGCTTAACTTGGGGCCCGGGCCTTGCCGGGGCGACGGTTGCCGGAGGGCGGGGACCGCGGCTCGACTGGAGGTCGCGGGGCCGCGGGCCGAACTGGGGCCCGCGTCTTGGCCCGGGCAGGTCGAGCGCAAGTCGCGGCGCCGACTTTAACGATTTCTCAATGTTTCCTTGCGAAAAGCGACTCTCCGGTCGAACGGCCGGGCCCGGTCCGAACGGCCGGGGGCCTTCCGCATCGGGGGGCGTCGCGCGGGGCGCGGAAGCGTCCCGGCCGCGGGTCGGTCTCGATGCCGCCGAAGGCGCGGGTCCCGGATCGGGACCTGCCCGGGAAACGCCCGGGCGCGCGCGGGAAGCCTGCGCGTCTGACGTTGCCGAAGCGCACGGAACCGGGCCGCGGATCACCCGCGGCGGTCGGAGGGCGACCGCCGGACGAAGGACGGGATCGCCTGGGACCTCGCGACGCCGCGGGGGAGGATGACCGGCGGAGGCGGGCGCGCGCAACGGGCGCCCGGGACCCTGCCGGGCCGCTCCCCGAAGACGCCGCCTCCAGCGCTGCGGACACCGCCGGGCAGGCCATCATGCTTGGGACCCTCGCCACTCACCCGCCGTCCGGCGCCGCGCGCCGGGTCGACCCTGCGCTCGCCGCCGAACGGCCGGCGACGGATGCGCCCGACGCCGCCGCGCCCCCGCGCCGCGGCGCGCCGCAGACCGTCGATCCGGGCGCCGTCGCCCCGGCGCTGGCGGCTCTCGCGCGGGGCCGGGCCGAGCCGGGCTCGGTCTTCGCCGCCCGCCTCGCCGCCCCCTGGGGCGACGAGGCGGAGGCCGCGCCCTCCGCCCCCCGCTCCGCCGCCGAGGCCGCCGCGGAGGCCGCCGCGGGGGCCTCGGCCGAGCCGCCCCCGACCCCGCGCAGCCCCGACCCCCTGCAGGCCGGCCTGACCGACGAGCAGCTCGCCCAGGTGGCCCAGATGCTGCAGCGCGACCGCGAGGTGCGCGAGCACGAGACCGCCCATGTCATCGCCGGCCGTCCCTGGGCGGGGCCCGCCGTCTATCTCTACCAGACCGGGCCGGACGGGCGGCGCTACGCCATCGGCGGCTTCGCGCCCATCGACGCCTCGCCGATCGAGGGCAACCCGGAGGCGACGGCGGCGAAGATGCGCATCGTCATCGACGCGGCCCTCGCGCCCCCCGACCCCTCGCCCGCCGACCGCCACGTGGCGGCGATGGCCCAGGCGCGCCTGCAGGCCGCGCTCGCCGCGATCTCGGAGGCGAGCCGCCTCGCCCGCGCAGGCGACGACGCCGGCGCCGAGGCGGCGCGGGAGCGGGTCTCCCTCAGGATCTGACCCCGCCGCCTCCCGCCGCCGCCGGATGCGCCGCGTCGACCCTCGCGCCCCGGGCGGGCGGCAGGCCCGCGGCGCGTCCCCGCGCTGCGCCCGGGGCGGGCGGGTCCCCCGGCGCGCCGCTCCGAGGACAGGCGCCGGTCCGCGCGTGGCGGCGGGCGGAGCCCCGGGCGCCAAGGCGCCCGGGGCGCGCCGCGTCGGCCGTGGCGCCGGCGGCTGGCGTTCGGCCCGCGGCGCGGCCGCGCGTCGCGCCAGCGGCGGGCGCGCCCCGGGGGACGGCGGAGCATTGCGGCGGCGCCCTGCGCCAGGGGCGGAGGTTGGGAGCCCGGCCGCCGGGGCGCCCGGGGCGCGCGCCGCGTCGGGCGTCGCGCGCGGGGGCGGCGCGCCGCCCGCGGCGCGGTCCGGCGCCACGCCTGTGGCGGGCGGGGCGCGGGGAGCGGGGATTTCTCTTCCGGCCGAGGTCGGGCCCGCGGTTCGGGCAGGGCGCCCGGGCGACCGGCGCCGCGCCGGGATGCGCCGCGGGCGAAGGGCCGGCCGCAGGCGCGACGGCTGACGCGGCGCCTCGGGGTCGGGTCAGTCGGCGGAGCCGCCGGAGCGGGCGCCCATGCCCAGCTGCATCACGCCCCGGCGCAGGGGCGCCAGGTCGTGGATCGCCTTCAGCCCCATCCGGCGCAGGTCGCGCAGCGGCGGCGAGGCCAGCATCGCCGTTCGGTTCAGCGCGTCTATCCCCGCCACCCGCGCCGCCATCTCCGGCCAGCGCGCCCGGTGGTAGGCCGCCAGCACCGCGGGCGCGCCGGGATCGCGCCCGGCCCGCGCCGCCTCGCCCGCCAGCCGCGCCAGGACCGCCGCGTCGGCGATGGACATGTTCAGCCCCTGCGCCCCGATCGGCGGCACCACATGGGCCGCCTCGCCCATCAGCGCCACCCGCGCCCCGTCCAGCCGCGGCGCCAGCTGCGTCACGATCGGCCAGAGCGCCACCGGCGACACCGCCCGCAGCCATCCCAGCACCCCGCAGGAGCGCGCGTTCAGCGCCTGGGAGAAGGCCTCGGGATCCTCGCCCGCCATCCGGTGCAGGGCGGCGGCCCTCGGCCCCTCCTCCATCCACACGACCGAGGAGCGCGGCCGCCCCTGCGCGTCGTCGGGCAGGGGCACCAGGGTGAAGGGGCCGCCGGTGCGGTGGATCTCGGTCGAGACGTCCCGGTGCGGCTCGGGATGCGCCACCGCGAAGACCAGCGCCTTCTGCGAATAGCTCCACCGCGGCGCCTCCAGCCCGGCCATGCGGCGGGTGGGGCTGTCGCGCCCGTCGGCCGCGACCACCAGCCGCGCCCGCACCCGGGTCCCGTCGGAGAGGGCGGCCAGCGCCTCGCCCTCGCGCGCCACCAGCCGCGATAGGGCGGCGGGGGCGCGCAGGGCGCCGTGGGGCAGGGCCGCGAGCCGCTCGGTCAGGGCGGCGCGGATGGCGAGGTTGGGCAGGTTCCAGCCGAAGGGGGCCACCTGCATCTCGGCCGCCTCGAAATCCGCCGTCTCGCGCGGGGCCTCGGCCCGTCCGCCGGCGTCGATCAGGCGCATCACCTTCAGGGGCGCGGCGCGCGGCGCCATCAGCGCCCAGGCGCCGCAGCGCTCCAGCGCCTCGACCGAGGGCGTCAGCAGCGCGGCGGTGCGGAGGTCCGCCCCCGGCGCCTCGGGTCCTGCGGGGGGCGGGGCCGCGTCCACGCACAGGGTCTCGAGGCCCTCGGCGGCGAACAGGCAGGCGGCCGAGAGGCCCGCCGCCCCGCCGCCCACGACCAGGATGTCGACATCGATCCGTTCCATGCCCCGGAGATAGCGCGGCCGAAGCCCCGGCGCCACGCGGCACGGCGGCCGGCGACGTCGCGCGCGCCGGATCCAGAGCCGTGCGGAGGGGAGGGGGCAGCCCGAGAGGCCGAAGACAGGGCGCGGTCGCCGCACGGACGCGCAACCCCCTGCAACGGCGCGCCGGCGGCCGCGGCGGAGCGAGGCCCCGGGTCAGGCCCGGGGCGCCTGGGGCGGAGCGGTCGCTCCGCGCCCGGGCGCGGCGGCTGCGGAGAGCAGGCGCCCGCGCTCAGACCAGCTGTTCGAGGAACCCCGCCAGGTCGTCGGTCTGGTGCAGGACGTGGGGGGCGGGCGCCTCGACCTCGCCGGCCCTGGGGTCGACCCAGACCGTCTCCAGCCCCAGCTCGCAGGGGGCGCGCAGGTTGCGGGGGTCGTCCTCGAACATCGCCGCGCGCTTCGGGTCCAGCCCGTCGGCGCCGAAGATGCGGGTGTAGGCCGCCGGCGCGGGCTTGGGCGTGTAGAAGGCGCTCTCGACCCCGTAGAAGGCCTCGAACAGGTCCCGGATGCCGATCGCCTCGGTCACCTGGCGCGCATAATGCGCGGTGCCGTTGGTGTAGACGATGGAGCGGCCGGGCAGCGCCTCGATCGCCGCGCGCAGGCGGGCGTTGCGCTGGAGGGGGGCGAAGTCGATGTCGTGCACGAACTCCAGGAACGGGTCCGGGTCGATGCCGTGGTGGATCATCAGCCCCGCCAGAGTGGTGCCGTGGTCGTGCCAGTAGGCGCGGCGCATGCGGGCGGCCTCGGCCTCGTCCACCCCCAGCTCGCGGATCACGAAGGCGGTGATCTTCGCCTCGATCTGGTCGAACAGCCGCTCGTGCGGCGGGTAGAGCGTGTTGTCGAGGTCGAACACCCAAGTCTCCACCCGCACGAAGGCGCGGCGGAGGGCGTCGGGATCGCGGTCGGGGGAAAGCGTGGCGAGGCTCATCCACGGGCGATAGCATCCGCCCGGCCCCCCGTCCATCGACGCGCCGCCGCGGGTCCTGAAGTCGACGCGCCGCCGCGGGCGCTGCCGCCCCACGCGCGGTTGCGGGCGGGCCGGACCGCCCCACATTGATCCGCACCGACAGGCGACGAGGGGAGAACGGCGATGTACGCGGCGGACGAATGGCGCGGGGCGCAGGGCAGGCGCTGGGCGAAGGGCGCCGAGGCGCAGGACCGCTTCCTGGAAGCCTTCGGCGAGGCCGCGATGGCCGCGCAGGGCCCGGTCGCCGCGCTCAGCGTGCTGGACCTGGGCTGCGGCGCCGGGGCGACCACCGTGGCGCTGGCCCGGGCCGGGGCGCGGGTGACCGGGGTCGACGTCTCGCCCGACCTGGTGGCGATGACCCGCGCGCGCCTCGCCGCCGCCGGCCTCCCGGCCGAGACGGCCGAGGCGGTGGAGGCCGACGCCGCCCTCGCCCCGCCGCCGGGCCCTTACGACCGGCTGTTCTCCCGCTTCGGCTGCATGTTCTTCGACGCGCCCGAGGCCGCCTGGCGCACCCTGCGCCGCTCCACCGCCCCCGGCGGCTGGCTGACCGCGGTGGCCTGGCGGACGCTGGAGGAGAACGAGTGGGCCTCGCTCGGCTTCGCCGCCGCGCGGGAGGCCTTCGAGGAGGCGGGCGAGCCCTTCGCCCCCGCAGCCGCCCCCGGCGCGCCCGGCCCCTTCGGCTGGGGCGACCCGCTGGTCGTGCGCCCCTGGCTCGAGGGCGCGGGCTGGCGCGAGGTCGCCTTCTCCCCCCTCGACCTCTCGCTGCCCGCCGCCGACCCCGCCGACCCCGACCCGGTGGAGAGCGCGACGACCCGCGCGATGGAGACGGGCCCGGTCGCCGGCCGCCTGCGCGACGCCCCCGCCCCCCTGCGCGAGGCGACCGCCAAGCGCCTGCGCGCGCTCTTCGCCGAGCGGGCGGAGCGGGGGGCGCTGGAGCTCTCCTGCGCGGCCTGGATCGTCACCGCCCAGGCCTGATCCGTCCGCCCGGTCGTTCATCGACGCGCGTGCAAACGCATCCCGCCCAGTGGTCTCGCGGGGCCTGAACTGACGCAGCGTCCCGCTGGTTCCAATTGATGCGTGAGGTCAACGTCGCCGGCCATCTACTTGAGGCCGCGCGATTTTGGCCAAACGTGGCCACAACAGGGCAACCATGGCGGCGAAACCCATGTAATTAACGCATTTTCGCGTGACCGAGCCGCCGCCTTGGGTTAACCTGCTTGCCAATACAACAAGGCGCGGACGGCGAAACAAAAAGACCGGCGCGTCGGTGAATCGAGCGGCAACCGACCCATCCCATATCCGCGTGCCGCGGGACCTTCGCGTCCCGTTGCGAACGCGCAGCCCGAGGCAGGCGGCCCGGGGCGGGTCCAGAACAAACAGGCGGGCGACATGTCCCTCACTCTCATGATTCCGGAGCAGACCGAGCTGTCTCCGCGCATCACCGTCTTCGGCGTGGGCGGGGCCGGCGGCAACGCGGTCAACAACATGATCGAGCAGGCGCTGGACGGGGTCGACTTCGTCGCCGCCAACACCGATGCGCAGGCCCTCCAGCAGTCCAAGGCGACCCGCCGCATCCAGCTGGGCGCCACCGTGACCCAGGGGCTCGGCGCCGGCGCCAAGCCCCAGGTCGGCTGCTCGGCCGCCGAGGAGTCGATCGAGGAGATCGTCGAGAGCCTGCACGGCGCCCACATGTGCTTCATCACCGCCGGCATGGGCGGCGGCACCGGCACCGGCGCCGCCCCGGTCATCGCCCGCGCCGCGCGCGAGATGGGCGTGCTGACCGTCGGCGTGGTGACCAAGCCCTTCCACTTCGAGGGCGCGCGCCGCATGCGCTTCGCCGAGACCGGGATCGAGGAGCTGCAGCGCGTCGTCGACACGCTGATCATCATCCCCAACCAGAACCTGTTCCGCCTGGCCAACGAGCGCACGACCTTCGCCGAGGCCTTCATGATGGCCGACGACGTGCTCTACCAGGGCGTCAAGGGCGTCACCGACCTGATGGTCCGCCCCGGCCTCATCAACCTCGACTTCGCCGACGTCCGCTCGGTGATGGACGAGATGGGCAAGGCGATGATGGGCACCGGCGAGGCCGCGGGCGAGGATCGCGCCGTGCAGGCCGCCGAGAAGGCGATCGCCAACCCGCTGCTCGACGAGATCAGCCTCAAGGGCGCCCGCGGCGTGCTGATCAACATCACCGGCGGCTACGACCTGACGCTGTTCGAGCTCGACGAGGCCGCGAACCGCATCCGCCAGGAGGTCGACCCCGACGCCAACATCATCGTCGGCTCGACGCTGGACCCCGACATCGACGGCGTGATGCGCGTCTCGGTCGTGGCCACCGGCATCGAGGCCGAGGAAGGCGTGCGCGAGGCCCCGCGCCCGGTCCGCTCGACCGAGGCCCGGGCCGTCGAGGCGCCGGCCCCCGCGCCGCAGCCCGCCGCCCAGCCCGAGCCGGTCGCCGCCCAGGCGGTCCCGCAGCCGGCGCCCCAGCCCGTGCCGCAGCCGGTCGCCCGCCTGCACGACTACGACGAGCGCCCGATGACCGAGGCGCCCGCCGCCGCGGCCGAGAGCCAGCCCGCCAACCGCTTCGAGCAGGACGGCGCCTTCATCGCCCCCGCCGCCCAGTCGGCGGAGGAGGCCGAGGCCGAGCCCGCGCCGGCCCCCCGCGTCGCCGGCGAGCCCACGCCCGAGACGCTGGCCCGCCTGCAGGCCGCCGTCTCCCACCCCGCCGACCCGGCCGCCCGCCGCCGCGAGGCGCCGGCCGCCCAGCCGACGCCGGCCGCGCGCCCCGCGCCCGTGCCCCAGCCCGCCGCGCGGCAGGAGACCCGCTTCGGGATCAACAGCCTGATCCACCGCATGACCGGCTCGGGCGAGAGCGCCGCGCGCCCCGCCTCCCGCGAGCCGAGCCTGCACGGCCGCGCCGACGACCAGGCCGAGGCCGACCGTCAGCGCGAGATCCCGGCCTTCCTGCGCCGCCAGGCCAACTGAGCCGCGCCCGCCGGACCTCCGGCGGGCCCCAGACGACCTCCGCCGCCCGGCCCCGGACCCCCGGGGCCGGGCGGTTCGCGTTCGGGGGGGGCGTGGTCGATTGACGAGGCGGCGGGATTCCGGTCTGTTCATGTCGATTGATGAGAAGGCCGCGGGAACCTGCGCGGCGCGACGGGGGGACCGATGTTCGAATTGCTCGTGGGCGTCTTCGTCGTCGCCGCGATCGCCTTCCTGGCCGCGACGGCGGCGCTGATCCGCCCCTTCCGCCCCTTCGAGTCCCGGATGAGCGCGCTGCGCGGCCTCGGCCTCAGCCTGCTGTGCGCGGTGGCGGCGATGTTCGGCGCGGCGATCCTGACCGAGACGCCCGTCGTGGCCGAGGCCCCCGTCGTCTCCCCCCAGAACGTCGACGCCCTGTTCGAGCGCGACGCCCCCCCCGCCTCCCGGGCCGAGGCCGGTCCGACCCGCGCCGAGCGGGTGGCGGCCGAGGCCCGCGCCCTGGCCGAGGCCCGCGCGGCCGCCGAAGCGGCCGCCGCCGCCGCGACGCCTGCCGCGGCCCCCGCCCCGGTTTCGCCGGAGCCGCCGGCGGCAGAGGTCGGCGCGCTGATGGCCGCCATCGCCGCCGCCGACTGGAAGGCCGCGGCTCTCGGCCTCGCCGACCTGCGCCGGGGCGGCTACGACCTCGAGCGCACGTTGGTCTCGGCCGAGCGCGCCGCCCGCGCCAAGGTCCGCGGAATCCCGCCCGACGACCCGGCCTCGGCCCGCGACGGCTACCTGCTGCTCGCCTCCATCGACCCCGGCCAGGGCGGCTATGCCGAGAAGGCCGAGGGCTACGCCGCCGCCGCCGATCGGGCGACGAGCGTCGATCCGGCCGAGGCGCTGGTCCGCCGCCGCGACCCCGACGGCACCGTCTGGCTGGAGCATCCCGCCCGGCCGCAGACGCTCGGCGACCGCTCCACCGTGCTGCTCGCCATCGGGCGGCAGGGCGAGGGGCCGCCGTGGCTGGAGATGCGCACCGTCTACTCCGGCCGGCGCTGGCTGTTCGTGGACTCGGTCGAGGTCTCCATCGCCGGCGCCGCCGAGACGCTCGCCTTCGGCTGGTTCGAGCGCCGCCAGGACGCCGCCGCCTACGAGTGGCGCGACGAGCGGCCGGACCCGGGGCAGCTCGCCCTCCTGCGCCGCCTGGCCGCCGCCGAGGGCGCGATCCTGCGCTTCAACGGCATGCAGGAGGGCCGCGACGAGCCCTTCCCCCGCGCCGACCGCGTGGCGCTGGCCGAGATGCTGGCCGCCTGGGACGCCCTCGCCGCCGAGTGACCCTGCCCTCGGGCGACGATTTCCGCGCCCGGCTCCCGCCCCGGAATGCCCAATTCGGCCAATGGCTTGCCGCGCTGCGTGAGTCCCTGTCGCAAAACGTTGCAAAGCTTGATTTGTCTGGAAATCCCCCTGGGCCTACCTGCAGGTCAACGAAGAAGCCGCGAAGGCTTCCCGACAGGCGAGCAGCGAGAGTGAGGGCGAGACAGTGCAGGCCACCGTCAAATCGGCGATCGAGTTCCGCGGCTTCGGCCTTCATTCCGGCCGACCCGTGCGTCTGCGCATCCTGCCCGCCTCGGTCAACTACGGCATCTGGTTCAAGCGCGTGGACGTCGACGCCGACGGCTCCGGCCGCGACGCCATGATCCACGCCCGCTGGGACCTGGTCGCCGACACCCGCCTGTGCACCGTGATCCGCAACCGCGACGGCGTCTCCGTCTCGACCATCGAGCATGTGATGGCCGCCCTCGCCGGCTGCGGCGTGACCAACGCGCTGGTGGAGATCGACGGGCCGGAAGTGCCGATCATGGACGGCTCGTCCGTCGCCTTCGCCGAGGCGATCCGCGCCGCCGGCCTCGTCGGCCTGCGCGGCGAGGCGCGCGCGATCCGCATCCTCAAGCCGATCGAGGTCGAGGACAACGGCCGCCTGGCCCGGCTGGAGCCCGCCGACAATTTCGAGATCGACTTCGGCATCGACTTCGAGGACGCCGCCATCGGCTCCCAGTGGCTGACCCTGACGCTGGTCAACGGCGCCTTCATGGAGCATCTGGCCGACTGCCGCACCTTCTGCCGCCAGGCCGAGGTGGACGCGATGCAGAAGGCCGGCCTCGCGCTCGGCGGCTCGCTCGACAACGCCATCGTGGTCGACGGCGACCGCGTGCTGAACCCCGGCGGCCTGCGCCGCCCCGACGAGTTCGTGCGCCACAAGATGCTCGACGCCGTGGGCGATCTCGCCCTCGCCGGCGCCCCGATCATCGGCCGCTACGTGGGCCGCCGCGCCGGTCACGAGATGAACAACAAGGTGCTGCGCGCGCTCTTCGCCAACCCCGACGCCTGGCGCGTCGAGGTGGCGGCCGAGCCGACCCGCCACGGCCTCGGCCTGCGCGCCGCCGCCTGAGGCTGGTTACGTCCCGATCTCCCGGCCGCGCGAGGCATCGCGCGGCCGGTTTCGTTTCGCGCCCCTCTCCGGAGCCTCCATGTCTCCCCGCGTGATCGTCATCGGCGCCGGCATCCTCGGCGCCGCCTGCGCCTGGGCGCTCGCCCGCGCCGGCGCGCGCGTCACGGTGGTCGAGGCCGCGGCGGGTCCGGGGCAGGGCTGCTCCGCCGCCTCCTTCGGCTGGCTGAACCTCTCGGTCTCGAGCGACGCCGACGACCTCGCCCTGCGGGCCGAGGCGCTGGCCGCCGCCCGCGCCGCCCCCGGCTTCGCCGACCGCCGCGGCGCCCTGGTCTGGGAGGCGGACCCCGCCGCGACCGAGGCGATCTTCGCCCGCATCCGCCCCCACGCGCCCGCCCGTCTGCCCGCCCGTCTGGTCGCCGGCGCCGAGGCCGCCGCCCTCGCCCCCGAGCTGCGCGCGCCCCCCGCGCTGGCCGTCGTCGCCCCCGACGAGGGCGCCGTGGACCCCGCCGAGACCGCCGCCGCGCTGCTGGCCGCCGCCCGCGACCACGGCGCCGAGGTCCTGTTCCACAGCCCCGTGCAGGCCCTCCCGGACCGCGCCGGCCGCATCGTGGGCGCGGCCCTCGGCGGCCCCGACCCGCGCCGGCTCGCGGCCGACCACGTGGTCCTCGCCGCCGGCGCCGCCTCGCCCGGCCTGCTGGCCCCGCTCGCCCCCGAGGCGTCGCGCGCCCTCGGCCTCTCCCCCTCCGTCCTCGTCCGCATCCCCGGCGGGCGGCCGCTGAGCCGAATCCTCTGCGGTCCGCGGATCGAGGCCCGCGCCGGTCCCGGCGCCGAGATCCTGTGCGCCGAGGATCCCCCCGCCGATCCCGCCGCCCTCCAGACCCTCGCCGAGACCTGCGCGCAGACGCTGCGCGCCCTCCTGCACCCGCCCTTCGCCCCGCCCGCCTCGGCCCGCGCCCGGGCCACCCTCGCCCGGCGCCCGATGCCCGCGCGGCGGCCCTTCGCGCCGCTCGACACGGGGATCGAGGGCCTCAGCCTCGCCTTCGCCCATCCCGGGGTGATCTTCGCGCCGCTGCTCGCGAGCCGCCTCGCCGAGCGCATCTGCGGGCGCGGGGCGTGAATCCGGGGCAGGGCGCCGCGGCGTCCGGCGCCTGCGAGCGGCCCCGCGGCCGTTCGGCGCCCTTGCGGCTCCCCGCCCCGAGGCCGTAAACCCGTAGCGCGCGCCCGGAAACCCCGGGGCCGGCGCAGACGACCCCCGACGTCGGACCAAAGGAACAGCGATGATCCGCCGCCCCGCGCTCGCCCTCATGGCCGTCATGGCGCTCGCCGCCTGCTCCGACGACGGCTCCGACGATCCGTTCTACGATCCCTATTCCCAGCGCACCGCCGCCTCGATCTTCGCCGAGGGCGAGGCGCAGCTGAACGACGGGGAGCCGGTCGACGCCGCCCAGACCTTCGAGGAGCTGGAGCGCGTGCACCCCTATTCCGAGTGGTCCAAGCGCGCCATGATCATGGCCGCCTACGGCTACTACCAGGGCGGCGAGTACGACAGCGCGGTCACCGCCGCGCAGCGCTACATCGCCTTCTTCCCCTCCGACCAGGACGCGGCCTACGCCCAGTACCTGATCGGCATGTCCTACTACGACCAGATCGTGGACGTGCAGCGCGACCAGGGCTCGACGCTCCGCGCGATCCAGGAGTTCGAGGAGGTGGTGCGCCGCTATCCCAACTCCGACTACGCCCGCGAGGCGCGCCTGAAGATCGACCTCGCCCGCGACCAGATGGCGGGCAAGGAGATGACCATCGGCCGCTATTACCTGGGCCAGGGCAACTACATCGCCGCGATCAACCGCTTCAAGACGGTGCTGGCGCTCTACCAGACCACCTCCCACGCGCCCGAGGCGCTGTATCGGCTGGTGGAGGCCTACCTGAGCCTCGGCATCAATTCCGAGGCGCAGACCGCCGCCGCGATCCTGGGCTACAACTTCCCCGGCTCGGAGTGGTACCAGGGCGCCTACGACCTGATGCAGGGGGCCGACATCGCGCCCTTCGAGGATCGCGAGAGCTGGATCTCCAAGCTGTTCCGGCGGGTGACCACCGGCGACACGATCTGATCGCACGCCCATGCTTCGGTCGCTGGAGATCCGCGACATCGTCCTGATCGAGCGGCTGGACCTGGAGCCCGGGTCCGGCCTCAACGCCCTGACCGGCGAGACCGGGGCGGGCAAGTCGATCCTGCTCGACGCGCTGGGCCTCGCGCTGGGCGCCGCGGGGCGCGCCGACATGCTGCGCGCGGGCGCCGAGGAAGGCGCCGTCGCCGCCGTCTTCGACTTTCCGCCCGACCACCCCGGCCGCGAGATCCTGGCCGAGGCCGGTCTCTCGGCCGAGGACGACGAGATCATCCTGCGCCGTCGCCTCGCGGGCGGGCGGCTCACCGGCTTCGTCAACGGCCAGCGCGCGCCGGCGGAGGTGCTGCGCGCGCTCGGCGAGACCCTGGTCGAGATCCACGGCCAGCACGACGACCGCGGCCTGCTGAACCCTCGCGGCCACCGCGCCATCCTCGACGCCTTCGCCTCCGCCCTGCCGCTGGTCGAGGAGACCCGCGCCGCCTGGGACGCCCTGCGCCGCGCCGACGCGGCGCTCGAGACCGCGCGCGCCGAGGCCGAGGCCGCCGCCCGCGACGCCGACTTCCTGCGCCACGCCGTCGAGGAGCTGACGAAACTGGCCCCCGAGGCCGGCGAGGACGAGGCGCTGGACGCCGAGCGCCGCCTGATCAGGTCGGCGGCGAAGATCCGCGAGGACGTGGCCCGCGCCAGCCAGGCGCTCGCCGCCGACGACGGGGCCGAGGGTCGGATGCTCGACGCGATCCGCTGGCTCGACGGCGCCGCCGACGCCGCCGAAGGCCGGCTGGAGGGGGCGCTCGCCGCCCTCGACCGCGCCATGGCCGAGCTCGGCGAGGCCCAGGTCGGCGTCGAGGCCGCGCTCGACGCGCTCGCCTTCGATCCCGGCCGGCTGGAGATCGTCGAGGAGCGCCTCTTCGCGCTCCGCGGCCTCGCCCGCAAGCATGGCGTGGCGCCCGACGACCTGCCGGCGCTGTCGGAGACCTTCGCGACCCGCCTCGCCGCCATCGACGGCGCCGAGGCGCAGATCGCCGACCTCGAGGCCGAGGCCGCCGCCGCCCGCCGCGCCTACGCCGCCGCCGCCGCCCGCCTGACCGAGGCGCGCGGGGAGGCCGCCGGGCGCCTCGACGCCGCGGTGACGGCCGAGCTCGCCCCCCTGAAGCTGGAGCGCGCCCGCTTCTCGACCGAGGTGACCCCGGGCGCGCCCGGGCCCGAGGGGGTGGACCGCGTCGAGTTCCGCCTCGCCGCCAACCCCGGCGCGCCGGCCGGGCCGCTCGCCCGCGTCGCTTCGGGCGGCGAGCTCTCCCGCGTGCTTCTGGCCCTGAAGGTCTGCCTCTCGGGCGCGGCCGAGGGCCGCTCGATGATCTTCGACGAGATCGACCGCGGCGTCGGCGGCGCCACCGCGGCGGCCGTCGGCGCGCGTCTTGCCGCCCTCTCGGCCGCCGGCGCGCAGGTGCTGGTGGTCACCCACTCCCCCCAGGTCGCCGCCCGCGCCGACCGTCACTTCCGCATCGAGAAATCCGTCGCGGGCGGCCGCACCCGCACCGACGTGCACCGCCTCCCCGACCCCGAGCGCGAGGCCGAGATCGCCCGGATGCTCGCCGGCGAGACGGTCACCGACGCCGCCCGCGAGGCCGCCCGCGCCCTCCTCGCCGGCTGACCCCCCTCCAGGTTCGCCTCCCCCATCGCCGGCCCGCGCCCCTGCGCGCGGCCTGCGGCCCTCGCCAAGCGCCTGTTCTCCGGAGCCGTCCATCGCGGATGCCGATCAGAGCGACTCGGCCCCCGGGGTCAAGGATCGCGAAGCGACCCCCGCAGGGGGGCTTGTCCTTGACCCCGGGGGCCGAGTCGCTCAGGCATCAGACGCGATGGACGGCTCCGGAGAACAGGCGCGGGCCCTGTTCTCTGGTGAGTCAGGAGCCCGCCGGAGGCTCCCCCCTCAGGAAAACCCCCGGGCTCGCCAGGATGCGCCCCCCAGCCAAGCCCGCCCGCAGGGCGCCTGCGCCCCTCCCCTTTGCCCTCAGGTGAAGGCGAACCCGTCGCCCGCCTCCGCCGGCGCCGTGCGGATCAGGCGCGAGGTCAGCACCGCCGCCTGTCGATGCACCACCGCCTGCTGGTAGGCCGGGGTCATCAGCATCTCGATGAAGACCGAGGCGGCCGGGTAGGCGGCCACGAAGACCTCGTCCCAGTGCTCGCCCATCGGCCCGATGAGGACGGTTCGGAAGCTCCCGCGCCAGACGATGCGCCCGCCGAGGCCCGAGAAGATCGGCCCGCTCTCGCGCCCGTAGTTCGCGTAGGCGTCGGCCCCGGTCAGGCCCTTGCCGGCCTGCGGGTGGCCGTCGGGATAGGCGGCGAGGTCGCGGAAGCGCACCAGGTTGAGCATCTGCACGGGCTCGTCGCGGGGCAGGGCCTTGAAGGCCTCCCACTGGGCGCGCTCGGGGTCCACGCAGAAGTCGGGGCAGCCGGCGTCGGTCATCGGGTGTCTCCTCCCATTGGCGGGCGCGTCTCGCGCGCCTTCGCCCCAGACCTAGCGCGTCCGCCCCGGCGACGCGAGGCGCCCGGCTCAGGCGTAGCGCGCGCCGGAGAGCCCCTCGGGTCCGGCGAGCATCGTCTCGGCGCCCTCGACCACGTCGGTGTTCTGCGCCGCGATCAGCCGCCAGCCCTCGTCCGTCGCCTGCGCCGCGAAGAGCAGCATCGTGCGCCGCGCCCCGGCGAGCCCGCCGTCGGGGCCGCGCTGGCCCTCCATGCGCGCGCGCACCCGGACGAGGGCGGCCGATGGGCCGAGGGCGCGGGTCTCCAGCCGCTCCTCGGTCAGGACGGCGGCGGCGAAATAGGTCTGGAAGGCGACGTCGTGCACGCGGGCGATCCGCTCGGCCCCGTGCCACCACAGGCCCGTGACGTTCACGAAATCCGCGTCCGGGGCGAACAGGGCCCCCAGCGCCGCCGCGTCATGCTCCGACCAGGCGGCGAGGAAGGCGCGGGCGAGGCGGGCGGCCTCGGCCTCCGCCTCCGCCATCAGTTCAGGTCCAGCATCTTGCCGGGGTTGAGGATCCCCTGCGGGTCCAGCATCCGCTTGATCTGCGCCATCACGCCCAGCGCCTCGCCGTGCTCGGCCTCCATGTAGGCCTTCTTGCCCACGCCGATCCCGTGCTCGCCCGAGACGGTGCCCCCCAGCCGCAGCGCGGTCTTCGCGAGCTTCGCCGCCACCGCCTTCACCCGCGCCAGCTCCTCGGCGTCGTCGGGGTCGAAGTAGAGGCCGGCGTGGAAGTTGCCGTCGCCCACATGGCCGATGATGCCGCCGGTCAGCCCCGCCTCCTGCATGTCGCGGCGCGCCTCGGTCACCGCCTCCGCCAGGCGCGAGATCGGTACGCAGACGTCGGTGGAGATCCCCCGGCAGCCCGGCCGCAGCGCCCGGCCGGCGTAGTAGAAGTTGTGCCGCGCATGCCAGAGCTTCGCGCGCTCCTCGGCGTTGGTGGTCCACTTGAAGTCGCCGCCGCCGTGCTCGGCGGCGATCTCGCCGAAGATCGCGGCCTGCTCCTTGACCCCTTCGGGGGTGCCGTGGAACTCGACGAACAGGTGCGGCTTCTCGGGCAGGGACATCTTCGCCCAGGCGTTCACCGCGCCGATCGACCAGGCGTCGACGTATTCGATGCGCGCCATCGGGACGCCCATCTGGATGGTCTGGATCACCGCGGCGACGGCGCCCTCGGGCGCCTCGAAGGCGCAGGTGGCGGCCGAGATCCCCTCGGGCGTGCCCCAGAGCTTCACCGTCAGCTCGGTGATGATGCCGAGCGTGCCTTCGGAGCCGACCAGCAGCCCCTTCAGGTCGTAGCCGGTGGAGGATTTGCGCGCCCGGCTGCCGGCGCGGATGATCCGCCCGTCGGCCAGCACCGCCTCCAGCGCCAGCACGTTGTCGCGCATGGTCCCGTAGCGCACCGCGTTGGTGCCCGAGGCGCGGGTGGCCGCCATTCCCCCCAGCGTGGCGTTGGCGCCCGGATCGACCGAGAAGAACAGGCCGGTCGCGCGCAGATGCTCGTTCAGCGCCTCGCGGGTGATGCCGGGCTGGACGACGGCGTCCATGTCCTCGGCATGCACCTCCAGCACCCGGTCCATGCGGGTCATGTCGAGGCTGATCCCCCCCTGCACCGCCAGCGCATGCCCCTCCAGGCTGGTGCCCACGCCCCAGGGCACGATCGGGCAGGCTTCGGCCGCGCAGATCTTCACGATCTGCGAGACCTCCTCGGTGCTCTCGGGGAAGGCCACCGCGTCGGGGATGGCGTCGGGGTGCCAGCTCTCGTCGCGGCCGTGCAGGTCGCGCACCGAGTCGGCGGTGGACAGGCGCTCGCCCAGGAGGGTCCTGAGCTGCGCGACGGCGGTCTCTATGGTCATGGCGTCCTCCCTGCGGCGGCGGACGATAGACCCGGCGCGGAGGGAAGAAAAGCCGCGGATCGGCCCGCCCCGGACGCCGCGGGCCACCGGCGCCCCGCCCGCTTCCCGTCGCGACGTCAGCCCCCGGGCCGATGGCGCGACGCTCGCCCCCGCGCCGCGGGCGGAAGGCCAGCCCCGTGCGCACGGGTGGACGCGGCGCCTCCGACGCCGGCCGCCGGAGGCGTGCGTGGAGACCGCATCCCCCCGCACGCCCCGGGGCGCCGCCCTCGCCCCACGCGCCGGGGCCGGGCCGCGCCGCGGGCGGAAGGCCGGCCCCGGGCGCGCGGGTCGACGCGGCGCCTCCGGGCGGGGGTGGGCAGGGTCAGCCGGCGCGGGGCGGGCCGCCCTGCAGCAGGCCGCGGGCGGCGGCCTCGACCAGGGCGTCGGTGTTCACCGGCACCTCGGTCACGTCGTAGTCCCCGTCGATCAGCAGGGTCGAGACCCCGTGCACGAAGGTCCACAGCATGATCGAGAGCCGCATCGCCGGCTCGGAGCCCGGTTCCAGCCCCGCCGCCTCGGCCACGTCGGCGATCACCACCTGGAAGCAGGCCTTCGCCTCCAGCGCATGATCGGCGTCGTCCGGGTCCGACAGCTCCCGCTTCATGCCGAACATCACCCGGAACAGGCCCGGGTTGGCGGCGGCGAAGGCCACGTAGGACTTGCCGATCTCGGCCACCCGCGCCTCGCCGGGCTCCGGGACGCCGTCGCGCGCGGCCTGCATCGCCTCGCGCAGCTCGTCGAAGCCGATGTCGCACAGCGAGCGGAGGATGTCGTTGCGGTCGGCGAAATGCTTGTAGGGCGCCGCCGTCGAGACCCCCGCCATCCGGCAGGCCTTGGAAACCGACATGCGGTCGGCGCCGTCGCGCTCCACCAGCTGGCGCACCGCGCCCAGCAGGGCATGGGCGAGATCGCCGTGGTGATAGCGCGCGCGCTTGCAGCAGGCCTGCCCGGAGGCGGCCTGCGCGGGGGAATCGGGGGGAGGGTCGGATGCATCGGCCATTTTCGGCCTCATTTTTCGCGGCATCGGGGTTGCGTTGCAAGTTAGTGCCTCTAACATAAGTTAGCAACGCTAACATCGCGGGGAGAGAGTCGATGACCGCCGAGCGTCCCGCCGACCCCGGGAGCCGCCCTGAGGGCGCAGCCCCCGACGCCGGCCCCTCCCAGAGCTCCTCCCAGGGCGCCTCCCTGACGCGGCGCCTCGCCCGCCGCGCCGGGCGCCTCGGGCTCTCCACCGCCCTCGCAGCCGGGGCGGGGGTCGCGGCCGTCCTCGGCGCCCAGGCCCTGCAGGAGCGCAACGCCCCGCCCGAGGAGATCGCCGCCTCCGCCCCCACCCACGCCCCGGTGGTCGCCGTCCAGCGGACCGGGGGGCTGCGGGTCGAGACCCGCCGCCTGGGCGTCGTCGAGCCCGCCCGCCAGGTGCAGGCCGCCTTCGACCTCGCAGGCCAGGTCGAGACGGTGGCGGTGCAGGAGGGCGACCGCGTGCAGGCGGGCCAGCTCCTCGCCCGGCTCGACGGCGCCCGCATCTCCGCCCGCATCGCCGAGTTGGAGGCCCAGCGCGCCGCCGCCGAGGCCCAGGCCGAGCTCGCCCGCCTGACGCTCGAGCGGCAGGAGACGCTGCGCGCCCGCGGCTTCGCCTCCGACCAGCGCTGGGACGAGGCGCGGCTGGAGGCCGAGCGCATCGCCGCCTCGCTCCGCCAGATCGACGCGGGCCTCGCCGCGGCGCGCATCGACCTCGACCATTCCGAGCTGCGCGCCCCCTTCGCCGGCGAGATCGCCTCCCGCTCGGTCGACGAGGGCGCCGTGGTCTCCGCCGGCCAGCCGGTGATCGAGCTGATCGAGGTCGACCGCCCCCGGGTGCGCGTCGGCCTGCCAGAGGCCGCCGCCGCCCGCCTGGCCCCCGGCACGCTGATGCAGGTGGAGATCGACGGCCGCCGCCTGACCGCCGCCGTCGCGGCCGTGCGCCCCGACGTCGACCCCGCCACCCGCACCCGCGCCGCGCTCCTCGACCTGCTGGTCCCTCAGGGGTCCCGCATCGCCTACGGCGCCGCCGTCTCGGTGATCGTCGAGCGCACGCGGGAGGAGGCGGGCTTCTGGCTCCCCGTCGCCGCCCTGCGCGAGGGGGGCAAGGGCCTGTGGACCGTGCTGACCGTGGCCGAGCGCCCCGGCGGGCCCGTCGCCGGGGTGGAATCGGTCGAGATCCTCCATGTCGAGGGCGAGCGCGCCTTCGTGCGCGGCACCCTCGCGCCCGGCGACCGGGTGGTCGTCGCCGGCGCCCACAAGCTCGCCCCCGGCCTGCGCCTCACCCCCGACGAGATCCCGCTCGCCCGGGCCCTGGGCGAGGCCGAGCCGGCCCCCGCCGCCCTCGCCTCCGCCGACTGATCCGGGCCGCGCGGGGCCCCGGGTCGAGCCCGGGGCGCCGCCCGCAGCCCGCCCCTCGCCGATCCCGCCCGTCGTCGCCGACCGTCACTCCGATCCGCCGTTCCGACCCACCGTCCCCGACCGCCGTTCCAACCCGCCGTCCCCGACCGCCACTCCGACCCGCCGTCCCCGAACACCCTCCGCCGCCGCCCCGGTCTTCGCCCTTCGCCGACCCCGTCCGCCGTCTCTGTCCCGCGAGCCGTTCCCCGCCCCATCGGAGCCCGTCATGCGCACGCTGTTCTTCCGCCAGGCCCGCCTCACGGCGCTCGCGATCCTGGTGCTGGTCGCCGCCGGGGCCTCGGCCTTCCTGACCATCGGCCGGCAGGAAGACCCCACCATCACCAACATCTTCGCCAACATCTTCACCCCCTATCCCGGCGCCGACCCCGCCCGGGTGGAGGCGCTGGTGACCGAGAAGGTGGAGGCGGAGCTGCGCGAGATCGCGCAGATCAAGCGCATCACCTCCACCTCCTCGACCGGCATGTCGGTGATCAACGTCGAGCTCTCCGAGTTCCTCGACGACGCGGCCATCGACGTGGCCTGGGCCGACATCCGCCAGGCCCTGCGCGACGTCGCCCGCGAGCTGCCCGAGGGCGTGCCCGAGCCGGAGTTCGACGACGACCGCACCGGCGCCTTCTCCGCGATCTCCGCCCTGACGCCCCGCGCGGAGGCGGTCCCCCCCGCGATCCTCGCCCGCCATGCGCAGATGCTCGAGGACCGGCTGCGCGCGCTGCCCGGCGTCTCGCTGGTCGCCTCCTACGGGATGCCGGAGGAGGAGGTGCTGGTCACCGTCGACCCCGAGGCGCTGGGCCCGCTCGGCCTCTCCGCCACACAGTTGGCGGCGGCCATCGCGCAGGCCGATCCCAAGGTCTCGGCCGGACGGCTGCGGGGCGCCTCGACCGACCTGCTGATCGAGGTCTCGGGGGAGATCCGCTCCCTCGACCGGATCCGCGAGATCCCGCTCGCGACCGACGCCGCCGGCCATGCCGCGCGCGTCGGCGACGTCGCCACGGTGGAGAAGACCGCCCGCGTCCCCGCCGCCTCCCTCGCGCGCATCGACGGCCGTCCCGCGGTGCTGGTCGCCGCCAAGATGGAGGAGGGCCGCCAGGTCGACGCCTGGATCGCGACGGTGAAGGCCGCGCTCGCCGACTACGAGGCGACGCTGCCCGGCGGGCTGGAGCACCGGCTGATCTTCGACCAGTCCGGCTACACCGCCGAACGCCTGTCCGAGGTCGCCTGGAACATGGCCGTGGGCGTCGGCCTGGTGGTGGCGGTGCTGCTGCTGACGCTGGGCTTCCGCGCCGCGCTGGTGGTGGCGGCGGTGCTGCCGCTGGTGGGGCTGGCGACGCTGGCCACGCTGAACTTCATGGGCATCCCCATCCACCAGATGTCGGTGACCGGCATGATCGTGGCGCTGGGCCTGCTGGTCGACGCCGCCATCGTGATGACCGACGAGATCCGCCGCCGCCTCGCCGCCGGCATGCCGCGGCTCGAGGCGGTGGGCGACGCGGTGGGGCGGCTGGCGGCGCCGCTGCTCGCCTCCACCGTCACCACCGCGCTGACCTTCATGCCGATGATCCTGCTGCCGGGCCCGGCGGGGGACTTCGTCGGCACCGTCGCGATCTCGGTCGTCGCGATGCTCGCCTGGTCCTTCGTGGTGGCGATGACCCTCACGCCCGCCCTCTCGGGCTGGCTGCTGCCCGACCCCTCCCGCGGCGGCGGGATCGTCGCCAACGGCGTCTCCGGCGGGCTGTTGGGGCGGGTCTTCGCGGGCTCGCTCCGCCTCGCGCTGCGCAATCCCGTGCCGGCGGTCGCCTGGGCGCTGGTGCTGCCGGTGATGGGCTTCCTCGCCTTCCCCTCGCTGACGCCGCAGTTCTTCCCCGGCGTCGACCGCGACCAGTTCTACATCGACGTCGAGATGCCCCCCGGCGCCGCCCTCTCGGCCACCGAGGCCGCCGCCGAGGCGCTCGACGCGGCGCTGGCGCGGGAGGAGGGCATCGTGCAGACCGCCTGGGTGATCGGCGAGAGCGCGCCGTCGTTCTATTACAACATGACCATGAACCGGGTGGGGACCCCCGGCTTCGCCCGCGCCCTGGTCACCACCGCCTCGAACGCCGCCACCGCCCGCCTGATCCCGCACCTGCAGTCCTCGCTGGCCGAGGTCGCCCCGGGCGCCCGCATCCTGGTGCGCGACCTGGTGCAGGGCCCCCCGGTGCAGGCGCCGGTGGAGCTGCGCCTGCACGGCGCCGACCTCGCCCTCCTGCGCGAGACCGGCGACGCGATCCGCGGCATCGTCGAGACCTCGCCCGAAATCACCACCGTGCAGACCACCATGGAGGGCGGCGCCCCCAAGCTCGACTTCATGGTGGACGAGGACAAGGCCCGGCTCGCCGGCCTCGACCTCGTCTCCGTCGCCCGCCAGCTCGACGCGGCGCTGGAGGGGGTGGTGGGCGGCAGCCTGGTCGAGGGATCTGAGGAGCTGCCGGTGCGCGTGCGCGTCGGCGCCGCCCGGCGCGCCGACGCGGGCTTCGTCGAGACCTTCGAGATCGTCGCCCCCGACGGCCGCCTGGTGCCGCTCTCGACGCTGGGCGAGATGCGCGTGGTCCCCTCCGACAGCGCCATCTCGCGCCGCGACGGGGAGCGGGTGAACACCGTCCAGGCCTTCGTGCGCTACGGCGTGCTGCCCGAGGCGGCGCTGGCCCAGGCGCAGCGGCTTCTGGACGAGACCGGCTTCGCGCCGCCCCCCGGCGTGCGGCTCGAGGTCGGCGGCGACGCCGATGCGCGCAACGAGACGATCCAGAACCTGATGGCGCCGCTGGGGCTGATCGTGACGCTGTCCATCGCCACCGTGGTGCTGACCTTCGACAGCTTCCGCCTGGGCGCGGTGGCGACGATGGTGATGGGGCTCTCGGCGGGGCTCTCGATCCTGTCGCTGGCGATCTGCGGCTATCCGTTCGGGATCACGGCGGTGGTGGGGGTGATCGGCTCGATCGGCGTCTCGGTCAACGCCTGCATCATCATCCTGACCGCCCTGCAGGAGGATCCGCGCGCCGCCGCGGGCGACCGCGAGGCGATGGCCGAGGTGGTGCTGGGCGCCTCGCGCCACATCGTCTCGACCACCGTCACCACCTTCGGGGGCTTCCTGCCGCTCATTCTCGGAGGCGGCGGCTTCTGGCCGCCCTTCGCGATGTCGATCGCGGGGGGCGTGCTGCTCTCGACCGTGGTCAGCTTCTACTTCACCCCGCCGATGTTCGCCCTCGTCGCCCGCCGCAGGGCGCCGGCCGAGCGGGGCGCCCTCGCCTCCGCCGCGATGGCGCCTGGGCCCCTCTCCCCGCGCCCCCGCCGCCCGGCTCCGCCGCAGGAGAACCTCTTCGCCGCCGAATGAGCGGGCGGCGCCGCTGATCCGATCCGGCCGTCCGCCCGTATCCCTCTCCAGGATCCAGACAGGGGAGGTCGAATGACCCTCGGAGCGCTCTACCTCGCCACCTTCGCGGTGTTCCTGGCGCTCGACGCGCTGATGCTGACGACGGTCATGAAACCGCTGTTCGACCGGCACATCGGGCACCTGATGCTGGAGGATCCGAAATTCTCGGTCGCCGGCGCCTTCTACGTGGTCTACGTCGGCGGCATCCTGTGGTTCGCCGCCTGGCCCGCGCTCGCGCCCGAGGGCGGGGGCTGGCGCATGGCCGCGCTGAACGGCGCGATCCTGGGCGTGCTGGCCTACGGCACCTACGAGTTCGTCAACATGGCGACCCTGAAGGGCTGGAGCTGGCAGACCGTCGCCTTCGACACGATCTGGGGCGGGGTGCTGACCGGCGTCTCGGCCGCAGGCGGCGTCGCCATCCTGCAGGCGCTGGGCATGGGGCGGAGCTGAGCTCCGCCCTTCCCCCCGGCCGCGCGGCTTTGCGGGCTTGCCCGGGCCGCGCGCCCGGCGCAGGGTCCGCGCCATGACCGACGCCATGACGACCGCAGCCGCCCCCGCCCTCGACCTGCGCGACGTCCGCAAGGGCTACGCCACGCCCCAGGGCCGGCTGGAGGTGCTGCGCGGCGTCTCCCTGACCCTGCCGCGGGGCGAGAGCCTGGCCCTGACCGGCGAATCCGGATCGGGCAAGAGCACGCTCCTGCACCTCGCCGGCGGGCTCGACACGCCCGACGGCGGCGAGATCCGGGTGGCGGGTCAGCCGACCTCGGGCCTCGACGACGGCGGGCGGGCGGCGCTCCGGCGCGACCGGGTGGGGCTGGTGTTCCAGCAGTTCAACCTGGTCCCCTCCCTCGACGTGGCCGAGAACCTCGCCTTCCAGGCCCGCCTTGCACGGCGCGAGGATCCGGCCTGGACCGCCGAGCTCGCCCGCCGCCTGGGTCTGGGCGACCTGCTCTCCCGCTGGCCCGAGCAGCTCTCGGGCGGCCAGCAGCAGCGCGTCGCCATCGGCCGGGCGCTGGCCGCGCGCCCGGCGCTGATCCTGGCCGACGAGCCCACCGGCGCGCTGGACGAAGCCGCCGCCGACGCCGCCCTCGCCCTGCTGCTGGAGCTGACCGCCGAGGCGGGCGGCGCGCTCCTGATGGTCACCCACTCCGCCCGCCTCGCCGCACGCCTCGACCGCCGCCTGCACCTGCAGGCCGGCCGCCTCGCCGCGCCGGCCGACGCCCCGCCCGCCCCGGGGGCCGTGCCCGGGCCCGCCCCGGCATGAGCGTCGCCGCGAGCGGCTCGGCCTCGGCCCGCGCCACGCTGGCGGCGCTGCCCTGGGCGTTGCGGGTGCTGACCTCGCACTGGCGCCGCCGGCCGCTACAGCTGCTGGCGCTGCTGGTGGGGCTGGCGGCGGCCACGGCGCTGTGGTCGGGGGTGCAGGCCCTCAACGCCCAGGCCCGCGACAGCTACGCCCGCGCCGCCTCCGCCTTCTCCGGCGCCCAGGCGCCCGCGCTGGTCCCCCTCGACGGCGGCCCGATCCCGCAGGAGGCCTTCGCCGAGCTGCGCCGCGCCGGCTGGCCCGTCTCCCCCCTCGTCGAGGGCTGGATCGTGGCGGGCGAGGAGCGCCTGCGCCTGATGGGGATCGAGCCGGTCACCCTGCCGCCCGCCGCCGGCCTCGCCTTCGCCGGCGAGCAGGCGCTGGCCGAGACCGCCGAGGAAGGCGGCGGCGACGACGCGAGGGCCTATCCCGCGTTCATCCTGCCCCCGGGCCGCCTGTTCCTCGCCCCCGAGACGATGCGCGCCAATGGCTGGTCGCCCGGCGACCGGCCGCAGACCGCCCGCGGGCCGCTGCCGCCGCTCGCGGCCTCCTCGGCCCCCGCCCCCGGCCTCGCCATCGCCGACATCGGCTTCGCCCAGGCGCTGCTGGGGATGGAGGGGCGCGTCTCCCGCCTGCTGCTCGACCCCGATCGCGCGCCCGAGGGCGCCCCCCCGGGCTGGCGGCGCCTGGCGCCGGAGCCGCGGGTGGACCCGGGCCGGCTCGCCGACAGCTTCCACCTCAACCTCACCGCCTTCGGGGGGCTGAGCTTCATCGTCGGCCTGTTCATCGTGCACGGCGCGGTGGGCCTGGCGGTGGAGCAGCGCCGGCCGCTGTTCCGCACGCTCAGGGCCTGCGGCCTCTCCGCCCGCGGCCTCGGCGCGGCGCTGGCGATCGAGCTCGGCGCGGCGGCGCTGCTCGCAGGCGTGATCGGCGTGGCGCTGGGCTACGTCGTCGCCGCCGCCCTGCTGCCCGACGTGGCGGCGAGCCTGCGGGGCCTCTACGGCGCCCGGGTTCCCGGCGCGCTGTCGCTGTCGCCCGCCTGGTGGGCGGCCGGCCTCGCCATGAGCCTCGCGGGCGCCGCCGCCGCCGCGGGCCCGGCCCTGGCCCGCGCCGCCGCCGCCCCCCCGCTGGAGAGCGCCCGCCCCGAGGCCTGGCGCGCCGCCTCCGCCCGCGCCGCCCGGCTGCGCCCCGCCGCGGCCCTGGCGCTGGCCCTCGCCGCCGCCGCCCTCGCGCTCTTCGGCGAGGGGCTGCCGGCGGGCTTCGCCCTGCTGGGCGCGATTCTCGGCGCCGCCGCGCTGGGCCTGCCGCCGGTCCTGGGCTGGACGCTCGCCCGCCTCCAGCGCCGGGCCCGCGCCCCGCTCCTGCGCTGGGCCGTCGCCGACGGGCGCCAGCAGCTGCCCGGCCTGTCGCTGGCCCTGACCTCGCTGCTGCTGGCGCTGGCGGTGAACATCGGCGTGGGGACCATGGTCGACGGGTTCCGCGCGACCTTCCTCGACTGGCTCGACGACCGTCTCGCCGCCGAGGCCTATGTGCGCGCCGAACCCGGCGCCGCCGACCGCCTCCAGACGTGGCTCGCCGCCCGCCCCGAGATCGAGGCGATCCTGCCCGAGCCGCGGGCCGAGACCGTGCTCGACGGCTGGCCGGTGGAGCTTGCGGGCTTCGCCGACCACCCGACCTGGCGGACCTCCTGGCCGCTGCTCTCGGGCCTTCCCGACGCGTGGGAGCGTGTGGCGGCGGGGCAGGGCGCCCTGATCTCCGAACAGACCGCCCGCCGCCTCGACCTCGCGCCGGGCGACGCGCTCGACCTCGGGGCCGGCGCGGCGCTGACGGTGGCGGGGATCTTCGCCGACTACGGCAACCCCAGGGGCCAGGCGCGGCTGTCGCAGGCGGCGCTCCTCGCCCGCTTTCCCCAGGCCGAGCGGGGCCGCTTCGCCCTGCGCCTCGCCCCCGCCGCCGTCGCCCCCTTGCTCGAGGACCTGCGCGCGGCCCAGGATGCGGGCCTGGCCGAGGCCGCCGACCAGGGCGAGATCCGCCGCCTCAGCCGCGCCGTCTTCGAGCGGACCTTCGCCGTCACCGGGGCGCTGAACGCGCTGACGCTGGGGGTGGCGGGGATCGCGCTGCTGACCGCGCTGCTGACGCTGGCCGAGACGCGCCTGCCGCAGGTGGCCCCGCTGTGGGCGATGGGGGTGCGCCGCCGCCGCCTCGCCGCGATCGAGCTCGCCCGGATCCTGGCGCTGGCCGCGCTGACCGCGGCGCTGGCGGTTCCGCTGGGGGTGCTGGTCGCCTGGGCCCTGACGGCGGTGGTGAACGTGGAGGCTTTCGGATGGCGCCTGCCCCTGCACCTGTTCCCCGGCCAGTGGGCGCGGCTCGCGGCCCTGGCGGTGGCGGCGGCCGGGCTCGCCGCCGCGGTCCCGCTCCTGCGTCTCGCCCGCACCCCGCCCGCGCGGCTCGCCAAGGTCTTCGCCGATGAACGCTGATCGCCTGTTCCGCGCGCTCGCCGCGCTGGTCCTGACCCTGGGCCTCGCCGGGGCCGGCGGCGCCGCGGCGCAGACATCCGGTCAGGGGGGCCAGGGAAGCCAGGGGCAGGGCGCCTCCGGCCTCTCCGGCATGACCGGCGAGGGGACCTCGGCCGGCCAGGGTTACGCCGGCCTTTCGGGGGGCGGCGAGGGCTACGCCCCGGTCTCGCCCGGGCGCCGCATCGCCTTCCCGGCCGACCACGGCCCCCACCCCGGCCACCGGATCGAGTGGTGGTACGTCACCGCCAATCTCGAATCCCCCGACGGCCGCGCCTTCGGGGCGCAGTGGACCCTGTTCCGCCAGGCCCTCTCCCCCGACCCCTCGGCCGAGGGCTGGTCCGCCCCGCAGGTCTGGCTCGCCCACGCCGCCCTCACCTCCGCGGACGCCCACCGCACCGCCGAGAAGCTGGGCCGCGGCGGCGTCGGCCAGGCCGGCGTGCGCGCCGCCCCGTTCCGCGCCTGGCTCGACGACTGGCGGCTGGAGAGCCGGGGCGAGGCCTTCTCCCCCCTGCGCCTCTCGGCCCGGGGCGAGGGCTTCTCCTACGACCTGACCCTGACCGCCGAGGGGCCGCTGGTGCTGCAGGGCGAGAACGGCTTCTCCCTGAAGTCCGAGGGCGGGCAGGCGAGCTACTACTATTCCCACCCGTTCCTGGCGGTCACCGGCCGGGTGACGCTGGAGGGCGAGACCACCCCGGTCTCCGGCCGCGCCTGGCTCGACCGCGAGTGGTCCAGCCAGCCGCTGGCGGGGGACCAGCCCGGCTGGGACTGGTTCGCGCTGCACCTGCCGGGGGGCGAGAAGCTGATGCTCTACCGCCTGCGCCGGCTGGGCGGGGGCGGCTACCAGGCCTCGTCCTTCATCTCCGCCGACGGCTCGGTCGAGGCGCTGCAGGGCCCGCAGGTGGCGATGACCCCGGTCGAGACCGCCCGCGTCGCCGGCCGCGAGGTGCCGGTGCGCTGGCGCCTCGCGGTCCCCTCGCGCGCGCTCGAGGTGACCACCGCCCCCCTGAACCCGCAGGCCTGGATGGGCGACTCCTTCCCCTACTGGGAGGGTCCCATCCGCTTCACCGGCACCCACGACGGCGTCGGCTACATGGAGCTGACCGGCTACTGACGCGCCCCCGGCCCGCCACCGACCCGCCCCCAGGCACCCGGCCCCACGCCCCACGGCGAGCGCCTGTTCTCCGGAGCCCTACAACGCCGATGCCGCACAGAGCGCCACCCCCCCCCGGGGCACG